>CESU01107483.1_pt1 | contig 30290 bp, 20 predicted proteins | sample 531141 | NCBI WGS metagenome assembly CESU01 (sample SAMEA2621401, study PRJEB7988) | marine metagenome | isolation source: saline water (ENVO:00002010), including
GTATCTGCATTCCGCAGAAGTACATATTTATAATCTAACGCTTCTTCCATTTTCTTTTTTTTTACAAACAACCAAAAAGGACAGGTTTAACAGCCCCGCCTTGTATAATTTTACCGCTCTGCTAGCGGATATTTAAACCCCAATTATAACTCTTATATCCAATTTTAACACCCCCGTCAATCTTAACGTCGGAATACTGATTAAGCCAATCTATGACTGTTCCACCCTGCTCAAAGTCTTCTCCGTACCAATCAAAAATGTTGGATATTTTAATTCTGCCCGGGCTAAACTGATTCATAGCTGAATCATTAACGAACTCACGAGTTAATTGTTCTAATTTAACTTCAATATTGGAGGCAGTAAATGCTGAATTGTGCAACTTAGGGCAACTGATAGAAGCACAATTAATGGCAAAGTGAACTCTAGCATCTTTAAACTTAGGTCTTAAAATTTCATTTTCTACTTGGTTAAGGCTATACGTTTTTCCCGCTATTCTTATAAACTTCTTATCCCACGGAAATCCTATATCTTTTATGCTTTTAGGCATCTTATTATCAATGATCAATTTTATCGTATGGATGTTATAAACATTAATCCAAAATGCTTTTTCTTCATTTTCACTCATAGCAGATGGCGTGGCAGCTTCCAACATGCCTAAATAGCGCGATATAGTGGGATCATTTTTAAAACTGGCATAATCGACTTTACCTGTGGCTGACACATATTTTCTAAGCATAGCATCCAATGGCGCATGACTGAAGCCCACTAAGGGTGATGGTGGTAAAGATTCCTCTAGCTTTGTGAGCTCATAATCTGCAGCTACAGAGCCATTGGCTGATAAGAACTGAAATGAGAATAAACATAATATGAGGGTTAATTTCATGACTTTTACACTTTGAATAATCGCACACAAATTGCACCGCTAAATGTATGCCAAAAGCAGTAATGTCAGAAGTTAAAAAAATCACTTTAAAACTAAGAATTGAAAACTCAGAAGGAATTACCTTCGCATAAAAATTTGTTCATGACTATAGGAATAATCGGCTCGGGAGCCATGGGTATCGGAATAGCTCAAGTAGCTGCAGAAAACGGATGCGTGATCTACGTAAATGACAATAGAAAGGAGGCGCTGCGGAAAGCATCTGACAAGCTCAAGGCTTTAATGAAAAAGCTGGTAGCCAAGGGAAAGCGCACTCAGGAACAGGCCCGTAACATACTTGAAAATGTTCATTTCACTTCTAAAGCTGAGGACTTGGAGCACTGTAATCTGGTAATAGAGGCCATAGTGGAGAGACTTGAGTCGAAGAAAGAGGTGTTTAGATGGTTGGAGAAAATAGTTGGCGAGGATTGTATTCTTGCCACCAATACTTCATCATTATCTATAAGTGCCATAGCAGCAGCTTGTCATAAACCTGAGCGAGTAATAGGAATTCATTTCTTTAATCCAGCTCCTCTTATGCCATTGGTGGAGATTATTCCAGCGTTGCAAACCGCAGCTCAAGTTACACAGAAATCAAAAGAACTGATAGATTCTTGGGGTAAAGTGACCGTAATGGCTAAGGATACTCCTGGGTTTATAGTGAACAGAGTGGCTAGACCTTTTTACGGTGAAGCTTTAAGAATTTATGAAGAGGGAATAGTTCCTGCAGGGCCAATAGGATTAGCTACTATAGATCACGCGATGAGAGAAGTGGGTGATTTTAAAATGGGTCCTTTTCAATTAATGGATTTCATAGGGAATGATGTAAACTATGCTGTGACAGAATCTATATTTACTGCTTTCTATTTCGACCCGAGATATAAACCTAGCTTTACTCAAAAAGCACATTCTGATGCTGGATGGTTAGGACGTAAATCTGGAAGAGGGTATTTCGATTACGCTGAGGGCGCGGTGGAACCAGAAATAGTTCTAAGTGAATCCCTGCACCACTATATCGTAGATAGGATAGTAATCATGCTGATTAATGAGGCTGCCGATGCTCTTTACCTCAACATCGCTTCTGCAGATGATATAGATTTAGCTATGACTAAAGGGGTGAACTATCCAAAGGGACTTCTCCAGTGGGCAGATGATATAGGCATAGAGGAATGCGTAGATATGCTCGACAACCTCTATGAAACATACAGAGAAGATAGATACAGATGCTCACCACTTCTTAGACACTTAGCAGATGGTGACATGAGTTTTCATCCAGATAATTATTAATAAAGCCTTCCCAGTATAATAAATATGATCACATCTCGAATTAACTTCACATCTACTAAAAAAAAATCTCCCTTTCTAATCGCAGGACCTTGCAGTGCTGAGACTGAAGAACAGGTGGTAGAAACTGCTGTGAGATTAAAAGCTACTGGAAAAATAGACTTGCTTAGGGCTGGGATTTGGAAACCACGTACGCGGCCTAATTCTTTCGAAGGTGTGGGAGAAGTAGGTCTTCCGTGGCTCACTCAGGCTAAAGAAATTACGGGTCTTAAAACCTGTGTAGAAGTAGCCAACTCTAAGCATGTCGAACTAGCCATGAAGCACGGAATAGATGTGCTGTGGGTGGGCGCTAGAACTACAGTGAATCCGTTTTCTGTTCAGGATATAGCAGATGCTGTAACTGGGGTAGATATTCCTATCATGGTGAAGAACCCTATCAATCCGGATATAGCCTTATGGTTGGGTGGAATAGAACGATTCGAGAAAGCAGGTATAACACAATTGGCTAGTATACACAGAGGATTTTCCGATTATAGCCAGAGTATCTATAGAAATAATCCGCTATGGCAATTGCCTATAGAAATGAGAAGACTGCGACCAGATATTCCGTTGATTAACGATCCAAGTCATATTTGTGGAAGAAGGGATCTATTGTTGCGCGTCGCTCAGAAAGCTATGGACCTAAACTTCGATGGATTGATGTTAGAATCTCACATTACGCCAGATGAAGCGTGGAGCGATGCTAAGCAACAAATAGTCCCTGAAGTGTATGCCGGATTAATAGATTCACTAGTGCTGCGTGAACGTAACTTTACTACTCCGGCATTCGAACAATCTATACTGCAGTGGAGAACTGAAATAGATGCTATAGACGCGAAACTATTCTCTCTCCTATCAGACCGAATGAAGGTGGTGAAACAGATAGGGAAATTCAAAAAGACAAAGGGCATTACCATACTCCAAGATGAACGGTGGAACCGCATATTTTCTGAGTCCTTAAAGAAAGCCGACAGATATGGGCTCAGCTCAGATTTTATCACCAATTACCTCAGAGCGCTGCACGATGAAAGTATAGACAATCAAGAGGGGATTATGAATTCATGAACGGCTGCTTTTTAATAATTGACTACTTGGGTACTAATGATTCAACTAAACGAAGCTAAATTCATAAACGAATAAATACGTTTCTTCATTTCTGTTTTCCAATGAAAGTAATTTCCTGTAAAAAAAATTAGAAAATTAGTATTAAACTCGTGTTTGTAGTTTGTTTCATGACATGAACCGAAATATTCTAGTTAGCCTAAATCGCTCGATATTGAAGAGATAGAGATATAGATATAAATAAATTAAGAAAACATTGAGTAACCAAGCAATTTTGTAGCTAGTCCATTTTATTTAACTCCTGCAGCGCCAAAAAGAAGCCTATGCCAAACATAATGGAAACTACGCCTGCCAGATATGGAACTAATTCACTCATTTGTTATCAATTTTTAGAAGCTTCAAATAAACAGCAAAACCAAGAATGGAGGGAACCCACAACCCTATAAAAAGTGCACCTTGTTTTTCTCCTTGAAACCACATAACTTCAGAAAACACAAGACACAACAATGCTGCGGAAAGCATTATGATATCTATTTTTGTTAGCTTTTTTAGCATTATTCCTATTTTTTTACTAATGAATTACTAGCAAATTTAAGTTTAGAATATTAAAAATCTATAACCTTTCAATCACAGAATAGTTTTCCATCTATTCGACCAACTCAGTGGCATTTAAAATTCATTAACTTCGTAAGTCAAGAAGAATAATACTAGAAAGAACACAAATAAATAACAGAAAAAAAGGCACTCGAAAATATCAAATTCAGTATTCACATCTGCATTACCCTCCAATGGATATGTTAGATTATTTAAAAACAATCGGTTTCCTGTAAACCTGTAGTTCATTTTAAATACATTTCAGCCATTAGGTTAAGCAAAAGCAAGGCGACATGACTCAGAAAAACAAAATAGTGACATTTCTTTTCGATAAATTTCTTTCTCAGAATACTCGAGAAAAAATTGAAAAAATCATTCTCAAGGTTGCTATATTCAGTTTTTTTATTCATTTGGCGATAATCTATTTTACCAAATTCGGTTTCATAGATTTTTCATCAGACTCGGAATTACTAAAAAACCCTATCTCCGCAGTTTACACGCCCTTTTCATTTATTCTTATTTATGAGGTTTATCTCTTAATTTACTATTTACCGAAGTCTTTTACCACTTATATAACCAAACAATATGAAATTATAACGTTAATTATCATACGTAAGTTATTTAAGGACTTATCAGCTCTGGAACTTACTGAAAATTGGTTTGAAATTAAAGGAGATCTTCAGTTTACCTATGATTTAATTGCTTCTCTTTTACTTTTTTATTTAATTTTTCTATTTCAAAAAATAGGAAAACAAAAACCGATTCAGCAATTAGCTATTAAACCTGTCATAGAAAGATTTGTGATTAAGAAAAAATTAATCGCAGTTATTCTAGTGCCCTTGTTTTTTGGTATGGCGTTATATACCTTTATAGATTGGTCTGCAGGAATTTCCATCACATCTAAAGAATTACCTTCATTGGAAAGTATAAATAATCTGTTTTTTGATCAATTTTTTACGGCACTTATTTTAGTAGATGTCGTTCTGCTTTTGATTTCTTTCTTTTATACCGATCAATTTCATAAGATTATCAGAAACTCGGGATTTGTCATATCGACAATTTTAATAAGAATGTCTTTTGGAGTAAGCGGATTAGTAAGCACTATTTTAATTGTTGCAGCTGTTCTTTTTGGTCTAGCAATAATAACGATCCATAACAAATACGAAAAAGACACTTTGACCGATAAAAAGTATGACTAGTGAATTGTTATGGGGAACAATCCTAAGTGTTGGCTATGAGGCGTTTTTCAGAACACACAGGCAAATATTTCATACACACGTTTAATTGATCATTGGATAGAATTAATACGTTGCCTTAAATAGTACAAGAATCTATTAAATACTTCTAAAGCAGGAAGGGATGCTTCTCGAACTTTTTGGAGGGAGAATTGAGCTGTTGATGATAATGTTTTCCACTATACGTTAGAGGGGATGAATTGGTGGGAGTAGGGATGTTATTTCTGAGAATTAAGGCTTAAAAAACCACTCTGGCTATTCGTGTTCCAAATTTGCTGAATATCTAGTTTGTTTTTTAGGCCAATTAAGGGTTTTCTGACGGAGTGCTCGAAGAAAAACATAAGCGGAGTAACCCCAGACTATTTATGTAAATTAAATCCGAAGAGAAATAGCACCTTTATTAACCTACATCAATTCATAGAGTGAATATTTTGTGGAACTTTGCAACATAAATAAAAAAATCACACAACATGAAAAAAGCAATATTGGGTCTTGTAGCTATAGCAGCTGTTAGTTTTTCTTTCTCATCTGTAATTTTAGATGGTGAAAAGCAAGTGAAAACAAGTAAGGTAGTTTGGAAAGGGTATAAAGTATTAGGCTCTCATGAGGGGACGTTGAACCTTACCTCGGGATCATTGACATTCGACAACGAAATCTTAACCGGAGGAGAATTCGTCTTAGACGTAACTAGTATCTCATGCACGGATTTGGAGGGCGAATCAAGAGGTCAGCTAGAAGGTCACTTAAAATCTGATGATTTTTTTGGAGTAGATGCTTATCCTACTGCCACGCTTAAAATGAAAAAAGTAAAAAGCTCAGGAAAAAATTCTTACACTGTTACCGCTGATCTTACAATGAAAGATATCACTAAAGAAATCGAATTTGAGGCTTCTATTTACGGGAATAAGGCATCAGCTAGCCTAAAAATAGATAGAACAGATTATAATGTGAAGTATGGCTCTGAAAGTTTCTTCGGTGAGTTAAAGGATAGCGCTATATATGACGAATTTGATATAGCGATCGATCTAGAATTTTAAAACAAATGAATTTCTATTGGGTGGTTCCTCTTAATTAGAGGAGTCACCTTTTTTTATACCCCTAATTTTAGTAACTAGCTAAAAAAGTGACTTTATTACAAATGTACTATCCAAGTTTAAGTCAGATTGACCGCCAATTCCTGCATTATTATTTTGAAGTATCTTCTGGCAAAGACTCAATCCTAAAACCGTTCCAATGAGTTAATTTTTAGAATGATTAGACACGGTAAATAAATTTAATGTGATTTGGTTAGTGTATTTTTGACACTATATTTAAAATTAAATAAACGAGTGCTGGTAATCAAAAACAACTTTATCGCATTAAAACTATCGCTAACCTTGTTAGTCACACTTTTTGGTTGTGCAGGCCTATGTCAGTTTACACTTAGCACATGTCAATCTACAAATGAAGCGTTAATTGGTATTGATAGAAATGACTGGGCACATAACAATTTAGAAGTGGTAAATGAAGGTTACCTGCATAACTTTGTTTCTCCGGAATTACCCTGTGGTTTAGAAAACGCTCAGATAACTTCTGTGGTGGCTAATATTGAGATTGTTGCAATAAATAGTATTTCAAACTGTTCTGGAATACCCATTTTCGGAAATGTACTTATCGACTGTGCCCTCAGTACGAACTCTATATGCACTATAGTTCAAGATGTACTCACTCCCGGCTGTAATTTTGGGGGAGGAACCCCTACTATTGGTAGCTATTCTTTAAACTTATCTGGATGTGGAGTGAGTCCTAATATTAACTCTGTTATTGGTGTAGATATTATTCCTGCGACAGAAGCCTCAGCCTTCTGTCCATCTAATGGAGCTGGCATTTCTCAAGGATTAATTTCTATAGAATATACTATTTGTTTAGACTACACGTATAACATAAATGGCCCTGTGCCTTGCGCCAACGGAGTTACTCTTCCCTGTGATGATGGAGATGAATGTACAATAGACGATGTAATAACTGTAGATGAATGTGATGATTCTATAGTTTGTATCCCTTGTGAAGGGACTATTACCCCAAGTTGTGATGACACAGAGAATATAGTTTGTGATGATGGCGATCCATGCACTATCAATGACGAAGTCACCGTAGCTGCGTGTGATAATAGTTTTATTTGTGTTCCATGCGCAGGAATCATTGCGGTGGACTGCACAAACACTGTGAACTTGCCCTGTGATGATGGAAACATGTGCACTGAAAATGATATCATCACTGTTTCGGCATGCGACAACAATTTAGTCTGCATACCTTGTGCTGGGACCTCAGTGTTACTATGTGAAATGACCATTTCAATTCCATGCGATGATGGAGACCCTTGTACAGAGAATGATCTAGAAATCATAGATTTCTGTTTTAACTCAGACATATGCGTCCCATGTTCTGGATCACCTATTTTACCTGAACCGTGTGATGACTTGGACTGCACAAATGGAATAGAATACTGGAATGACCTAACCTGCGAATGTGATTTAGAGCCAACAGTTCTAGGATGTACTGATGTGAACTCTTGTAATTATTTACCAGAGGCCAACTGCGACTTTGAATGCAATTACAGTTGCCTAGACTGTAATGGAACTTCTTTCGGCTTGTGGAGTCTAGATAACTGCGGAATCTGTTTAGCTCCCGAAGACCCAATTAGAGATTTGACTTGTCTGGCTGGTCCTTTTATCCCTAATTCTTTTACACCCAACAATGATGGAATAAACGATTACTTCAGTGTTTCAACTGCTCGGCCATTCTCTTATTTCGAAATAATTATACTTGACAAATGGGGCGATGTAGTTTTCCAATCTACTGATTCAGAGTTTAAATGGTTAGGCAATAAGAATAATAGTGACTACTATTTACCTTCTGATGTTTATACTTATAGGTTTTCATACCGCTTCGAAAACACATTAACCGAAACTATTACTGCTCACGTGGCTCTTATTCGTTAGTCCTCTGATGTATTTAATTAAGAGAAGAATATAAATGTGAATCGTGTATTGCAGAACACAGGATATAATTAAAAGCGAGGGTTACACCCCCTTCTTTCAACAAACAAGTTTTTTTCCTGTTGAAGTTTGACTTTCATATACATTCTGGCCGAACACTAAATTGCTCACCACTCTTTAAAGTAAATCTATCTCTTTCAGACTTTCTATTTTATTTCTCTCTAAGAAATCATCTATAGTTTCGAAATGTTCTATTACCCGTTTATCCTTGAATTCAAAAACTTTTTGAGATAAGCCCATTAAAAAGTCTCTATCATGAGAAACTAGAATTAACGTTCCATCAAAATTGGTTAACGCTTCTTTTAGCACATCTTTAGATTTAATATCTAAGTGATTCGTCGGCTCATCTAGGATTAACACATTCACTGGTTCTAATAAAAGTTTGACCATGGCTAACCTGGTTTTCTCACCTCCAGACAGAACGCTTACTTTCTTTTCTACATCGTCTCCGCTAAACATAAATCTACCCAGAATACTCTTAATCTGAGTTCTGGCATCTCCTTTAGCTGCCTGATCTACTGTTTGAAAAACAGTTAACTCTGGATCTAAAAGTGAAGCTTGATTCTGAGCGAAATATCCAACTTTAGCGTTATGTCCTAATTCACAAACTCCCTCGAATTCTATTTCTCCCATTAAAGCTTTAATCATAGTCGATTTTCCTTCTCCGTTTCTTCCTACAAAGGAAACCTTCTCTCCTCTAGCTATCGACATATTCGCATCACTAAACACGGTAAGCTCTCCATATGACTTAGACATTTCACTCACTTTTACAGGGAAATCTCCTGAACGCTGAGATGCTGGGAAACGTAATTTCAATGAAGAGTTATCTACCTCATCTATTTCTATAGGAACCAGCTTCTCTAGCATACGTTCTCTTGAGGAAACCTGGTTAGTTTTCGAATAAGTCCCTTTAAATCGCTCTATAAAAACCATATTATCGGCTATGATTTTCTGCTGCTCTTGGTATGCCTTCAATTGATGAGCTCTTCTATCTGCTCTGAGTGTGAGATAATGACTGTAATTAGCCTTGTAGTCATATATCCTCCCCATGGTTACCTCTATGGTTCTATTGGTAACGTTGTCTATAAAGGCCTTATCGTGAGAAATAACTACCACTGCTTTAGCTTTATTAATCAGAAAATCTTCTAGCCAGATCACAGATTCTATATCCACGTGATTCGTAGGTTCATCCAGTAAAATTAAATCTGGTTTTTTAAGAAGGATTTTTACCAGTTCTATTCTCATTCTCCACCCCCCACTAAACTCACTAGTCTGCCTGTGAAAATCTTCTCTTTTAAATCCTAAACCCTGTAAAGCTTTTTCTACTTCAGCATCGTAATTAATCTCTTCTATCGAATAAAACTGCTCTCCTAAATCAGAAGCTTTCTCTATGATTTTCATATACCCCTCAGACTCATAATCTGTTCTTGTTTCCAATTCTTTATTTAACCGATCCATGTCAGCTTTCATGTTAAACACTAAATCGAACGCCTTAGAAGCCTCCTCGAATACTGTGCAATCATCTTCAGTAAATAGGTGCTGCGGAAGGTATGCTATAACGGCGTCTTTAGGGGCTCTTACATTTCCTCTATTAGCAGATTGAACACCTGCTAAGATCTTCATCAAAGTGGATTTTCCTGCTCCATTTTTTCCCATCAATGCTATCTTATCATTCTCATTGATAGAGAACGTTACATCACTAAATAATGGTTGACCACTAAATTCTACCGCTAAGGCATCTACTGAAATCATGTCGGAAAATTTAAGTTGACAAAGCTATGAAAATGAACAGGCCAAATTTCTGTATATTTCAGATGTGAAATTTTTACTCTTTATATTAACATTCTTTTCTGCTCTTTGGACATCTGGCCAAAACTCTTTGGACTTAATGAACATTTACTGGAGAAGCTCACCGTTTAATACGATCGAGAATTCAGCGTTGCAACGCCACTTAAACACTTTTTCTACAGACGCTAAGTTCCCACTAGTACTGAACGATTCTAATGTTTTAATTATAGGTCTAGGATACCAGATGAATTCGATCACAGATTCTGAGTCTTTCTCTACTAAAAACGGACTGAATTATTACTCGTCTATGCTTCAGTTAGGCTGGGAGCATAAATGGAATGAAAAATCGAAAATGCTCTTTATAGGCTTGTCTCGACTAAATAGTTATGAGAACAAACTAACTTTAGATAATCTGCAGCAGGCTTGGCTGGCGTTAGGGACTACCAAAAAAACGGAACACTTTGAGTGGAAGTATGGAGTTTACTATAACGCTGAATTTTTCGGTCCTATGTTCGTCCCTCTTTTTGGATTTAAATGGACTCCTTCTCCTAAATGGATGTTGACTTTAGTAGCTCCTGTGAACATTGAACTCGTCTATAAACCAAAAGATAAGTTAAGGTTAGGACTTAAGTATGAAGGCTTGAACGCATCATACTCTATAAAGCCAGAAGACCCGTTAAACAATGTTTATTTGGATAAAGCTGACAATAATATTTGGTTATTCACCGAGCTAGAATGTGCTAAACACATTTGGGTTCACTTTAAAGTTGGCCATTCTATACTTAGAAAATATGCCATTTATAGTGCTGATGAAAAAATGGACTTGAAAATTAGTGCTGCATCAATAGGAGATGATAGAGCTAAAACCGATCCTCTATTAGAAAATGGTCTGTCCTTAGAATTAAGACTGATTTATAGGCTTCCTCTTTAATTTTTTAATGACTTTTGACATCCAGAAAAACAAGCATGACTTTAGATTTTTTAGAGAACGTAAATGAATTCGGTGAAAGTGTAGTTCGCCTTTATAATTCTAATATGGCAGAGGCCATAGCATTTAAGGCTGCTCTAGACTTCATAGTTATTCAGGAAAAAAAAGCATTTAATGTCTCTAAACTTTCCTTTGTAGAGAGCAGAAACTGTGAACTTTCTCTCCATATTAATGATGAAGATATAGGAATTCAGACCTTAGATAACCATAAATTTTTCTGTTGCATGACCCTAGAGGGATTTAAATCTATTAGTGAAATGCTAGTCCCTTATACAGAAAGAGAGACTAAAGGATATAAAATTCTCTACGATGTGGACACGCCAATAGACTTCCTTTTCGCTCCAGGGGGGACTTGGTAATTATTTCTTACTGTGCTATTAATTAATTAGAGTACTTTTGTGCGCTCAATTTTAAAACAGCCTGCAGTGAAACGAATTAATGATTACAAGAAACTTTTTCAAATAGAAAATGAAATCGATTTAAAGGAGTTAAAAAAGAGTTATCGCTCACTTGTAAAAGAATGGCATCCTGATAAATTCTCTCAAGATGATCCTAAGGCGGCAGAAGCTGAGGTGAAAAGCACGGAAATAATCGATGGCTATCATTTTCTTGTTAGTATAGCTCCAGAAACTAAAGAAGCCAATCTAGAAGAGTACACAAAAACATTAGCTACTTCTGGAATTTCAGACTTTCAGCATAAAAGACAGGTATTAGAAGTTACTTTCTTAGATGGGACTACATACGAGTACTTCGGTGTATCTTCTAAATTATATGGTAAAATGGTAAACTCTGATAAAATATTTAGATTCGCTAAGAGGAATATTTTCAATTCTCACCTGTACCGTAAATCTAAAAGAGACAGTGAAGTAGTTAAATAAAAAATCATCTTATAAAAAAGCCCCGATTCCATTTAGGAACCGGGGCTTTTTATTTTCTAATAATTCTATTATTCTATAATAATCTTTTCTGAAGCTATTTTACCATTTTCTACTAGGGTAAACGTATACATACCTGGAGAAAAATCAGTTAAGCTGATTACACCTTGATGAGAACCAACTTGACTCTCTATGTAATCTTTATATACTGATCTGCCATTAGCATCTGTAAGTGAGATGAGCATAGTTCCAGCATTTACAGCATTGTACTCATATCTTATTTCAGTAGTAGCTGGATTAGGATAGATAGAAAATGAAGAGATAGCCTCGAAATCTTCTATTCCTGCAATCGTAATTACCACGGGCACTAAATCTGAGTAGCAAATGGTAGGTACTGCAGAAACGTTCCAATCGTAGAAGAAGTAGTAATATGTAAACTCATTAGACCCATTTATTGTAGTTCCCGTAATAGATCCTAAATCTCCTAATTCATAAGGGTAATTAACCCCTGAACCTGCAGCATCTCGCCATAATTGGGGATCACTATCGGCTTCGGTGATTAAAATATATTCTTCACCAGCAGGTACAAAGAAGTCTAATTCTACTACAGACTCTCCATCTGGAATATCAAAATCCTGAGACTCTAATACTTCAAATGAACTGTTGTATAATACGATGGTTCTGCTTCCGCTGCCGTCTGCATAAACTTTAACATCATCAATAATAATATCTTCATTTGCAGTAAAAACTAATCCATTATTACTATTCCCATGGTGCTGTCCCGGCTCTGAAAAAGTCTCTTTCCCCCCATTTTCAGATGCTACATTCCCATATATTTCTTGATTAGCTACATAAACAGTAGTACTAGAAGTTACATCAATATTAATAGGACTTCCTAATCCTATTTGGTTTTCACCTGATTCATCACCAAACCATATTAAATCTCCTCCAGTAGCCGTTAATTCTATTTGCCCCTCCTCTACCGATACATCATCAGCAACTGGATCACTCTCAGGACCAGCATAAATAGTTACGTCTATAGTATTACTCTCTATTTCTCCACCACACGTTCCTAACATTACTGAATAAGCACCAGACTCACTCACCTCTATGGTCTGCGTATCTGCATTATTACTCCAAGCGAAGCTTTCTGCATCTGGTGCGGAAAGGGTTACACTGCCTCCTTCACATACTTCGAGATTTCCTAAAGAAGTAATCACTGGAATTATCTCTTCATCTTCACCAATACAAACAGTATTAGACAGAGATGCACATCCATTAGCATCTAAAACCACCGCAGAATAATTTCCAGTAGTGGTTATCTCTATAGAAGAGGAGGCCATTCCAGCTGGAAAGGAAACCATTCCATTGTTCCATAAAGTAATTCCTGAAGAAGGCACGGAAACTATAGCGGTTTCACCAGGACATATAAGTGTGGAACTAGCCGTAGCTAATACTGCCGGAGCATCACAACTTGTTTCCTCAACAAAGTGATACTCTCCAATCGGAGCACCCTCAATGACAGTTACATTTCCCGCAGGCCATTTAATAACAGCATAATCTACTGTACTACTTGAACCTAAACCAAAATGAACTTGATTAGAATTAGTAATTCCATAGCTCTCACCAGATCTTACCTCTCTTATCTGTGTGCCAAAATCTCCATAAATCTGAACTTTGGCACCAATTGCGTCTTTATTACTCTCCAAACCTTCTAAATCAAAACCGATCCAGTTATTGTCTCCTCCGTCGTTCAACCAAAGCCTATCATCGTGATCATAATCTGGAGTGACATAAGTATTGCCATAACTAGCGTAGATATCTAAATATCCATCTCTATTTAAATCACCCAATCCAAAAGAATGCAGGTTGTCATCACCTGGAAGGATAATGTCTATATTTAAATCAGTGAAGGTATTATCTCCATTGTTTCTATAAAATCCTGGTGCTCCTCCCGAAGTTATCAAATCTACATAACCATCATTATCAAAGTCTACCATTTTAGCTTGCAAAAAGAATCCGGCAACATCTATTCCTGAACCAGAACTTATATCTGTGAAAAATCCTTTTCCGTCATTTTCTAGTAACATCATATTTGTACTGTGGTTCGTTAACAAACAATCAAAATCTCCGTCATTATCTGTGTCTGCAAAATCAACAGTCCATGACTGCTCATAAACAACAAGCCCTCTCTCTAAGGCTTCATCAGAGTAGTTGTTATACCCATCATTTATGAATGCCGCATTTATTCTTCTAGGGTCTGTTGGCGTGTTTACAAACTGACGACACTTAGCAATAAATAAATCTAAATCATTATCGTTATCATAATCGGACCATACACTGCCATAATTGCCTGAGTTGTCTGTGACTGGCGTTGTCGCCATGTCTATTAAGTCGTTTGCTAACTCTAAAGAACCGCTTCCGGTATTACTCCAAATATTAGATTCGGCATCATCATGACAACCAAATGCATCTAACCAACCATCGTTGTTTATGTCAGCGATGTTAACACACTGCATATACATTTGCTCGTTTAATTCTATTAACTCATGGTTATCTGGATCAGTAATCTGACAGTAATGAACTCCATCATAACTCCCTCCTGCAAAAACATCCTTGTGTCCATCATTGTTAATGTCCGCTACAGCCATACCCCATTGATTATTATCGCTGAGAGAGCCAAAAGTCTTTAAAGTGAGACCTGCCACTCCATCTAAATTTTGATAGAAAATCACTATGTCTGAACTTCCGTCTAGCGTCAAAATATCATCAAAGCCATCGCCATTCATATCTGTAACCGCGACACATCCTCCACTGTTTAAGTCCTCGGGTAAATCTGAACTCGAATCTGTAAATGTCTGACCATTTGTGGACCCTACACTCCATAAGATCATTGTAGCAAAAAATAAAATTCTTTTCATTGATTTGTTTTTTTCGGTGTATTGTATAATTGGCTAAAATTAATAAACATAAACTTATCTATATCACTAAATACAAACTTTTCAGCGTATTCCCTAACTGATTTGTAATATCAGAATTATGCGCAGAATCTTTGTTGCGCAACACAATGCGATTTTCTGATGAGATTCTGTTAAACTCGGGACCACTTTCAAGCTCAATAACTCCTCTTGGATATACAAACAGCAACTACTCCCACTTGAGTCTATAAAAGCCTCACAATAAGTTCAACCGTTCCCAAAGGAAATACAATGACCTCTATTGTTGGCTCCCTAAACATAAAGTAGAAGTTATGTGCGTCAACAAACGCAAAATAAATTATTTATAATTCATCGGTTTTAAACCCCAATTATATGCTTCGTATTTAATTTCAGGATAAACATGTTCAGGAACCACCCCATTTATTTTCATGATATTGATAATTCCATTCTCTCCATTAAAATCTTCCCTAAACCAGCTAAAAAGCTCACTGGTAAGTAAAACATTTGAAACAGAATCATAGCTAGAATTAGCTAGTGTAAAAACATTCTCAGCTAAAAGTAATTGCTCATTGATTTCAGAAGGTTTGTAATAGGCTATTGCAGGACATGAATGAGCGCCACAATTCATAGTAAAATGTATTCTATTATCAAGACTATCTAATTTAAATGTATCAACAAAATCATTACCAAAGACTTTTCCACGTAAGATACCATGTTCTATATCATCTAAGCTGATATTAGTACCTCCGAATTTTAAGTCTTTTGACTTAAAAAAAACATCTTTATTTTCAAACGACTTTTGATCTAAAATAATTTTAGACTGAACCAAAGAATTATAAATATTAATCCAAAAAGCTAATTTATCATCTTGAGTATTTAAGTCATCAGACAAACGATTTAAACTCAAATTTGACAACGTATCTAAATAAGGTTCGACAGGGTCCTTATATCTACAAGCCAAATGAAAATCTTGAGAAAAAAACATGATGTCTTTAGAGTACATCAACTGCTCTCTCTCCGACAACTGCTCTGAAACATCCGAAAAGGACGAATCATCAGAAATAACACAACCATAATACAGAGCAGAGAAAATTAGACAGACCAATGAAACAAAACAATTATTCTTCATTAACTAGATTTAAATAGAAGAACTAAGATAAAAGATAATTCTCACACACATTGCTTTTTTCTCATCAACATGAACGCCATTCGATAGAAACAGCGCTTAATTTATCTTCTTAGCATAGTGATCTTAGAATCACTATGTTTTCTAATATGCCTATTCTTTTAGTGTGTACAGAATAAAATTTCGCCTATTGATGTCGTTCTTTAATTCCTAACTTTGCACCGCAGTGAATCAGTACGGAAAAATAGCATATCATACGTTAGGGTGCAAACTCAACTTTAGTGAAACTTCCACTATTGCAAAAGAACTTACCGATGCTGGATACGCGCGTGTGAACTTCGATGACACACCGGATGTTTATGTTATAAACACATGCTCAGTAACTGACCATGCAGATAAGAAATGCAGAAATATCGTAAGAAGAGCGTTAGCTATAAATCCAAAGGCTTTTATAGCTATAATTGGGTGTTATGCTCAACTTAAACCAAAAGAAATATCCGAAATACCAGGCGTAGATATAGTCTTAGGAGCTAATGAGAAGTTTAATGTTAAAGAGTATCTAAAAAATATAGAAAAAAGACAGCATGGAGAATTTCATGTAGAAGCTATTAAAAAAACTAAAGACTTTGTTGCATCATTCTCCGAGGGAGATAGAACTAGATGTTTTCTGAAAATTCAGGATGGATGTAACTACTTCTGCTCATTCTGTACCATTCCTCTAGCTAGAGGGAAAAGTCGAAGTTCTAGCGTAGCCAAAACTATGGTAGAGGCCAAAAAAGCTGCTCAAACGGACGCTAAAGAAATAGTTCTAACAGGAGTAAACATAGGAGATTTCGGAACGGCTAACGATGAGAATTTTCTCGAACTAATCAACGAACTGGATACCTTAAAGAGTATAGAAAGACTTAGAATATCGAGCATAGAGCCTAACTTACTGACTGATGAGATCATAAAATTTTGTGCCTCATCTGAGAAGTTCGTTCCTCATTTTCATATTCCACTGCAGAGCGGCTCTGACACTATTCTTACTTCTATGAGAAGAAGGTATAAGACCGATCTTTACAGCAACAGAATTCAGCTCATTAAGCAGCTAATGCCCGAATGCAGTATAGGTGTGGATGTGATCGTAGGCTTCCCAGGCGAAACAGATAAAGAGTTCGAAAAAACTTTTGATTTTTTACATTCCCTTCCGATTAGCTATTTACACGTATTTAGTTATTCAGAAAGACCTAACACTACCGCTGTAAGAAAAACTGATGTGGTTCCTAAGGCAATCAGACTAAAGAGAAGTAAAAGGTTAAGAATATTGTCTAGCAAGAAACAGCGGGCTTTTTATCAGAGTTTCGATTCTCAAGAGTTTAAGGTTCTCTTTGAGTCTGATAATCATGATGGGTTCATCAGAGGGTTTACGGAAAACTATTTAAAAGTTCAAATACCCTATTCTGAAAAACTCGTGAACCAAATTATAGCTGTAAAACTGATGGACTTAAATGCAGATTGCATTTACAATGGTAAGATAAAAGAGCCTATTTTCGTTTAATATGTATCCTACTTTATATCACGCATTACTCGATTTAACCGGCATAGACTGGCCTTGGTTAAAGATGATGAACAGCTTTGGTTTCTTTGTTGCTCTGGCCTTCTTAACAGCTAATTACCTTCTTTTCAGGGAATTGAAAAGAAAAGAAGAACAAGGGTTGTTTTTTTACACAACTAAAAAAATAACTGAGGGCAAACCTGCTAGCATTTTCGATTTTATTACTAGCGGAACTTTAGGATTCGTAATCGGCTATAAATTTCTATACATTTTTCTGAATAGAGCAGAGGTTTTCGCGGACGGCAATCTTCCCCAGAAGTTTCTCTTGAGTCTGGAAGGAAATTTAATCGGTGGATTAGTTTTAGCTGCGGCATTCTTATTCATGAGATACAGAGAATCTGAAAAAGATAGATTGCCAGAACCAATAGAGAAAATTGTATTTGTAAAACCCTCCGATAGAGTAGGTAGCATAACTATTGTGGCTGCTTTATTTGGATTTCTAGGGGCTAAAATATTTGCAGGCTTAGAAGATCCAAATGATGTGCTGAGCTTCTTCAGAAGACCCTCTGTAGAGGGTTTACTTGGCGGGCTAGCTATTTACGGAGGATTGATAGGTGGTGGACTAGCTCTTATTATTTATACCCGAAAGCATAAAATCAGTCCACTTCATTTTATGGATGCTTTAGCTCCTGGAGTGATGTTATCATATGGAATAGGAAGAATCGGTTGTCATGTATCTGGCGATGGAGATTGGGGAATAGCGAATACTAACCTTTGTCCTAGTTGGGTCCCTGAATGGCTTTGGGCCTATAGTTACCCTAATAATGTAAACGTTGTAAATTCTTTTAATCCTAAGGGGGGGTATACAGGAAAAACCATCACCACCGAAATGATAGAGTCAGGAATTCCTAGCTTCCCTGGTTATGGCACTTATTTAGAACCTGCTGTTTATCCCACGCCACTCTATGAATTAGCCTTAGCTACTCTAATTTTCTTAATATTATGGAGACTGCGGTCTAAAGTGAAATTCGCTGGGTCTATAGTATCCATATACTTTATTTTCAATGGCATAGAACGATTCTTCATTGAAAAAATTAGAGTTAATGATTTTTTCGATTTAGGCTTTATGACTATAACTCAGGCGGAGATTATAGCACTGTGTTTTGTGTTATTCGGCGTTATTTTATTGATCTTGATTCGCAGCGGTAAAATCCCTGCACCTAAAATCCCTACGAAAAAAGATATAGGGGTATCTCCCTCAGAACTGTAACCTATAAAAGATGATTAAACTCTTCAGGCAAGAGGAAGATTAGTTAATAGAATCAAAGAATAATGAATTATGGCTGATTTTTCTTAAGCTAGAACTCTTTAATAAAATACTCCAGGCTTTTGACCATTCTTGTTCCATACCATGAAAACATTTCTCCATCTACAAGTTTTATTTGAGCCTCTGGAAAAACATTCATCAACTCCTGAAGATGTGATCTTTTGAATGGAAATGGCTCAGAAGAAAGAAAAACATGAGAAGGCCTTAACTGCTCTAAAGCTTCGGTATCTAAAACTGGATAACGAGATAAATTTTCACATACATTATCAAAGCCTGTCAAATTGAGCATTCTGCTAATAAAGGTATCTCCTCCTATAGACATATATGGATTTCTCCATATGAGGTAAAGAACTCGACCAGGAATTTTACCAGAGCTTTTAAGCGTTGCAAATTTTTCTTTTAGCTGAGATATATCGAAATTCAATCCAAGTATTTCAGATAAATTATCCATCATCTCGAATGCGTCTATTTCATTCTTTATATCACTAGTCCAAACAGGACAAAACTTTCTTATTTCTAAAATATCTTCCAGCGTATTTTCTTCCTTATTAGCGATCACCAAGTCCGGAAAAAGATTCCTTACTTTCTTAATATCAACTTTTTTAGTCCCGCCTATTAGAGTTTTCTCTACTCTTAACGATTTAGGGTGCACACAGAACTTAGTAACACCTAATAACCGACTACCTAGACCAGCATCACTCAAAAACTCAGACTGTGATGGCACTAAAGAAATGACCCTTTGAGGAGCTTTTAAAAAAGCTATTTTTTGACCTGTCTGGTCTTCTAATATCATTTGGGATTCAATTAAAGAATAGTTTTACAATCTGCGGAAGCCAAAACAAACTTAGTAGTTCTTTCTTCGATGACCTCAAGTTATCCCGGAATATGTTAACACTGTCTAAATATTGATGTTCAATGATCACATTGGGCTTGAGCTCTTTTCTGTTAGAGAAAAAAGTTAAAAGACTTAGGTCAGAATATGCAACTAGAACAGAAGATTAAAAAAATCTAAGTGAAAGATGGGCTTATACATAAACTAGAATATTTCTAAATGGATAGCAGTTTGACTTTAACTTCACTTCTATATTGACCAAATTTGCAACGTTTATAAACTATCTGTGGTATTAGTTAAGAATTCAGCTGATTCGAGTAATTTGGATTCTTTAATACAGCAGCTGGTATAAAAAGCCATAAGACAAGTGTAATGACCGAAAAAGTTCTGATTTACTTAATACCATTGATGTTATTCCTAATCACCGGAAATAGAGGAAACTCTCAAAATGAACAAGACTGTACAGGCGCTATTCCTGTTTGTGAAGGATTCTACAATCAAACTGATGGCTATACGGGAACAGGAGACATTGACAATGAATTACCTCCTGGTTTTTTATCCTGCCTTCCTATTGACGCCAACTCTGTGTGGTACACATTCACGGTAGAATCTTCAGGGATGCTAAGTTTCACACTAAGTCCAAATGGGGTAGATTCGGATTATGACTGGGTCCTATTTGATTTTTCTACAGGCTCATGTGATGACATTTCTAATGATGATTCATTTATAGTTAGTTGCAATTCTTATGGTGATATTTTTTTTAATGGCCCTACAGGAATTAGTTCTGACAGTGGTGGAATAGGAAACTCAAACGGTCCAGGAAACCTTAACGGTCCAGCTTTTAATCAGGATGTTTCAGTCACGGAAGGAGAAACTTACTTATTATACATACAAGACTGGTCAGGAAATTCCGAGGGATATACATTAGACTTAACTGAATCCACAGCCTCTATTTTTGATAATGAACCTCCGGAAATAAGTGATGTACAAACTGACTGTACTGGAGATGTCACAGTAACTATGTCTGAAAGTATTAACTGTGATAACCTGGAAGCTAATGATTTCAACATACTCGATAATGGAACTTTATATTCTCCTGTTACTGTAATTTCTGAATGTGACCCTACACTAAATTCTGTTTCAGAATTCACTTTAGTTTTCGATGATGGCGTAGAGTTTACTGTGAACTCTAATTTAATATTAGAAATCAGCCAAGGAGAAGGATTACTAAATGATGACTGTGGGAACATCATTGAAAATCTAACCTTTAATTTTATCTCTTCTGACAACCTCACTTTTAACCTCAGCACTGAAAACCCGTCATGTGGTGAACAAACAGGAATCATTTCCATTATTAACATTGAAAACGGGCAAGAACCTTTTGAAGTTTCTCTAAATAGTGTAGTTCAAGTTGGAACTGATTTCACGGATTTACCAGCCGATGATTACACCATAAACCTGACAGATGATATAGGATGTATGGCTGAACAAAGCATTTCTTTAACTGAAATATCTGTTATTGAAATATCTGCTGGAGAAGATGATTTCTCATGTGATTTAACCTTCGGTTTGAGCGCCTCTTCTTCAGACGTAACAGACATTCAATGGACAGCTGGCACTGCTCTTCTTTTCTCAAATGAAACCATTTTAAACCCTACAGTTACGGCTCTTTCTTCTGGCACTTATACATTAGCATTTACCGCTACTAACTCTGATGGATGCGAAGTGTCGGATGAAATAGATATTAGTTTTTCCATATTAAATACAACCGTCTCTTTAGGAGAACCTATCTGCGGAAGTACGTGTGATGCAGATGTTAACGTAGAAGTTATTGGCGGAATGCTGCCCTATTCTTATACACTCGACAACCTAACTGAATCAAACTTAAACCTAACAGGAATATGCGCTGGAGTCCACAATTTCAGTGTGAGTGATCTTAATGGGTGTTCTATTAATGGTGATTTTACAGTAGAGGAGTTAGAGAACCCTGTATTACTTTCTACATCGGTAATAGATGAGACCTGCCCTGAATCATGTAATGGCAGTATATCTGTCAGCTCTTCAAATACTTTTAGTATTTCTAGTCCTCAGGCCGTGCTAACTGGTGATGGTATATTTGAAAATTTATGCGCTGGCTCTTATCAGCTTATTCTTACCAGTGAAGATAATTGTCAATCAGTCTACACAAGAGAATTAGGAACCCTAAGTAACCTTAACGCCATTCTGTCAACGTCTGGCACTCCGCTAACTCTAGACAACCCTATTCTCACAGCGGAGGACATTTCTACAGGAAATTATATTTATAATACTATTTATATTGATGGAACTTTTTACCCCTTCAATGATTCTTATATACTAGAAATTCCACTTGAAACTCCTAGTGGTGATCCAATACTTGTAGAACTTATAATAGAAGATGAATATGGCTGCGTAGATTCAGATTCTGAAATCGTAGGTTTTTTAATTCCGCTTCAGGTATTCATTCCTAATAGCTTCACTCCAAATAACGACAACTTAAACGAAGTATTTAAACCATCCTTAAAAGGTGTGGATTCCAAACAGTATTCTTTTACCATATTTAATAGATGGGGGGAAGTAATGTTTACCACAAAAGATGTCAATCAAGGGTGGAACGGAAACCATCAAGAGGGAGATTATTATGCTGAAGCTGGCGGGTACCATTATAAGCTCGAAGTAAAACAGTTATTCAGCCCTTTAGAGGAAATCTTAATAGGACATGTCACTCTAGTTCGGTAATTAAACCCCAAATTATGGTCAAAATGTCATGAATGGAATCCTGCGTCGCAACGCTTGTCACCCAACTTACTGACAGAATTTCTTATAATCCTTATGGCACAGAGATTGACTTAGTGGTTTTAAGATTTAAAAAATTAAAAAAAATAAAATGGGTAAAATCATTGGTATAGACTTAGGAACTACTAACTCGTGTGTAGCCGTAATGGAAGGTAACGAGCCTGTAGTAATTCCAAACAGCGAAGGAAAAAGAACAACTCCTTCTATAGTAGGATTCATAGAAGGTGGCGAAAGAAAAGTGGGTGATCCAGCCAAAAGACAAGCTATTACGAATCCAACTAAAACTATATACTCTATTAAGAGATTTATGGGAAGTTCTTTTGACGATGTTAAAAAAGAAATTTCTAGAGTGCCATATAAAGTGGTAAAAGGAGATAATAATACTCCTAGAGTTTTAATAGACGACAGAAAATATACTCCACAAGAGATTTCAGCTATGGTTCTTCAGAAAATGAAGAAAACAGCAGAAGATTACTTAGGACAAGATGTGACTGAAGCTGTTATTACAGTTCCTGCTTACTTTAATGATGCGCAAAGACAAGCAACTAAAGAAGCTGGTGAAATAGCAGGTCTAGACGTAAAAAGAATCATAAACGAGCCTACTGCAGCTGCATTAGCTTATGGATTGGACAAAAAATCTACTGATCAAAAAATAGTAGTATTTGATTTAGGTGGTGGTACTCATGATGTTTCTATCCTAGAATTAGGTGATGGAGTATTCGAAGTATTGTCCACAGATGGAGATACTCACTTAGGTGGAGATGATTTCGATCAAGTCATTATAGATTACTTAGTACAAGAGTTTAAAGATGAAAATGGAGGTTTAGATTTAACTAAAGATCCTATGGCACTTCAGAGATTAAAAGAAGGTGCTGAAAAAGCGAAAATTGAACTTTCTTCTTCAGGAACGACAGAGATCAACTTGCCATATATAATGCCGGTAGACGGTATTCCTAAGCATTTAGTAAGATCTCTTACTAAAGCTAAATTTGAGCAAATGACTGATTCTTTAATCAAGCGTTCTATCGGGCCTTGTGCGACAGCTCTTAAAGCTGCCGGATTATCTAAAAGCGAAATAGATGAAGTTATTTTAGTAGGTGGTTCTACTAGAATACCTGCTGTAGTAGATGCTGTAAAAGCATTCTTCGGCAAAGAGCCTTCTAAAGGTGTAAATCCAGATGAAGTAGTAGCTTTAGGTGCCGCTATCCAAGGTGGTGTATTAAGTGGTGATGTTAAAGATGTTCTTTTATTAGACGTTACTCCATTGTCATTAGGTATAGAAACTATGGGAGGTATATTCACTAAATTAATCGATGCTAACACGACTATCCCAACTAAAAAGTCTCAGACATTCTCTACTGCTGCTGACAACCAGCCTTCTGTAGAAATTCATGTACTTCAAGGAGAAAGAGCAATGGCAACGGATAATAAGACTATTGGAAGATTCCACCTTTCTGATATTCCACCAGCGCCTAGAGGAATTCCTCAAATCGAAGTTTCTTTCGATATTGATGCTAACGGAATCATTAACGTAGGAGCTAAGGATAACGCTACTGGTAAAGAGCAGAATATTAAGATAGAAGCTTCTTCAGGATTAAGTGCTGACGAAATAGAGACTATGAAGCAGGAGGCTGCTGCTAACGAAGAATCGGATAAGGCTGTTAGAGAAAGAGTAGAAACTATCAATAAAGCTGACAGTATGATTTTCCAAACGGAAAAACAACTTACTGAATTCGGTGATAAGATTCCTGCTGATAAAAAACAACCAATAGATGATGCTTTAACTGCTCTTAAAGAGGCACATAAGAATCAAGACATAGATGCCATCAACTCGTCTCTAACTCAGTTAGAAACTGTTTTTCAAGCAGCTAGTCAAGAAATGTATGCACAAGGAGAAGCTCAAGGTGATGCCGGTGCTGAACAAGGTGATGCCAGTGCTGAGGAGGAAGTTACAGATGTAGATTTCGAAGAGGTAAAAGAAGAATAAGCTTTTAAATTAAGCTGAATTAATAAAAAGGGAGGTCATGAGACTTCCCTTTTTTTTGTTTTACGTATCATATACATACCTGCACTTTAATTACAAAACAACTTACTATTCCCTAAAAAAATCATAACTGGTAATGTGATTGAGTTTGCTATTTCATTAATCTTGATCAGGACCTTGTGCGTTTTATTCAATGGGGTTGGCAGTGATGTAACGATGTCTATCATTGGACAGTTCGATGGAGACATCTACTCAATATTGAACTAACGTTATCAGATATGGCGTTTAGATCAATACTATCATCAACTTGAATATGGTTGATATCGTATTATCCATTATATCTATACTAAGTCCAGAAAAAAGACATTAATTGATTTCCAAAGAGCATATTGCGCCACCTATTTTTCTCTATTAATTATTAAGAAAGGTTTAATTTAAAAACAAAAAAGCCCCGAGTTTTCACTCAGGGCTTTTTTGTTGAGAAGAATTCCTTTTATAACAGATTCTCTATTTTTTCTGTTAGCACGTTTTTAGGCACAGCTCCCACTGACTTATCTACCAACTCTCCGTTTTTAAGGAAGATAATAGTAGGTATGTTTCTAATCCCGAATTTAGCCGCGATTTCTTTGTTATGGTCAACATTTACCTTTCCTATTACAGCTTTACCGTCATAGTCATTTGCTAACTCTTCTACGATAGGTCCTACCATTCTACATGGTCCACACCATTCAGCCCAAAAATCAACCAATACTGGCTTATCGGACTTTAATGCTAATTCTTCGAAGTTTGCGTCTGTGAATTCTACAGCCATCTTTATATATGTTTAGTTTTTCTTCAAATTTATTTCTTATTTGTTACAGGTCAAAACTCTTGCCATTTTTCATTCCATAACTTATTGACATCTTGCGTTAATTAAGATATTAAATTGAACTCTAATTCTGGAATTCGTTCTAGCCTAGTAATTACCTCATCAGAAAGCCTTATGCTCTTAGTCTTACTCGAAAAGTCGAGAAGTTCTTTTTCTCCTTTTACCGAAAAATTCACCCTGCAAGAACCAGGTTCCGTTTCTGCCAAAAAAGACAACTCGTCTACTAAGCTCTCTGTAAGAGTATTAAGAGATAATTTAATGTTAATTCCTTTAGCTACTTTATCTCTTAACTCTGTTAAGAGTTCCATTGATTTAACCTTCAATTCCAGCTCTTTTGGGTCATTCCCGAATCTTCTTGGTTCCATCACACCTCTTAAAAACACGAACCAACCTTCCTCCATTAAAGGCTTTACATTTAGATACTCATCACCGAATAACATTACTCTAACTGATTCTGAATAACCCTCGATATTAAAAACACCCATCGGTTTCCCTGTTTTAGTAGTTCTATGCTGAACGTCAGAGAGCATTCCTGCTATTTTTATCTCTCTATTATTAAACGAATGAGGATCTAATATTTTCAAATACCCCTGAGGGTCAGTGAAATGTTTGACTTCTAATTTAAAATCGTCCAAGGGATGACCACTAATAAAAATTCCTACGACTTCTTTTTCTCTGGTTAGCATTTGTAAGGGTGACCATTCTTCGCATTGAGGAATCATAGGTTCTGGGACATCCTCTCCGCCTGAATCGCCACCAAACATAGAAACCTGACTGGAATTGACTTGTTCTCTTAGATAGTGTCCGTATTTAACCAGTGTATCTAAGAAAGGTGTATTCCTGGAGTCTATGGCTAAATATTGTGCTCTCTTCAATCCAAAACTATCAAAACCTCCTCCATAGACTAAGCCTTCTAGGCTTTTCTTGTTAACTGCTTTGGACTCCATTCTTTCTATGAAGTTAAAAATAGTCGTATATCTTCCATTTTCTATTCGTTCACCTACAATATGTTCTATAGCATTTCTTCCTACCCCCTTAATAGCTCCCATTCCAAATCTTATGGCTCCTTCATCATTTACCCTGAATTTGTATGCCGATTCGTTTACATCTGGACCTAGAACTTCTGTTTTCATTCGCTTACACTCCTCCATAAAGAATGAAACCGACTTTATGTCATTCATGTTATTAGAAAGGACAGACGCCATATATTCAGCTGGATAGTGTGCCTTCAGATAAGCTGTTTGATAAGCTATCCAAGCGTAACAGGTAGAATGAGATTTATTAAATGCATAAGATGCGAATGCTTCCCAATCCTTCCATATTTTCTCTAAGACTAGCTTGTCATGACCTTTCTCAGCACCTTGATCTAAGAACTGAGGCTTCATTTTGGCTAAAAGATCTAACTTCTTTTTACCCATTGCCTTTCTCAAAGTATCTGCCTCTCCTTTTGTAAAACCAGCTAGCTTTTGTGATAAAAGCATGACCTGCTCTTGATAGACTGTAATACCGTATGTTTCTTTTAAGTATTCTTCACAAGCATCTAAATCATATTTTATTTCTTCACTTCCATGCTTTCTAGCAACGAAAGATGGAATATATTCCATAGGCCCTGGTCTATAAAGGGCGTTCATCGCTATTAAATCTGCAAAAACAGTAGGCTTAAGACTCCTTAAGTGTTTCTGCATTCCAGGAGATTCATACTGAAAAATACCAACGGTCTCTCCTCTTTGGAAGAGCTCATAGGTTTTTTCATCATCCAGCGGAAAAGTATCTGGATCGAGATCGATATTATGCTTCTCTTTAACGAGTTTAACGGAGTCTTTTAAAATAGTTAATGTCTTTAATCCTAAAAAATCCATTTTCAGTAGACCAGCATCTTCAGCTACTGCATTGTCGTATTGGGTGCACACCAAGTCCGAATCCTTAGCCGTGGCTATGGGTACATAATTCGTAATATCATCTGGTGTAATAATAACTCCACAGGCATGAATCCCTGTATTACGAACGGTGCCCTCTAATTGGCGGGCCTTATTAATAACATTGGCTTCTGCTCCATTGGTTTGAGAAATCCGAATCAGCTGCTTAGCTCTGTCGTAATCTTCTGTTCTTAATTTCTTTTTCAGCTCTTTATCATCTAAACCGAAAAGTTTTTTCAGCTTAATATCTGGAATAAGCTTTGCTATTCTATCCGCATCTTGAAGCGGTAACTCTAAAACTCTAGAAGTATCTCTAATCGAGGACTTAGCAGCCATAGTTCCATAAGTAATAATCTGAGCAACCTGACTAGAGCCATACTTATCAATTACATAATCTATTACCCTTCCTCTTCCTTCATCATCAAAATCAATGTCGATATCAGGCATAGATACCCTTTCTGGATTTAAGAACCTCTCAAATAGGAGGTCATAGGCTATAGGGTCAACATTAGTAATGCCTGTGCAGTATGCTACAGCCGAACCAGCGGCAGAGCCTCTTCCAGGGCCTACTGAAACCCCCATTTCTCTGGCTGCACTGCAGAAATCCTGAACGATCAAGAAATATCCTGGATATCCTGTTTTAACTATCGTCGCTAATTCGAAATCCAGCCTTTCCCGAATCTCATCAGTAATTTCACTATATCTTTTCTTAGCTCCGTCGTAAGTAAGTTGTCTTAAAAAGGCATTTTCACCCCTTTTACCTCCATCTTTCTTATCGTCTTCATGAATAAACTCTTCTGGAATATCATACTCAGGAAGCAGCACAGAACGCTCTAGCGCGAAAGGCTCTATCTTCTGCTCTATTTCTTGGGTCGACTTAATTGCTTGGGGTAAATCAGCAAATAATTGCTTCATCTCATGACTCGACTTTACGTAGAACTGATCATTCGGAAAACCCCATCTAAATTCTCTGCCTCTCTTCCCTAGGTATTTCTTCGGTGTACTTACATTTTCTGCGTCTCTTACACATAAAAGAATATCATGCGCCTCTGCTTCTGATTGAGAAGTATAGTAAGTATTATTGGTCGCTACAGGCTTTACATCATGCTTTTCACAGAATTTCAAAATAACCTCATTTACTACATTCTCCTCCTCTACTCCGTGCCTGATTATTTCTGCATAAAAATCCTCACCGAACTCTTTCTTCCACCAAACAAAAGCCACTTCCGCCTGCTTCTCTCCTTCGTTTAATATTTTACCAGAAATTTCTCCCCAGAGTCCTCCTGAGAGAATAATCAAATCCTCCTTAAATTCAAGCAATAAGGCTTTATCTATTCTAGGAACATAATAACTCCCATCGGTGAAAGACTTCGAACTAAGTTTACAAAGGTTCTGATACCCATTTTTATTCTTTGCTATCACCACCACCTGAAATCCATTGTCTTTAACAGACTTATTTTTATGGTCCTCACAGATATTAAACTCAGACCCCACTATGGCCTTAATCCCTTGACTCTGCGCTTCTCTTACGAAAGAAAATGTATTCATCATGTTTCCATGATCTGTAATAGCTATAGCGCTCATTTCCATTTTCTTAGCCGCTCCTACCAAGTCATAAACTGTAGATGTAGACTGCAAAATAGAAAACTGAGAATGACAATGAAGATGCACAAACGGTACATCAGCTAACTCAGCAGAGACTGCCGATTTTGGTGTTTTTATTATCGCTTCTTCAGGTTTTGCAGGAACTTCTTTGGTTTTAGACTTATCAAAATTTGACTGATCAAGCTCAGGCGCCTCATAAACTACAATACTGTATCCTTTTTCTTTTGATATTACATTATGGCTTATTAACCCAAAGAAACATTTGGCAGTAGCGTGAACATCATATGCCGCATCATGAGCATCACCAAACGATTCTCCAAATAATTTTTGATGTAACTCAGTAAGCGTGGGCCACTTAAACTTTCCTCCTCGTCCTCCTGGAATTTGACAAAACTCAGTTCCGAACTTCTTAGTGTCTAACTGGTTTTTTAAGGTGACAGGTTCGAAATCTCTATTGTCTCTATGATACTCACCTCCCACTATATTTATATCGAACTCTACATTATGCCCTACTGCATAATTAGCTTTTTCGAAATCTACATAGAATTTATTAAGCACATCAGCCAAGACCATCCCTTCAGCCTGTGCCTTTTCCGTAGTAATTCCATGTACCTTGGCTGCATTATACGGAATATCAAAACCATCTGGTTTCACTGTATAATTACCCGTACTTAGTAATTTTCCATCATAAGAATGTAGCTGCCAGGCTAGTTGAACCAGCCTGGGCCAATTTTCTGAATCTGTAACTGGAGCCTTCCAGTTCTTAGGAAGACCAGTAGTCTCCGTATCGAAAATGATATACATATAAACTAGTAAATTACATGACTAAGATAAACGTATTTCTTCAGAGTCTTATCAATGTTTATAACTATATAACCCATTTACAAACAGTAGGTTATATCCGATTAACTCAACTCTATACCTACTGGACAATGGTCTGACCCTAGAAAATCATTTAGTATGAATGAATCTTTCACTTTAGGCATTAAAGACTCTGACACCAACATGTAATCTAATCTCCAGCCGATGTTCTTTTCACGAGCTCCACCCCTGAAACTCCACCAAGAATACTTCACCTCATCAGGATAAAATTCTCTAAATGAATCTTTAAATCCTGCCTTAATAAAATTGGTCATTCCGTCTATCTCTACTTGGGTATAACCCGGAGACTTATTATAATTTGACTTAGGCCTGGCTAAATCTATCTCCTGATGGCACACATTCATGTCGCCATTTAATACCACTGGCTTTTTTTGTTGTAACGCATTGCAATGCGCTAATAAATCTGCATCCCATTCTTTTCTATATGGCAGCCTCAATAACCCAGCCTTAGAATTGGGAACATAGGCAGTAACGACATAAAAATCATCAAATTCCGCTGTAATGACCCTCCCTTCACTATCGTGCTCTGGCTTTCCTAAGCCCTTCACAATAGAAATTGGATTCATCCCTTTAGTTAAAATAGCTGTACTGGAATACCCCTTCTTTTCAGCACTGTATGCTACAATGTCATACCCACA
>CESU01033673.1_pt1 | contig 29511 bp, 28 predicted proteins | sample 531141 | NCBI WGS metagenome assembly CESU01 (sample SAMEA2621401, study PRJEB7988) | marine metagenome | isolation source: saline water (ENVO:00002010), including
GGCTGAGTGTTTCAGCCCTTATAGCCTGCCCAGACTATGGACGCCACCGCAATGGTGCGGTGGCGTCTGACAAAGACAGCTCATCCCGCCGGGGGATGCATCCTTGCAATCTGGTTAGAATTGACCACTCAATTATCGACCCGCGCCGTGACCGTGACTGTGCCAGCCACCCGTTCATCCCACCGCAGCACAAGTTCATCTTTCTTAGCCCCCCCCCCGAGGTCTGTACACTGGGGCTGGTATAGCGGGTCACGTTAGAGCCGTTCTTCAGGGTGCCGGTAACCACAACCGAGGTGACAGCGCGCGCATGACCTTTAAAGGGCAAAGCCCCATCAAAATTCACACGCCAAGTACTATCGAGAGAATTTTGACGATGGTTCTTAATCACAGGGTTGGTAACATGGGCTTTGATATTATGAAAACTGTTACCCGCAATCTGGATATCGTGCAGCTTGCTATAGTCGATATCAGCAAAACTGGTATCAACCCTCTCAACCCGATCAATCTTGCCATTCACGGCCCGAAACGTATTACCACTGATATCAAGGCCAGAAATAGAATGCCCAGTCCCATAGGGTTTTAGCACAATATAAGAAAACCAATCAGCCGTATCGCCGCACAAAAACACATTATTAGTGACAGATAGGGCCGAAAAACCGAAACCTGCGTTATAATCAGGGGTGGCATCATGCTCATTGGTCCATTCCAAAGAGCAATTGTCGATATAATTGCCCACGATCGTGGTACTAATATTGGCCTGAGCCAGCACAATACCAGCGAGACGCAGCCCATCTTTGACCGCATCGCCCTGATAGATATGATTTCCAGAGATCACATTATATGAACCGCTCATGACCGCAAAATGGCGAAACTGCGAGGCCCAGTTGTTACGTAGTTTCACATCATTACCATTGGTATTTAGAACGATGCTTTCACGGTCCTGCGCATTTTTGTTATTTTCGGCGGTGTGAAAAAAACAATTGTCGATCAACATACCCTGACAGCCTGTGCCAATAGAAGTGATCGCCCGATGCCGAGGGCGGGTGACATAGCAGTCGCGCAGTTGAAACAACCAGCCGGTCTGCGGCAGCATAATCGCGTTGGCCTTGACGTTGCATTGAAATTCAATGTCCGAGAAACACATTTTATGCAGGGAGCCGAACCCGCTGAAATCCAGCAGATATTGAAATCTGGTGAATGTATATTCTTGGGTGCCTTCCGCCGCATATAGCGGCTGTGAAAGCGTGACCTGTTGGGCCGATAAATCAACCGCACGAACATAGACCTCGCGGCCCACTCCGACGCCTTCCACCAGCGACCCAACCTGAATATTCACCACATTTTTGACATTGCTCAGGCGGGTTTGATAATACGTCGAATAGCTGCCCTGCGACGTCACCTTGGCCGAATTCCAGACACTGTCGCCAGCGGCGTACAGCTGACCGTTGCGGATCACCCGGCGCTGGGCAAAGCTGGTCCGACCGCTCAAGCGCGCCATATCAAGAGGCCCATTAATGGTCACCCTACGCCCCGCCATGTCCAACGATTCATGATCTGAATCGCTCAACAGCGATTGGAAGGCTTTGACAAAACCCCGTTCTTCATCACCAAAAGCCCGGATATAGGTTGGCAGGTCAAACTGTTTTGTCAAAGACAAGACTGACGTCTCTGCCATGTTCAATGTGCCCTCAAACGAAACTGGGGCGTGCAACGTCAGACTTCGGCCAATGAAATAACTACCGGATGGCACCAGAATTTCACGACCCGCAGCCGCCGCATCTGCAGCAACAAAGGCCGAGCGATCATCGGTTGTGCCATCACCCAAAGCCCCGTAATCCCGCACATCAACATGCTTGAGAAGGTCTTGAAAATACAGTTCTGTGACATCTTCTATGACCAGATCATCTATTCGGATCAACCCACCGTTTTTGCCTTTCAAATCAAGACCAAAATGCCCATAAAGTGCTGTTGTCCCCCAGACCATATCCACCTCTGGTCGCTGCCCCGAGCCAACAATCGCAGTAACCTCGACCACGTTCCCATAGTTTTTTAACTCTGTCAGTGGCCCCACTTGGGTCACCCAAGGCAGATTCACATCGCCAGTTGTACCCGCCCAGCCAGCAATTCGTACTGACGGAAAATTGCCAGAAATTGCTTTCAAACGCGCGGTAATTTTCAAATAGCGACCGGGTGAGATTGGGGTTTTTCCCATATAGCGCAAGTGCTGCTCGCCAGTGGTTTTCAACATCTCGAGACAGCTGCCAAAATCTTGATCCGCCGGCACCAAAGCCGCATTAGAAGCATTGTGATAGCTGTTCGAACCGGGTGTACCGTCAGTGCTTGACCAAACCTGTAAGCCATCTTGAAATGGCGGTGGCGACAGCTGGACGTTATTGGTTTTAGCCGTGTTCATTAATATCCCTTTCCAAGCGCTGCCATGCTTGGCCAAGCTTTTCAACGCTCACAAACCAAGTATCGACAGCCGTACCCTGGCGCGATCGCACCAGATTAGGGGAAATTATAAAAACAGTGTTAAAGCAGGTTGAGGCCACCGTGACGGTGAGACTTTTCTCAGGTCAGTTGGTCGGTCGGTTTACCCAGTTGTACGCCGTTTATCAGCCAGCCCTCGGGGCCTTTTTGCATGCGGTACAACAACATATGACGACGTCCAGCCTGATCACGGATCAAGACATGCTGCCACAGATCTCCCGCCATCTCACGCAAGTCCATAAATTGAACGTCCGCTGGCCGCCAAACCATCGGGTAGCCGCGTTGTACCATGACGCCAAAGTTTTCCGCCGTGCCAAACATCGACTGAATCGACGGGCTGGCATAACTAAAAGCCTTTGCAAAATCGTCATTCTTAAACGCAGCAATCTGGTTTTCAATAACCGTCTGGATCTGTGTTTGAGGGTCGTCTTTGGCCAGAACCGGCAAGGCCATCAGTCCGAAAAAAAAGGTCAGTGCTGTTATGATCAATCGCAAACGCATCAGTTCCGCCTCTCTGCTTTTTCCAACACCGCAAGACGTAGGCCTGAGCGCTCAAACGTCAAGCAGCGTGGCACTCAAAGCAAGTCGCCAGCCAAAGCTTTATCAATCAGCGCAATGGTTTCGTTTACGCCATAAAGCGCGATAAACCCTCCAAAACGTGGCCCCTGACTGGCCCCTAACAACACTTCGTAAATCGCCTTGAACCAGTCGCGCAGCGGGTCGAACCTTTCGCGTCCACAGGCAAAGACAACAGTTTGCAGCGCTTCGGCATCCAGATCTCCTGTATAGGCGGCCAACTGATCGCGCAGGTCGGCCAAAGCCTCGCGCTCAAGATCTGTTGCAGCGCGGAATACTTTGGCCGGTTTGACGAAATCATTGTAATACCGCACAGCAAAGCCCACAGCTTGATCCAACCCAGGGTGGGTTTCAGCCGAAGCCTCAGGGGCATAGCGTTGAATAAAGCCCCAAAGCTGGCCTTTCTCTGCCGCATTCGCGACCGCAGCAAGGTTCAGCAACATGGTGAAAGGCACCACCATATCCGAGGTCGGTACATTGTGGCCATGGATGTGAAACACCGGATTGTTCAATTTTGCCTTGCTGTCTTGATCTGCATAGGCGCGCAACTGTTGTTGGTATTCGTCCATCGCCTTGGGGATCACATCAAAATGCATCCGCTTGGCAGTCTTGGGCTTTTGATACATGAAATACGACAGGCTCTCGGTATTGGCATAACTCAGCCATTCATCAATCGATACACCATTGCCCGATGTCTTTGAGATTTTCTGACCGCTTTCGTCCAGAAACAGCTCATAGGTAAAATGTTCCGGCGCGCGCTGACCCAGAATGCGACAGATCTTATCATAGATTGGCGTGTTGGTGGAATGGTCCTTGCCGTACATCTCAAAATCGACCCCCAATGCTGCCCAACGCGCGCCAAAATCCGGCTTCCATTGCAGCTTAACATTGCCGTCCGTGACGGGCAGGGTCATTTCTGTCCCGTATTCATCATCAAATGTAATCGTCCCATCTGATGCATTCACCTGTTTCATAGGCACATAGAGCACGCGACCGGTTTCCGGATGGATCGGCAAGAAGATCGAATACGTCTGACGCCGTTCCTCGCGCAGCGAGGCCAACATCACCGCCATGATCTCATCATATTTTTCAACCGCGCGCAGCAAAATCTCATTAAACTGCCCCGAGCGGTAAAATTGAGTCGCTGAATAAAACTCATACTCAAACCCAAAGGTATCCAAAAATCGACGCAACATGGCATTGTTATGGTCGCCAAAACTGTCATGAGTGCCAAAGGGGTCTGGCACCGAGGTCAGCGGCTTTTGCATATGCTCGGCCAAGGCCTCGGGGTTGGGAACGTTGCTGGGCACTTTACGCATGCCATCAAGATCGTCAGAAAAACAAATCAGTTTTGTGGGAATATCGCTTATTTCGTGAAACGCCCGCATCACCATCGTAGTGCGGGCCACCTCACCAAAGGTGCCCAAATGCGGCAGACCAGACGGGCCATAGCCAGTTTCAAACAGAACATAGCCTTTTTCCGGAGGCGCTTTTTGATAGCGTTTAAGCAGCCGGCGGGCCTCTTCAAAAGGCCAAGCTTTTGAGCTCATCGCAGCGTCACGCACATCGGACATATTTGTTCTCCAGAAAATCTTACCACCCAACGCGACAAGATTTCATGCTACCTATTGCCCTAAGCGGGACAGGTCAATATTCTCCACCGTGACAACATATAAGAAAGGTTGTGCACCCGTGACCTATCCTGCCCCCCAACCGCTGACCCAGCAAGACTGTCTGGTGGCTTTAATGATCGCAATTTCAGCCTCAGATACAAATATCCGCACCGCTGAACTGGTGAAAATCCAATCTGCAGTGAACAATCTACCCGTGTTTGCCGACTACGATATAGACCGCGTCAACTTAATGTCCCAAACCGTCTTCGACCTGTTCGAACAAGAAGACGGGCTGGACGCGCTGTTTGGGTTGATTCGCGATAACTTGCCAGAGCGTTTGTTCGAAACAGCTTACGCGCTGTCTTGCGATGTGGCCGCAGCCGACGGCACCCTGCGAGAACCAGAATTGCGCCTGCTCGAAGAGATTCGTTATGAACTCAATATTGACCGGTTGCATGCCGCCGCGATTGAACGCGGATCAAGAGCCAGACACATGCGCGCTTAAGACCGGTATTGGCGGCACCACCGGTTAAGCATTTTATATTGCAAGATTTTCGCGCGACGGTTCCAACCTGATGCACCTTTGGGGCGCTCACGCTGTGCCACTGGGATCAAAGCACGTCGGGCAGTATCGGCGGAAAAGATGGCAAAAGCCAGCTCGCGCCCCTCAGCCGTTGTGACATAGCCCCCAAGCCCCGCAACAAAATTAAGAGTACCCGTTTTGGCGCGAAACCCTGTTGGAGCGCTCTGGGCCAGATTGCCTTTGGCGTTGCGCATTTTAATGTCTTTCAACAACGCGTTCAGCTCTGTGCTATTACGGGCCTTAACCAAAATTCTGACCATGTCACCCGCACTGATCCGCGAACGATCGCTCAGCCCGGAATGATCAACCAGTGACAAACCGGCGGCGCCAAAGCGCTCACTGGCCCAGCGCGACATCTGCGCTGCAGACTCAGCCAATGGCACCGCCATACCAAGCCGCGTTTTTGTCGCCGCCATACCAACAGTTTCCGCCGTTAGATTGGTCGAATATTTCAACATTCTTTGCACAATATCCGCCAGTGATGCACTTTCATGCGACACCAGAGTAACACCCGGGACCACCGCTTTGGAAAATTCAGCCAGTGGCAAATCAAGCCCATCCGCGCGGGCTAGGCTTTGGAAAATTTCCCCCACATAGCGATCGGGCTTTCGCACCGGCAACCAGCGGGCCCCCTCTTTACTCAGCGCAGACCGCGATACTGTCCACTCATCCCAGACACCGCCATCGCGATAAGTATAGACCGGTGATCCACGCTCTTTAAGCTGCATACGCGCCATTTTCACCGCTGGACGATAGCGCAACGCCCGCGCCTCCATATCAATTCGGTAGCCGTTCGCCCCCTTTTCCCAACCAAAATACACGCGATTGTAATTCAGGTTCAACCCGCTCACTGCCGGGTTATAGGCAACATGCGGGGGCTGTTCGACATCAATCTGCGGCGCCAATGGCAGCGCACTGCCATCAACAATAAAACGACCCTTGACCGAGCGCAGCCCAGTTTTAACCAACTCCGAGACCAAACCAGCCAAATGATCAGTATCCAAAGACGGATCACCACTGCCGACCAAAATAAGGTCGCCAGTCAGGACCCCGTTTTGAATTGGCCCCGTCGCTACAAGTCGGGTGGAAAAGCGAAAGGCGGGACCAAGATGCGCCAGAGCATAAAGTGCAGTGAGGGATTTCACGACACTGGCAGGAGGCAGCGGTATATCATCCCTATAGGATTCGAGGATGTCACCGTTAGAGACATCTGCCACAGCGCATCCCACTGAGCCCGACAATTCAGCAGCCTCAATGATCCTGCTCAGATCGCTTGGTGCTGGTTTTGATTTCAACGACAGACTGCTCGGTCGCAACTGGGGGCGCAACGAACGCTCCAGCGGACCCGCGTTGGCACCACAGGCAAGCGATGATAACACCCCAGTAATAAACACGCGTTTTGAAACTTTATTCTGCATCACACCTCACAGCTTGTCGGCAAACTGCCACAAGTCCCCTGCACAAGTCATGCCTTGGCATGAAAGAATACTCGCCACGCGCTGAGAACATCATCCGTTTGTCACCCTGCACCTATGAGTTTTCTGATTGCCGCCAAAGACCTTTGGCCCTGATCGCGCTGGATGAGGCCGAGGACAGCGGGATATTCACATAACACCACGCAGGTGCGGCCATCCGCGCCATCAGATGCCGGTTCGAGGCATTCACACGCGCATGACGATAGGTAAGAGCCGCTTTCGAGGTTCGTGCAGATATACGGTCCCCGGGGCGGGCCAGAACCCCAATAGGGACGGTCTGCATGATCGTGCGCCACGTTTGCCAGCGATGTAACTGGGCAAGGTTATCTGCCCCCATCAGCCAGACAAACCGAATTTTGGGATATTTAGTTCTCAGCGCTGTCAGTGTCTGTGCGGTATACCGAGTGCCAAGCCGCACCTCGATATCGGTCACATAAACATCAGGATGCGTGACCAGCGCCCTCGCCGATCGCACACGTTCTGTCAAAGGGGCCGGCGCGCCTTGTTTTAGCGGATTTCCCGGGCTCACCAACCACCAAACTGCGTCTAGATTAAACTGTTTAAGAGCCTCGCAAGTGATATGCACATGCCCCGCATGTGGCGGATCAAAAGACCCCCCTAGCAGGCCAATCGTTTGGCCGGGAAACATTCGCAAAGCACTCATAAAGCTGGCTGTACTGCGAAGCTGCGGACAACACAACGCCGGCAATCAAATCATCGGCAATAAACGCCCTATGCCAAACGGTCAGCTTGGCACAGTAACAAACCGTCACGCCCAGAGAGCCAAAGGCCTTCTGGGCAGAACCAAACAGTGATTGTCATGCCCCTTCGGCTCAATATTCAGGATCGGTACGGGGCGTGTTAAATCATGACGGTCTTGGCCCACATCTGGCACCGCGATCCAGTGGATCCTTGCCGCTTTACAATGCTGTATTGTCTAAAAGTGCAAGGGTGCGTCAACTGGAACGCTATCGCTGAGCTTGCCTAGAAAGACAAACTCATCGAACTGATCGTTTGGCAAAGAGCCTCGCCAAATCAGTTCATCAACGCCCTCGGTCACCGCACGACCATAAAGGTCATATGTATTTTGATAGGCTCCCATCACAGCTTCAACATCCCAGTTGGGCTTGGGTTTGGGTTTCACCCAAATCATACCTTCGGGTATCCTTACCCGAACGGTATCAGTCGCAGCGCCATCGCATCCATGCGGGATCCGCATGACCGCCTTATAATAAGTGCCCACGACAGCGGGTTTGGTCTCAAGGCCAGCATGACCAAATGTCATCGTTCCCAAGAAGGCTGCAAAGACAGCCGCTGCTATCCATAAACGTCTCATTCAAGTATCCTTTTAAAAGGGCCAGCGGTTTCACACCGCAATAAAAACTAGTTTACCTCCTCCAAAGCAGGCGGGACCCAGCACCTCAGGACGCTCGTCATCGGTGGACCAGCATGAAACTGGCACAGCTCGCCATATGATGCCCACAATACACAGTAGCGGAGACCCTGCGCTCCGGACGTATTTCCCACCGCAAAACCCGTCTCCCAACAGGCATACTGCGCAGTCTCTGTCCCCAGAGCCACGCGAGTGGTCCCTGCCGCAGGTATCGGACGCGGCAAAAACCACACCAAGTTCAGGATCATAAATCTGCGCCGGGCCAATGGAAAACATCCAACCAGCCAACACCACAGCGCCAGCCGCGAGTAATGAAACCAAATACCTCCAGGAACGCAGCATAGAAATCACTTCAATTAAATTTCGATTTTTACAGATAATCGCTGTCAAAAAGTCAATATCAAGGCCAGAACAGGAGCAATTATATCTCTGCATTGCCCCTGCCCCCCACCTTCGCTATCAAGCTTCCAATCAGATCATTTACATGAGGAGACCCCAATGGCGGCCTATCAATATGTCTATCACATGGACGGCGTATCCAAAACCTATCCGGGTGGTAAAAAATGTTTTGAAAACATACGGCTGTCGTTTTTACCTGGGGTTAAGATCGGGGTCGTCGGGGTCAACGGCTCAGGTAAATCAACGCTGATGAAAATTATGGCAGGCCTCGACACGGATTTTACCGGCGAGGCATGGTCCGCCGAGGGCGCGAAAGTGGGCTATCTGCCACAGGAACCGCAACTCGACCGGTCATTGAGCGTGCGTGAAAACGTGATGCTTGGCGTGGCCGGCAAAAAAGCGGTGTTGGACCGCTACAATGAACTGGCAATGAATTACTCTGACGAGACAGCCGATGAGATGGCCGCCTTGCAAGATCAGATAGATGCAGAAAACCTGTGGGATTTGGACAGCCAGATCGATGTCAGCATGGAGGCCCTGCGCTGTCCGGCCGATGACGCAGACATCAATAGCCTATCAGGCGGTGAAAGCCGCCGCGTTGCGCTGTGCAAGCTGCTGTTGGAAGCCCCAGACATGCTGTTGCTGGATGAACCAACCAACCATTTGGATGCAGAGACAATCGCCTGGCTGCAAAAGCACCTGATCGACTATAAAGGTACGATCCTGATCGTCACTCATGACCGCTATTTCCTCGATGATATCACCGGCTGGATTCTGGAATTAGACCGCGGCAGCGGCATTCCCTATGAGGGCAATTACTCAAGCTGGTTGGAGCAAAAAGCCAAACGCCTGTCGCAAGAATCACGCGAAGATAAATCGAAACAGAAGACGCTGGAACGCGAGCTGGACTGGATGCGTCAAGGTCAGAAAGCCCGTCAGGCAAAGCAAAAAGCCCGGATAAATGCCTACAACGAGTTAGCGGGCCAATCCGAGCGAGAGAAAATTTCGCGTGCTCAAATCGTCATCCCTAATGGCCAACGCCTCGGTGGAAAGGTAATCGAGGTTGCCAACCTTAATAAAGCCATGGGCGACAAACTTTTGGTGGAAGATCTGAGCTTTTCGCTGCCCCCTGGCGGCATTGTCGGAGTGATTGGGCCAAACGGTGCCGGCAAATCGACCCTGTTCAAAATGATGACTGGGCAAGAAGAGCCCGATGCAGGCGAGATTGGCTTTGGCGATACGGTACAATTGTCATATGTGGATCAATCACGTGACGATCTGGATGCCAATGCCACGGTCTGGGAAGCAATCGGTGATGGTCAGGATATCATTCGGTTGGGCGATGCTGAGGTCAACTCGCGCGCCTATTGCTCGTCTTTTAACTTCAAGGGCGGAGATCAGCAGAAAAAAGTTGGCCTATTGTCGGGTGGAGAGCGCAATCGGGTACATATGGCGCGGCTGCTAAAATCCGGCGGCAATGTGCTTTTGCTTGATGAACCAACAAACGACCTTGATGTGGAAACCCTACGCGCGCTTGAGGACGCATTGGTTGATTTCGCCGGTTGCGCCGTTGTGATCTCACACGACCGTTTTTTCCTCGACCGTATCTGCACTCATATTCTTGCTTTCGAGGGCGAGGCCCATGTGGAGTGGTTCGAAGGCAACTTTGAGGATTACGAAGAGGACAAAAAACGTCGTCTTGGAGCCGACGCCCTGGAACCGAAACGAATCAAGCATAAAAAGTTTATGCGCTAACCGGAAATTCCCTGCTTTCCAACGCCTTTCATATTGTTTTTTACAGTATGGAAGGTCGTTTTTACGCCTTTCAGAACGATGATTGCACCATGAAAGACGGTATTTGTGTAGAAAAAAATGCTTGCAATTAGGCGCTGATGATTGAAAATGCTTGCCTTTATCCCAAACGAATGCGATTACGGACCAGCAATTGTATTCTTTTTCGACCACTGTCTCCCGTTTTACCGGCGTTCAGTCTTTCGATCCAGACGACAAGCCGGGCTGTCGCACCTCTGCGGACAGCAACTTACAGGAGACTACGGATATGGCCACAGGCACCGTAAAATGGTTTAACACAACTAAAGGCTTCGGCTTTATCGCACCAGACGGCGGAAGCCGCGATGTTTTCGTACACATTTCTGCTGTTGAGCGCGCCGGTCTGACTGGCCTGAGCGACGACCAGAAAGTAACGTTTGATGTTGAAGCTGGCCGCGACGGTCGCGAAAGCGCAACAAATATCGCTCTTGCGTAACGCAAAGCCCGCGATCTAGCCGCGTTTAAAACTGAAAATCAGGCTATAACGATAGCCTGATTTTTTTATTTCTGGCCTCAAACTTGCCAAGAAATTTCACTTTTCCCCGCCAAAACATAGTCACTAATCCAATGAGAAGAGAAACGCCGCTTGCAGCAAAGCTGCCATCTATTCTGACGTAAGGGCGGGACCCCTAAAAGCCTTTATAAACCGTCGTTTTTCCCATCACGATGGTCCAGATTACCAGCACCACATACCCCAAACAAAACCCAATCAAAGTGATCCACGCATAGTTAAGAATAGCAGCGCCAAGAAAGGCAAACGCGACCAAAAAATACTTTACATTGTCGCGCGAAATACTCACCAACTTAAACGACCATGTAGGGATTTGACTGATCATCAGCAAGCCAATCAGCACCATATGCGCGCAAATCACTAAAGTAGGCAGTAAATCTGCGTCGTCCATGGCAAACGATAAAAACATCGGTAACATTACCAAAAGTGCACCGGCAGGGGCTGGCACGCCCACAAAATAGCCACTGTTGTCCACCTCCAGATCAGACTTACTGGTAACATTGAACCGAGCGAGCCTGATGACACAGCACACTGCAAAAATCTGGACAGATATCCAACCCAGACGCGGCATATCTTGCAGTGCCCAAAAATAAAGTACCATCGGGGGGGCGACGCCAAAGTTTAGAAAATCTGCCAGTGAGTCCAACTCAGCGCCCATTTTACTATCGCTATTAAACAGTCGGGCGACGCGGCCATCCAAACCATCCAATACGCAGGCCAGTAAAATCAACTGAACAGCGCGTTCGTGACTGCCTTGGAACCCCAGCTTGATCGCAGTCAACCCAAGGCAGATCGCCGCAACCGTCAGCATGTTGGGCAGCAATTGAAACAGCGTCACTTCAGTTTTGATTTTTTCGGGCTTACCCAACCGCTATTCCGTCCTTGCACTACGTGCGGGTTCATCCGCTGTTAAATCAGCAATCACCGTCTCGCCGGCGATCATTGACTGACCGACGCTGACCATGGGCTGTACGCCATCGGGCAGGTATACATCCACGCGAGATCCAAACCGGATCAAGCCAAAACGTTCGCCCGTACCCAACGCTTGTGACCGCGTCACAAAGCACACAATCCGGCGCGCTACCAATCCGGCGATCTGTACCACCGCAATCTGACGACCATCGGCAATTTTTATCGCCAAACTGTTTCGTTCGTTATCAACACTGGCCTTGTCCAGCGACGCATTGAGATATTTCCCCGCGCGATAGGCAATACTGACCACCTCGCCGGCAATCGGCGCCCTGTTCACATGACAGTTGAACACATTCATAAACACACTTACCCGCGTCAGGGCATCTGAAGACATGCCCAGTTCCTCGGGCGGCACCGCTTTTTCAATCAGTGAAATGATGCCGTCTGCAGGGCTGACCAACAACCCCTCGCGTTCGGGGGTTGTGCGTTTAGGGTCACGAAAAAAATAGTAACACCAGATAGTTAAGCCAACCCCACCCCAACCAAGCCAGTCTGAAATTAAAAACAGACCCGCAGTAATAATTGCGAAAATCAACACGAATTTGATACCTTCGCGGTGCATGGGCTTAATAAATGTTTCAAGCATTGTCATAAAAGCTAGACCCGATCTTTCAGTTTAGGTACGGCAGGATTTTTGCCTACTGCGCCGAGGCGCATTATTCAAGCCACTTATACCATAGTGACCCCACCAAAGCGCCCCAAATGCCGTCCAGAACCGCACTGTCTGGTCGACACCAACGCCCAAAACCGACCAAGCCACAGACATCTTGCACTGGGCAATCAGTCCAGGTGAAAACCTGGTGTTGATTGAGACAAAGCGTTTTCTTCGGCATCCATATCTTCCGCAATAGCATCAAACAACGGCGTTGTCATATAGCGCTCGCCAGTATCGGGCATCATGCAAAGGATAACTGACCCCGGCGCGGCCTTGGCCGCCACCTTCATTGCTACAGCAAAGGAAGAGCCCCCCGATATACCTGTCATAATCCCCTCTTTACGCGCCAAATTATGCGCCCATTCCAGACCTTCACCGCCAGTGATTGGGATCAATTCGTCATAGTTTTTATTGTCCAGCGTCTCCTGAAGCACCAGAGGAATAAAATCCGGGGTCCAGCCTTGAATCGGATGCGGTTCGAACGCCGGATGACTGCTTGCAGGGGCCCCGCCCTCGCCGCGTGGCTGACCTATGCCACTTTCTATCAGCGCGGCATTTGCCGGCTCTGTCAGGATTATTTTTGTCTCTGGGCGGCTGCGGCGCAAAACTCTTGCAACCCCCGTCACAGTGCCACCTGTGCCATAGCCTGTAACAAAATAATCAAGCCTGTCACCGGCAAAATCGGCGATTATTTCTGGACCTGTGGTCGTCTCGTGAATATCAGCGTTGGCGTTGCTCTCAAATTGCTGAGCGAGAAACCAGCCGTTGGCTTTCGCCAATTCGACTGCCTTTTGGTACATCCCAAGCCCCTTCGCCGCCCGCGGCGTCAACACGACTTTGGCCCCCAACATCCGCATCAATTTACGGCGTTCAATGGAAAAACTATCCGCCATTGTCACCACCAACGGATACCCTTTTTGTGCGCAGACCATCGCCAAACCAATACCAGTGTTGCCGCTGGTCGCCTCAACGACTGTCTGGCCAGGTTTTAGGCTGCCATCACGCTCGGCAGCTTCGATGATATTCAGTGCAAGGCGGTCTTTTACCGATCCCGCAGGATTGAAAAACTCGGCCTTGACATAAATTCTGACACCTGCGGGGGCCAGATTATTAATGCGAATACACGGCGTGTTTCCGACTGTATCCAGCACAGAGTCATACGTCCGACCCAAACCTTCTGTTGAACGGATGTTTTCACTTATGGTCATAACAGCCCCTTGCTTTGATAAATCATGGAAGTTTTGCTATTGGTGCAAACTACAAGGCAGCAACCATTTGATCAATGTATTTCACGGCACATTCAGCGACACGAACGGTAAAAAAGTCACAAGCAGTCCTGTTGAAATTCACGGATCACGCACCGATTGCACTGGGCCACAAACTCCCAACCAGGCGTCTGGTAAAATTGACAACCCCAGAACCCTGTCGGGGTTGGTTGGGGGGGGCATCACCACATCATTGAGCTTTTCAAAGCCAAAGCGCTGGTAGTAGGGCCCATCCCCAACCAGCAGAACCCGCTGCCATCCCTGGCTGGCCGCCAGCGCCAAACTGTCACGGATCAACGCGCCGCCCAAACCTTCACCCTGCCGGGTCGGATGCACCGCAACCGGCCCCAAAAGCAGTGCTTCATGACATCCCACGACGATCGGCCAATAGCGGATCGCCCCCCCCAAAATATCACCCGGGTCGCGCGCAACCATCGACAGGCCCACCACCGGCGCAACCTGATCTCGCAAACGATATGAGGACAGCGCCTCACGGCCTGGCGCAAAGCACAGATCATAGAGCGCCTCTACCTCCCACCAGTCTGCCTGCTGTTCCTGTTTGAACTGATACACCAGCTGCGCGCCTCAACATTTATCGCTGGCAACCGCCCTAACACGCTCCTATTGAGAGGGCAAACAGGAGACAGAGTAATGTTTTACAAACCACAAGACGGACACGGTCTGCCACACAACCCCTTCAATGCCATCGTCACCCCCCGCCCAATCGGCTGGATTTCATCACGCGATACCGATGGGAATGACAATTTAGCCCCCTATTCATTTTTCAACGCGGTCGCCTATGTCCCCCCTCAGGTGATGTTTTCCTCTACCGGGCAAAAGCCCGACCGCGAGGGGACAAAAGACAGCGTAAGCAACATTCGCGACACTGGCGTTTTTTGTGTCAATATCGTTGAATATGCAATGCGCGATGCGATGAATGCCAGCTCGGCCACTGTGAATAAAAACATTGATGAATTCGCCCGAGCAAAGTTGGAAAAAACCCCCTGTGAAACGATCGACTGCGCCCGAGTATCAGGCACACCAGCCGCTTTAGAATGCAAACTGACACAGATTTTACAACTGCCTGGCGCCGCAAACTTCGCCGTGTTCGGCGAAGTGACCGGCATTCACATGCGCGACGATTGCCTCAGCGATGGGCTGTTTGATATCACACGCTTTCATCCGCTCGCGCGGCTTGGATATCGCGATTACACCCGTGTCACCGATATATTCTCGTTGTCGCGCCCAGACGATTGAGCTTGGGCATCTCAACTGTGTATGCCGCTTAATGGCCTTCGCCTAAAATGCCAATCCGCACCGAGTAATTCACTACCAACCCGTAATCTGGATCATCATCACTATCGACCATAAGATGACCGGCTTTGCTTAAAAGCGCATGGCAATCCCGGCTTAGGTGTACCAGTTGGATGCGCTTGCCTGCGGCTTGATACTTTGCCGCAACCGCCTCGATTGCCTGCAGGGCTGATTGATCCACCACTCGGCTGTCGGCAAAATCGACAATCACCTGTTCAGGATCAGCGCCAAGATCAAATAGTTCGGCAAATCCGTCAGCAGAGCCAAAAAATAACGGACCCTGAATTTGATAGACTTTTGCGCCCTCAGAATTTTCCGAGATCTTGGCGTGGATCCGCCGTGCGTTGTTCCAAGCATAGGCCAGTGCTGAAACAATCACCCCAACCACAACCGCAACTGCAAGGTCAGCGTAGACCGTAACCACCGTGACCAAAATGATCACAAAGGCGTCGGTCATTGGCACCCTACGCAGAATCCGCAACGAGTTCCACGCAAATGTGCCAATAACCACCATGAACATCACGCCCACCAGAGCGGCCAGCGGAATTTGTTCAATCACCGACGATCCCACTAGAATAAACAACAGCAGGAACAGTGCTGCCGAAATACCGGCGATCCGAGTGCGGCCCCCAGATTTGACGTTGATCATCGATTGACCAATCATCGCACAGCCCCCCATGCCGCCAAAAAACCCGGTCAACGTGTTGGCAAGCCCTTGGGCGATGCATTCCTGTGACGCGCCGCCTCGCTTACCAGTCATTTCGCCGACAAGGTTGAGGGTCAGCAAACTTTCAATCAGCCCAATCGCCGCCAGAATGACCGCATAGGGCAAGATAATTTCCAAAGTGCCCCAAGTAAGCGGCACCAAGGGAACGTGAAAAAGCGGTAGCCCGCCTTCAATCGAGGCCAGATCGCCAACCCGCGGCACATCAAGTCCAAAACCAATCACCACAGCAGCGACAATCCCAATACCGGCTAAGGGCGCGGGTATCACCTTGGTAACCCGTGGCATCAGCCAGATAATACCCATCGTCAACACCACCAGCCCCAGCATCAGATATAGTGGCTCACCACTTAACCAAGTGCCACCACCTGCGCCGTGACCGGCCGCTTCGGTCGAACCCGGCGCCTTGAACTGGGTCATCTGCGCCAAAAAGATCACAATTGCCAAGCCGTTGACAAAGCCCAGCATCACCGGATGCGGCACCAAGCGAATGAACCGCCCCCATTGCATGACACCAGCAAACAACTGCAGCCCCCCCATCAACACCACTGTTGCAAACAGATATTCGACCCCGTGCTGCGCGACCAAGGCCACCATAACAACCGCCAACGCACCGGTTGCGCCAGAAATCATGCCGGGCCGCCCCCCAAGAAGCGCCGTCACAAGTCCCACCAGAAAGGCTGCGTAAAGCCCCACAAGCGGATGCACGCCCGCGACAAATGCAAAAGCGACCGCTTCGGGAACCAACGCCAGTGCAACGGTCAAACCTGAGAGCAATTCAATGCGGATACGGCCCACACTCAGCCCCTCATCAGACGTCCAGCGCAAATCGGGAAAAGCTATAGAATTGGCAAATAAGCCAAAAATGGCGGGTTTCATACGATATCCTGAAAGTTGGGAGATTTGGTGTCTCGATGCTTCTATCCCAGTTTCCCCAAAAGCGAAAGGTCAATGTGGCGGCGCAGAAAAATCATCCCTAAAGAAGATACAGGCTTCATGAGATTTCCCAATTGCGCTTTGAAGCATAGTCACAACAGGCAGTTTTCAACGGAGCAAAGAGGCCGCGATATTGAGCCCAAGCTTATAAAATAAAATTTGATGTAAAGTTCATAAGCTTGATGATCCAAAAATTCGCCACAAAATCATGGTTTCGAAAGCCGCGCTACGAAAGCCTGGTAACTGCCGTCACCAGACAGCCAAGACGAGATAATCCATATTTTGCCGCCTGACGAGATCTGCGTGACCAACAACCCGTCAAATCGCTTACCCTCTGGCATGAGAAGAAAAACCAACCAACGGGCCCAATCCTCAGCATCACTTTCGTCTGGTTTTTAATTAACAGGGGGGTTACGGCTGGTAGCAAGGCACGACCCGCTCTCAACAGGTTCCGCATCCATTGTCTGCGCGATATTTTTCATGGCGCCATTTTAACAAGGAGTTTTGAGAATGGATTTTAACATTTGGCTCTCTTTTGCGGCGGCATCAATGCTGATCCTCATTCTACCCGGACCAACCAGTCTGACAATCCTGTCGCATACGCTCATCGGCGGTCGCCGGGTGATCTGGGCTGCTATTGCCGGCATTGCCTGTGGTGATCTGATCTGTATGAGCCTTGCACTCATCGGCCTTGGCGCTGTACTGGCAGCCTCAGCGCTCGCATTCACAGCATTAAAATGGCTAGGAGCCCTCTATTTGATCTGGCTCGGTATAAACATGCTGCGCACGGCGGTCAGATCAGATTTTAATGCACCCAGTTCAGATGCGCTATCCTCACGGCGCAGCATTTTTTACAAGTTATTTTGGGTCACCGTTTTAAATCCAAAATCAATTGGTTTTTTTGCGGCTTTTCTGCCGCAGTTCATCGACCCCACACGATCTATTATGATCCAATCTCTCGTGATGCTGGCGACATTTGTAAGCTTTGGGGCATTGAACGCACTGGCCTATGGATATGCAGCAAACCACCTTCAGGCCCATCTAAACCAGCCATATATCAAAAGGTGGGTGGCGGGGCTGGCCGGCAGCGTCTTGATCACGATGGGGGCTCTGACTGCCAAGCTGGAGCAGTAAACCAAACCGCACATGGCAGGCGCGACACAATTGCTCAACTACAAGTACCTCTCACCCGTTGCACAGCCCTCGTTACCGTCTTACAACCAAGCGCGCGCAAACAAAGCCCATCAAGGATTAGACCAGATGAAAACCGTCAAAGACTATATCCGCACAATACCAGATTTTCCGCACGAAGGTATTCAATTTCGCGATGTCACTACTTTGTTTGCAAATCCCCGCGGGTTCCGCCTCGCAATTGACCAGATGCTCGAACCTTATGTTGGGCAAAAAATTGACACCGTTGTCGGGCTAGAGGCGCGCGGTTTTATCCTTGGTGGCGCGATCGCCCATCAGTTGTCCGCAGGTTTTGTGCCAATCCGCAAAAAGGGTAAATTACCCGGGGCCACCATTCATCAGGCCTATACGCTTGAATACGGAGAGGCGATTGTCGAACTCCACGACGACGCAGTGCAAGCTGGCGAGAAAATCCTGCTCGTCGATGATCTGTTGGCAACTGGCGGAACTGCAGCGGCGGGTATTGCCCTGCTGGAACGTCTGGGCGCTGAGATAATCAGCTGCGCCTTTATTGTCGAGTTACCCGAACTTGGTGGTCGCACCAAGTTGGAAGCGATGGGAATGGATTTGCACGCCTTATGCGCCTTTGACGGGCTTTAAGCGCCATGTTTGGAAGCAATTTTAAACCGTCCGTTCACTGGAAACACGCATGGGCCTATAGCAGGCCGCTTGGTATCAAACGGGCAAGAATTCTAAAACTTTTTTCTCCAATGATTTCATCTCAAGAGGTTTTACCAAAAAAGCATCCATTCCGCTTGCATAGCAGCGATCAGCTTCGCCCTGCAGCGCATTTGCCGTTATCGCAACAATGGGCGTCCTTGCGCGGTGATGCTCTGCTTCGTGCTGGCGTATCATCTGTGTCATTTCAAAACCGTCCATGATTGGCATATGGCAATCTGACAAGATCAGGTCAAACGATCCACTCTGCCATTTTTCCAAACCCTCTGCGCCATTTTGGGCGACAAGTGTCGGATAACCTAATGTTTCGAGCTGTTTGAGTAAAACCAGCCGATTGATTTCATTGTCTTCGACGACCAGAATTGACATTTCGGACCGTCGATCTTTACTATGTTTCGAGGTCTCTGTATTTTTCCAGGTGTTGTCTTTTATAGTTTCAGCGGGTTGCACCCAACCGCCAGCAACAGCAACCGCTCGCTGCAATTCAGACACTAATATGGGAAAGGCTTGAATCCGCGAAATCCCTGGACTCAACTGACCAATCCGATTTACCCGCTGGGCACAGAGCAAAATAATTTTTACATCTGGGCATTTCCTTTCCAAAGCCACGCACCACGCATCAACAATCTCGGGATCATAAGTTTCCAGAATAAAAACTGTTGCGCCAAGCGAGACGGGATCGACTCCAACAAGATTTCTATCGGTTTTCAACACTTTCAGCTCAGCGTTGCAGCGTGCAAAAAAAGTATCAAACCAATGGGGAAAGGGCAGCCCACGTTCAAGCAGCCAAATCACTTTTGATCCGGAAATATCAGGAAGCGTGTTGGGACCGTCTTCCGCTGAAATGGGCAGATCAAGCACCACTTCTGTTCCCTTGCCCGCGGTGCTGTTCACCTCTATGCGGCCGTTCATCCGCCGCACAAGGCTCTGCGTGATTACCAAACCCAATCCCGTACCATCAACGCGCCGCGTCTTTGACGCCTCGCCCTGAGTAAAGGGATTGAAAAGGTTGTTTTTAACTGTCTCAGACATCCCGATGCCGGTATCTTTAATCGACAGCCGCATTTTGTTATCATCAAGACGCTCCACCAGAAAGCGCACTTCTGTGTCAGCGTCGGTCAAGCTCTTAGCAGAAAACTTTATCGCATTTCCCAAGAGGTTCAAAATAATTTGCCGCAAACGACCGGCATCCGTCAATATCCAGTTAGGTAGGTGGGGGTCAATACCGAGGCGAAGCTTCACTTCGCTGCTATCAGCCAAATTTTGCAATGAAACTGCCGCACCTTCGATCACTGGCCTAAGTTCACTTTTTGAATATTGTATGTCCAACTCACCCGCCTCGATTTGGCGCGCATCCAAAATATCGCCAATAATCCGCAACAGAGAAAAAGCAGAGCTTCGAATTGTATGAATGACACGCGCCTGTTCATCGCTTGGTTGCAGATTTTCCAACACTTCGACCATGCCAATCAAACCATTCATTGGCGTTCTAATTTCATGGCTCATATTAGCCAAAAAGTTACTTTTAGCCTGTGATAATTTCTCTGCATTCAGGCGCGCCGCAGAGAGTTTATCCTCTCTCGCGGTAAGCAGATAATTAAAGTGAAACATTTCTAAGATCACCACGGCAGCAAAGATCACTGCGAGGCACGCATTGGTACTAGCAACGCTTAGCCAAGGCTCAAGCGTATTTATATCAAACAAAGCTTGGGACGCACCCGCAAGACCAAAAGCAACAGAGGCAACCCAGAGACAAAACGGAAAAAAGACAAAGAAGATGACCCAATGGCGTTCATTGCGCCATGACAACACCGCAAAAGGCAGACCCGCAACCGGTACCAAGAGATTGTGAAGATCCAATGCTTGATGGTTGAATATAGTTGCAATTAAAAGCACCAACGACAGGCTAAATAGGCTCGCCAACCGCGCAAAGCTGTGATGTCCACGTTGGAATAATACCACACACCCCACCCAAAGCACGGCCAAAGCCGCCATAATGGACGCGCTACGAAGCGCGTCCAAGACAAAGAGGGTCAGGGCAGATAAAGACGCCCATATCGCCAGACCCTTCATTAACAACCAACTCAGCTTGACCCTGCTCGCATGGATGCGCCTCTCGAGCTCTAACGTTGCTATATTTTCTGGGTTTTTATTAATATTCATCTGGTCATTGCTCTCAAACTGCGTCTCATTATAGCAGCCGTTTCGTCACAGCGAACTTAACTTTCAGAGGCATCACAAGTCCCCGTGGCAACAATGGCTCATTTGAGGGTGCGCTGGCAAGAGCCTGCGCCGCAAATAGCAATTTCCAAGGTAATTCCGAAGTATTTATAACACCTATTTATCTCAAAACTGCACCGGGGTTCATAATACCATTAGGATCCAGAGCCGCTTTAATCGCACGCATTGCGTGCAGCTTGACCGGGTTGGCATAGCGCTCAAGATCATCAACTTTCAGGCGCCCAATTCCGTGCTCGGCACTGACTGACCCCTGCATCTCATGCACCAAATCGTGCACCACGCGCTTGATATCGTCACGTTCCTCTAAATGGTCTGCACTGTTTCGACCCGGAATCGGATAGACGTTGTAATGCATATTGCCATCACCCAGATGCCCAAAGCAATTGATCCGAAACGCACCTATTTTTGCAATCACTTCTGGGCCGCGGCGAATAAACTCCGGCACCGCTGAGAGCGGCAAAGAAATATCGTGGCTTGACACCGCACCAATCAGGCGATTGGCTTCGGGAATGCGTTCCCGCAGCGCCCAGAAATCACTGCGCTGGCCCTCCGAGTGCGCAATTAGCCCATCCAAAACCAACCCGGCGTTCTGGGCTTGTTCAAATAAGTACATCAAAGCGTTCGCTGGGTCATGGCCCCGGCTCAAGCCGACGTCTATCAGCACCATCCATTCAGGGCTGTCGGCAAAGGGCTGTCGCATGTCGGGCAGCTTTTCACGCAGAAACTCCAACCCCTGACGGTGGATCAGCTCAAATGCGCTTATCCCCTCGGCCAGATGTGCCCGTGCCATGCCTAGCAAAGCCAGCGCCGACTGTGGATCAGGCACCACCATAAGCGCCGTGCCACTGTGCGCCGGGCGCGGCGCCAGTTTCAACGCGGCTGCTGTAATGACCCCCAACGTGCCCTCAGACCCAATCAGCAGATTTCTCAAATCATAGCCGGTGTTGTCTTTACGAAGACGTGACAATCCATGCCAAATCGCACCATCAGGCAGCACCGCCTCAAGCCCGAGACACAGATCCCGTGCATTACCATACCGCAAAACATTCACCCCCCCCGCATTCGTGGCTAGGTTACCACCGATCCGCGCCGACCCTTCTGCTGCGAGCGACAGCGGAAATAATCGATCTTCGGCCTCGGCTGCGGCCTGAACGTTGGCCAGAATACAGCCCGCCTCTGCAACCAGTACATTCTCAGTCGGGTACACGGCCCGGATCGCCGTCATGCGCTCCAACGACAAGATCACCGGGGCTGGACCCTGAGGCGCAATCTGCCCGCCAACAAGACCAGTGCCGCCCCCATATGGCACGACCCCAACCTGCGCCATGTTGGCCATACGCAAAACCTGCGCCACCTGTTCAGTATTCTCAGGCAGAACAAGCACACCCGACTGACCAACATAACGCCCGCGCGGTTCTTCAAGATAACGGGCCTCGGTGGGTTTGAACAATCGCTCGGGCAAGCCAGAGCGCAATGTTTGGATGAACGCTGCGTCAGCGGGATATAAAGGCATGATGTAGACCCTCGATTACATTTTCATTCTGTCAGAAAGCGCCAGATTAGCCTGCACTGGTACGCCCACGACGGTCAAAGCGCAGCGCCGCATAGAGCACATGCGTACGCCACCGGCCATTAATCTGAAGATAGCTCTGCGCCACCCCCTCATATTTAAAGCCGCTTTTTTCCAACACGCCCCGCGACGCCACATTCTCAGGCAGACAAGCAGCCTCAAGCCGACTAAGACCTTCTTTTTGAAAGGCATAATCCAGACATGCTGTCAAAGCCTCGCGCATATAGCCCTGCCGCGCATGGGGCGCACCAATCCAATAACCCAATGTAGCCGCCTGCGCCGGCCCGCGGCGCATATTGTCCAACGTCACCGCCCCCAACAGAACACCATCCTTCTGGCGCTCGATAAACAGCGGAATGCCCGAACCGGCTGAGACCGATCGCTGCGCCCAATAGACACGGTTCGCGAAAGACTTCCGCGATAGATGATCCGCAGCCCAGCTCGGTTCCCACGGCGTCAGAAACGCCTTGCTGTTCAAGCGCAGTTCAGACCAACTCCGATAATCGCGATGCAGCGGCAAGCGCAACATCAGGCGGTCGGTGACGATCTGAACTTTACGTTTGAACAGGAACATCAGGCAGCGTTTCGCGACTTAAGCGCATCAAGAGTTGGCCCCTTTGCAACAGGGCCATAGAGCGCCATTGCCGCCGGAGCCTTGCTCACCAGATTTGCGGCAAACTGACGGACGTCTGCAGTGGTCACCGCATCAATCTGTTCGACCACCTCATCAAGAGATTTGACACGCCCCCAAACCTGTACCATCCGCGCCAGCCTTTCGCCCCGCGACGAGGGGCTCTCCAAGCCCATAAGCATCCCGGCTTTCATCTGTGCACGTGCCCGAGCCACTTCCTGATCATTCATATCATCAGCAGCACGGTGCATTTCATCCAGAGTAATGGTCATCAATTCAGCCAATTGGTCCTCGCCTGTGCCGGCATAGATCGTGGTCATACCGCTGTCAGCATACGCTTCAGTTTGGGCGAAAATTGAATAACACAGCCCGCGCTTTTCGCGTACTTCCTGAAACAACCGGCTCGACATGCCGCCACCAAATGCCACCGAATAAATCTGCGCGGTATAAATCTCGGATTCCTGATAACCTGGGCTGTCAAACCCAAGCGCAAAATGCGCCTGTTCAAGGTCTTTGATGCGGCGATCTTCACCGCCCTTGAACAAGGCTTTGCTGGGTGCAATCAACGGCGCAGATGGCAGATGCCCAAACAACACCTCGGCCTGCCGCACGATTTGATCATGATCAACCGCGCCGGCGGCCGACAGGATCATCTGTCCAGGGACATAATGCTCTGAGACAAACGCCGAGAGATCCTCGCGCGAAAACGCTTTAACCCGCTCCTCAAGGCCAAGGATCGAGCGCCCCAACGGCTGATCGGGATAGGCCTGTTCCTGAAGCCAGTCAAAAATCACAACATCTGGCGTGTCTAATGCCCGCCCTATCTCTTGCAGGATCACCCCCCGCTCCACCTCTATTTCGCGCGCATCAAATACCGGGTTGAGCAAAATATCCGAGACCACCTCAAGCCCAAGAGGCACATCATTTTCAAGCAGGCGGACATAGTACGCCGTGGCCTCACTCGAAGTATAGGCGTTAATATAGCCGCCCACATCCTCGATGGCCTCAGCAATCTGAAGGGCGCTGCGGGTTTTGGTGCCTTTGAATGCCATGTGCTCAAGGAAATGCGCTATGCCGTTTTGCGCGGGCCGCTCGTGACGTCCGCCAGCCCCCACCCAGACCCCAATAGCGGCAGATTTCAGCCCCGGCATATGTTCAGTCACAATGCGGAAACCGTTGGATAATGTATGTATTTCTACGCTCAATGTAAGGTTCTTTCTTTGATCAATTGTTGCAATGGCGCCAGATCATTAGCCACGCGCGTCAGCCGCTCGGATCGGCTATAAAGATCGGCCATGCGCTCCGGCAACTCGGGACGCTGCGATGTGGCTGCCTCAACCGCATCAGGAAACTTGGCCGGATGTGCGGTCGCCAAGGTCACCATCGGTACATGCGGGTCGCGCAACGCCTCGGCCACGTTGACCCCAATCGCTGAATGTGGGCAAAGAATTTCGCCCGTTGACTTGCAGTGGGCCGCTATTGTCGCCGATGTTTCAGCCTCAGAGACGCGTCCGGAACCAAAATCCTCCGATAGTTTTTGCTGAATGCCCTGACTGATTTCAAACCCGCCTTCGGATTTCAAGCCGTCCATCATTCGGGAGATTGCCGCGCCATCACCGTCATAGGCATAAAACAACGCTCGTTCAAAATTCGAACTGACCTGGATATCCATTGACGGGCTAATCGAAGGGATCACCGTATCGGTCTGATAGACCCCAGTGGACAGGCAGCGATGCAGAATATCGTTTTGGTTGGTTGCCACGATCAGGCGGTCAATCGGCAACCCCATACGCTTGGCTATATAGCCTGCAAAAATATCACCAAAATTGCCGGTTGGAACTGTAAAGCTGACCTTGCGCTGAGGGACGCCCAAGGTGGCTGCCGCTGAGAAATAATACACAACTTGCGCCAGCACCCGGGCCCAATTGATCGAGTTCACGCCAGCCAGACGCACCCCGTCTCGAAAGGCAAAATCATTGAACATTTCTTTCAACCGCGCCTGACAAGCATCAAAATCGCCATCCATCGCCAAAGCGTGGACATTGCTTTCGCTTGGTGTTGTCATTTGCCGGCGCTGAACCTCTGAAATCCGGCCGTGGGGATACATGATAAACAGATCGACAGCATCCAGCCCACGAAACGCCTCCATCGCGGCACTGCCGGTGTCACCACTGGTGGCGCCAACGATGGTCACCCGCTCGCCACGGCGTTGCAGAGCGGACTGAAACATCTGTCCGATCAACTGCATCGCAAAGTCTTTGAATGCAAGTGTCGGCCCGTGAAACAGCTCAAGCAGAAAGTGATTATTGTCCAGCTGTACCAAAGGCGCCCGGGCCCTGTGGCCGAACCCGGCATAAGCACGGGTGATAATATCGCTGAACTCGGCATCACTGAACGTGTCGCCTATGAACGGCCGCATCACCCGAAATGCCACCTCCTCATAATCTAGCCCCTGCAAAGCGCTGATGTCGCCATGGCTCATCTGCGGGATCGTCTCAGGCACATACAGACCTCCGTCACGGGCAAGCCCGGTCAGCATCGCCTCTTCGAAGGTTAAAACCGGGGCGGCTCCACGGGTCGAGATATAACGCATTTCACATCAGCTTTCTGTTTTGGGCTTTGTTCGGATTATATAAAATGAGGTCATGCACAACCAGATCACTGCCAAAGAAATCCATGTCAGTGCATATTGCAAATGATTATTCGCAATACCTTTGCTGTCGACCGGCATTGGAGATAGTTGCGGTGGCGAAAGCGAGGATGTGCGGACCACCAACAAAATCGGCTCTGTAGAAAGCGCCGCCGCCATCGCCGGCACATCACGCGCAAACCAAATGTTTTCATCATAATCAGGCACTGGCGTATACCCGTCGACTTCGTCTGGCCAGTGCAGGTTGCCAGTAAATGTCACCAGTTGGTCTGGAACCGCAGGTACATCATCGGCAAGTTTGATGAACCCTCGATCCACCAAAATGAGCCGGTCAGCCAACTGTAAGGGGCTGATAACACGATAGCCTGCTCCAATTTTTTTGCGGCTGGCGAGGATGCGAAGAAACGGCGTGCCCAAACGGCCGCTAACCTCCACTGGCAAATAGCGATCTGTCACCGGGTCTGGTCGTGCAGGCACCCCGACCGGTTCAGCAATAATGCGGGCTTCGATATCCGCCAGAATGGTGTTCTTCCAATGCAGTCTTTGAAATTGCCAAATCGCCAGAGATACCAGCACCGCGATACCGGCCAGCCCAAAGATCAAGGGAGGAATGAGGCGGTTCATAATCAAAAACGGTCCTTAAACGGAAAAAACGCGCAGAAAAGCTGCGCGCTTTCATTAGTCGGTTTCGCAGCGCCTGTTCAAGCACAAACCATCAAGTTTAACCGCCCCAGATATAGACTGCGAAAAACAAAAACAGCCACACCACATCAACGAAATGCCAATACCACGCCGCGGCCTCAAAGCCGATGTGGCTTTTGGCGGTAAAGTGACCGCGGTAAGTCCGCATCAGACAGATGAACAAAAAGATAGTGCCAACAAGGACGTGAAACCCGTGGAAACCCGTGGCCATGAAAAAGTTGGCGCCATAGATATTACCTGAAAACCCAAACGAAGCATGGCTGTATTCATAGGCCTGGAACCCGGTAAATATCGCTCCAAGGGCTATGGCTATCCAAAGACCCATTTTCATATCTTCACGGTTTTCTTCATGGACCAAAGCGTGGTGGGCCCAAGTCGCCGCAGCACCCGAGCACAGCAGAATCAACGTGTTGATCAAAGGTAGGTGAAACGGATCAAACGTCTCAATACCAACCGGAGGCCAAACACCGTCTACGCGCGGGCTGTCGGGGCCCATCGGGTACATCGCATGTTTGAAAAAGCTCCAGAACCAAGCCGCAAAGAACATCACCTCAGAGGTGATGAACAAAATAAAGCCGTAACGCAATCCGATTTGCACAACTGGTGTGTGGTCACCTTCTTTGTTTTCAGCAACGGTTTCACCCCACCACCCGTACATCACGTACAAGACGCCAACGAACCCGATCAACAGCATATAGGGTCCGTGATCGTGTAAAAACAGCACGCCACCAAACAGCATGATAAACCCAAAAACCGCACCAGCCAAAGGCCAGAGCGAGGGGCTCAGAATGTGATAATCGTGGTTCTTAACGTGTGCCATTTGGTAAATCCCTCTTCGGAATGCCTAGTTTTTTTTCGTTCGTTCGGGCTGCAATAGGGCCGTCTGAGCCTCTTGCGGTAGATCTATCTCGTAAAAGGTATACGAGAGAGTGATTGACTTAGCGTATTTTGCATCACGGTCCTCGACAATCGCGGGGTCCACGTAGAACGTCACAGGCATCTGCACCCGCTCGCCAGGTTGTAACACCTGTTCTTCAAAACAAAAACAGTCAATTTTCGCAAAAAATCCGCCCGCATCAAACGGGGCGACATTGTAGCTGGCAGAACCGGCGACGGGTCGGTCTGTTGGGTTGTAAGCTTCATAGAATGCAAGCCCGGTCTCGCCGATGCGCAAGGTCATTTCACGCTGAACCGGTTTGAAATCCCATGGCATATTGCGCTCGAGCGAGGCATCAAACCGTATTTTGATCGTCTTGTCTAAAATGACTTCAGAATCACCGCTCGCCACCGCAGTGACACCGCTGAACCCCGTGACCCGACAAAACCAGTCATAGAACGGCACAGAAGCCCAGGCCAAGCCGCCCATAACCAGCACCAAACCGACGGTCTGAAATACAGTGCGTTGTTTTCCGCTCATTGCAGTCACTTCGACACCTCGTCGCTTGGAACCTCAAACTCGACGTGGGTCACTTTCACAACAGTTAGGCCGAACACGATCCCCACCAGCATCAAAAGAACTGCTCCAACACCCAAGTTGCGGCCGAAACGACGCGTATGGATTTCATGCTGACGGTCGAAACTCATTAAAGCATCCCCCCAGCAATGTGAGCCAACAGCGGATCAATTAAAATCGCACAAAAGTGTAAGAATAAATACGCCAGCGACAATTTGAAAAAACCGCGCTCAATCTTGAAGTCATCACCTTCGCTGTCGGCCTCGTCCCGCCGCCAAATATCAACCGCACCTTTGATGAACGCAATATTGAGCACTACGGCCACCACTATGTAGGCCGGCCCACCAAGTGAGGTGAACCCCGTCCCGATAGCAACGGCCGCAAGCGCTAATGTATACCCCAAAATATGGTTCCGAGTGCTGCGCCGTCCGTGGGTCACCGTCAACATCGGGATTTTTGCATCGTCATAATCGTTACGCATGAACAGCGCCAAAGCCCAGAAATGCGGTGGCGTCCACACAAAAATTAAAGCAAACATCAGCACGCTCTCTAGGCTTATACCGCCCGTTGCAACCGCCCAGCCAATCATTGGCGGGAATGCCCCTGCCGCTCCACCAATTACGATGTTCTGTGGTGTCCAGCGCTTGAGCCACATCGTGTAGATCACCACATAAAAGAAGATCGTGAAGGCCAATAACCCTGCGGCAACAAAGTTGGACGCCAACGCCAGCAACACCACAGAAAACCCCGACAAAGCAATTCCGATCGCCTTGGCCTCGTCAGGCATCACCTTACCTGAAGGGATTGGCCGCGACCGCGTCCGGCGCATAATCGCGTCGATGTCGGCATCCCACCACATGTTTAACGCCCCAGATGCGCCACCACCGATAGCAATGAACAGAATCGACGCAAACGCGACAATCGGATGCACTGAAATGGGCGCGGCAAACAGGCCCACCATGGCCGTAAATACGACAAGCGACATCACCCGAGGCTTCAAAAGAGCGAAATAATCGCCAAAGCCCGCCTCTTGGCTTGGTGCTCGCGTTATCATGCTGGCATCACTCATGCTCATAGGTTTTCTCTCGCTTCAGGTCAGAATAATGAACGCTTTCAGTTAGCAGTGGCGACTTGAAAATCAAGCGGTGTACCCGCATATTCATCAATCGCTCCCGCCAACCAAGCATCGTAAACTTCCTGACTAACGACCTTCACCGTGATCGGCATGTAGGCATGTGATTTTCCACATAGTTCGGAGCATTGGCCAAAGTACACGCCTTCTTTCTCAGCTTTAAACCAAAGTTGTGCAATCCGACCCGGGACCGCATCTTGCTTGACCCCAAAAGCCGGGATGGTCCAACTGTGGATCACATCAGCCCCAGTCACATCCATCACCACCACTTTGTTTATCGGCACCACCACCGAGGTATCGGTCGCAAGTAAAAACTCATCCCGGCTGTAACCCGCCGCGATCAATTCGGCCTCAACCTCGTCGTTCAACACATGGCCTTCGCCAATCATAAAGCTGTCAAAGCCAAACTCGTGGTCGGTGTATTCATATCCCCAATACCATTGATATCCGGTAACTTTGATATGGATCTCGCCCTCGGGAATTTCTTGCTGCTTAAACAGCACCGGCAGCGAAAACGCACCAATGCC
>CESU01000556.1_pt1 | contig 29153 bp, 29 predicted proteins | sample 531141 | NCBI WGS metagenome assembly CESU01 (sample SAMEA2621401, study PRJEB7988) | marine metagenome | isolation source: saline water (ENVO:00002010), including
CCTTCTTCTTTTAAAGCTTTTAAAAAAGGAGCTTTAATATTTAAATCTTCAAAACGTGGATTAGACAAAATATAATCTTTCAAAAAGAAAGGTGGTTTATATAACTATTATTCACTCTTATATATTGATATTGAAACTAAGCAATCAATCATCCATTTCAAAGTACAATGAATAATTTTTTAAAGAATAAAAACACTTGTTTCTAGAATACTTAGAACTATTAACAAGTGCTCATATATTAAAAACTTATTTAATAAAATTGAGAAATCTCCCAGTAAAATTAACTTAAAATCTACTGGGATATTTTATTAAATGTTATAAATTTCTGAGATAAACCTAGTCACTAAAAATGCGTCCAGACCCTCAACTCCTCCTTCAGAACCATACCCACTATGCTTAACTCCTCCAAAAGGAGTTTCAGGTGTACTTACTGCAGTAGAGTTAATAGCAAGAAGCCCAGCTTGAATTTCTGATCTAAGAGCATTTACAATTTTAGGATCATTTGTAAAAGCATATGAAGCTAATCCAAACTCTAACCTATTTGCTCTGTCAATGACTTCATCAACAGATTTAAAACTATCAATAGGTAATAAAGGTCCAAAAGGTTCTTCATTCATAATTTTAGCATTATCTGAAACATTACTTAAAACTGTTGGCGCATAAAAACTTCCATCTCTATTTAGTCTATGACCACCTAGATTTAATTCTGCTCCTGAATCCACTGCGTCTTTTACAAAGCTATCCATAATTTCAATTCTACGATCTGCAATCAAAGGTCCCATAACAATACCATCTTCAAGACCATTACCAACTTTAATTTTGTTGGTTTCATCTAAAACAGCTTTAATAAATTGGTCTTTTACAGAGTCTTGTACCAAAAATCTTGTTGGAGAAACACACACTTGACCAGCGTTTCTAAATTTTCCTGCTACTGATATTTTAGCAGCAGCAGCTATGTCTGTATCATCGAAAACCATTAAAGGAGAGTGACCACCTAATTCCATAGTACATCTAATCATATTCTCAGCAGCTAATTTTTGAAGATGCTTTCCAACAGGTATACTTCCTGTGAAAGATAATTTTCGAGGAATACTAGAGCTACATAAATGTTCTGAAACTTCAGATGGAACTCCAAAAACAATATTTAAAACTCCTGCTGGAAGACCCGCTTCCATAAGTGCTCTTCCAATAGCTATGGCAGTACCTGGAGTTTCTTCACTTGGCTTTATTGTTATGGTACATCCCGCAGCAAGTGCACCTCCTACTTTTCTGACAACATTCATTACTGGAAAATTCCATGCAACAAAAGCTATCACAGGGCCAATAGGATCTTTAAGTACTGTTTGAGACATACCAGGCATTCTAGAAGGAACGATACGTCCGTATGCTCTCTTGCCTTCTTCTCCGTACCATCTTAAGACATCTAGTCCAATTGCAAGTTCCCCTTTAGCTTCAGCAAGAGGTTTTCCCATTTCTTTAGTTAAGTTTTCAGCTACCTCATTTGAACGACTTTCTAATATTCTACATGCATTTTCAATGATTTTTTGTCTATTAAGGGGAGCTTCATTTCTCCAAGATTTGAATGCTTCAGCATTTGATTCTAGGGCTTCATCTAAATCAGCTTTAGACGCATGAGGAAGATCTCCAATCGTTTCAGACGTTGCTGGGTTATAGACTGGCTCAGCTTTATTATCTGACCCTTGTCTCCACTTACCATTTATTAATAACTCTAATTTTTCATATGCCATTTTAATCTCCTATTTATTACATTTTATAATTTTATTTAGTTTAAATCACCACTCTAAATCCTTCAAAATCTGGATGACCTATATATAACTTTTTATTTTTACCTGCATCTTTATGAGCTAACCTGAAAGCATCTGATTTTGTCCAATCAATAAAAACTTCTTCATTATCCCAAGTGCTGTGAGATGCATATAAAGTATATTCTTCGTTTTGTTTACCTTTGATTAAATTAAAATTTTTAAAGCCCTTAACATTGTTTAGGTGCGTATCTCTATTCTTCCACACTTCTTCAAATTCAACTTCAAAGCCATTTACAATTTTAAATCTGTTCATTGCAATATACATATTTGAACTCTTATAATAATTTAAAAGTTTATTTTTTATTTATCGTTAATTCACTTAAAACAATTGATAAATTAATATAAGTTTTATAGCTAGAATTTAAATAAAAAAAACTAATTTATGATAATGAATATCATTATCATAACTAGCAATAACTTGATAGTTTTAAATTTTTTAAATATTTTTTATTAAAAGAGAAATACCTATAACTAACAAAATTAGAAATATTAATTTTCTAAATATTTCACTTGAAAGTTTATGTCTAATTTTAGTTCCAAGATATTGGCCAGTTAATGCAGGTATAATTAAAAAAGCACTAATTAACAAATCGTAGACTGTCCCTAAGCCGTTATATACTAAAAGGGGATAAAGTATAATAGAACCCAGAAAATACATAGCAGCGATTGTTCTTATAAAAAATTCTTTTTCAAGATTTAATGATACTAAGTAAGCAATTATCAAAGGTGAGTACATACTAGACAAACCTCCAATAATACCTGAAAAAAAACCTAATATTATAGTAAATTTTTTTTCAAAAACTGGTTTAATTTCAACAAACCGTACTCCAAAAAAATTTATTATTACTGATAAAATAATTAATGTCGCCATGATTTGAGATATTGCAGTAAAGTCTATTTGCAATATTAATTTACTACCTAAAATCAAACCTAATATTAGAAATATAAACATATACAAAAAACGATAACTTCCAATTCCTTTCAATAACTGCATTTGTAAAACATTAGTTATTAATACGGGAAAACATAATAAAATCATTGCAGTCGTTGGTGGTAAAAAAAAAGCAATAATTGGTACAGAAAACATAGACATTCCTATACCAACAGCTCCTTTAATAATTCCACCTAGAAAAATTGAAGATATGATAATTATCAAAATATCTTGCTCTAGATAATTTATCATAGAGGCTGATTTATAATAATGCAGGAAAAAAGTATTTTATTAATGACATGCCTTACCATATTTTTTCAATCTCCAATAATTATATGGTAATGGCGTTAGAAAACCTACTACAAGCATGATTGGCAAAATAGTTAAATTTAATTTAGCTCCCCCCATATACATGAAATCAGCTATATTCATAGCAAGTTCCATTGATATCATTGAAATTAAAGACATACCTAAAGCAGTTTTAAGTGCTAAATTAAAGGTCATATCTTTTAATAAGATTATTGTCTCAAGAATTATAGAAGTAATCAAACCATTAAATATAGCAAGAATCATAATATTTAGAGTTGGGAAATCAATTTCAAAAAATTGAAAAAAACCTATCGTACCAAAATCACCAATTGAGCACCCTAATAAGCACCAAAGAGTATTAACACTTGATCTAGACCAAGTATGTTTGCAATCCCATAAAACACCAAAGAAATAAATATTCATTTTATATGCACAACTCTTTTTCGTAACTATATATTTATAAACATAATTAAATTTGATCCCAATTCTGGATATCATTTCTTAAAACTTGATCCTCAAGAGCTGTTTCTTGATGTAGTATTTTTTCTAATAACTTCAAAACATTGTCCAAAATATCATCTGGTACGCAAACAACACCAGACTGATCAGCAATGATTATATCATTTTGCTTTATTAAGACATCAGTAATTTTTATAGGTTCATTAATTGAACCAAATGTAAAATCATTTCGACTTCTTCGAGGACATACTCCGATAGCCCAAATTGGATAGCCACACTCTCTTATTTCTTCTAAGTCCCTGCATGTTCCATGCATTATTGTACCTATAACACCTTTTTTTTGAGCTAATTTTGAAGCTAAACCACCCCAGGCGGTTGCATTGATAGTTCCATCAAGATCCATTACCACAATTTGTCCAGAACTCATGTTTTTTAAAACTTGTTCCAGAGGTTTACCTACGCCTCCTCCAAATCTCCAAGCTTCAGGGTCTAGTGACTTTTTTTTAAATTTTACAGGAAGAGCTCTACCAACAATTCTTTTTTGATTATAAATTTGAGGATATAAACCTGAAATTGCTCCATTAATACCTAACTCATCTAATGCATCAGAGATCATAGATGTTGGATATTTTAAAAAATGTGCTTCGATAGAAATTTTATTCATGAAAACTCATATTTAAAGATTTGATATGATTAATCATACATAAACATTTTTAATCGACAAATTAATTCATTGAACATAGAAAATTTATATATAGTGTTCTTTACATGTTTCTTAATCTCGATGTTTTTTCAATTATAATAATGTTAACCGCAATTTCTCTTGGAGGTTTTTTAAAAGGGGTAATCAGCTTTGGCTTACCTTTGATAGCCCTTCCCATTTTATCTCTTGCTCTTCCTCCTAAACCGGCAATTTTTTTATTATTTTTTTCATTAATTTTTGTAAATATTAGAGAAATAAAATTTACGAATATAAGAAGTTATAAAAAAATTACTCCTTTATTATTTGGGATTTTTTTTGGTGTAATTTTAGGTAGTTTCATTTTTCATAAAGTAGAAGGTGATTTTATAACTAAAATAATTGGACTTACGATTATCTTATTTTCAGTTATAAATTATCTTGGATTAAAAATTAATTCAAATTTGATATTAAAAATATATTTTTCACTTTTATATGGTTTTTTTGCTGGAGTAATTGGAGGTATGACAACTATTGTAGGCCCCCTACTTCTAATATACTTAGTAAGTTTAAACTTAAGAAAAGAAGTCTTTAGTGAATTAGTTTCATTATGTCTATTTTGTTGTCTTATACCTTTATATGGAATGTTTTTTTTCTATCAAGACGTAACACTTCATGACCTTTTAATCAGTATAATATTTTCAATACCAGCTGTATTAATGCAATTTTTAGGCTTTAAGATAAGAAAAGTAATACCTCAAACAACATTTAAAAATATAACATTAGTTGCTTTAATAATAATTGGATTTCTTGTCTTATACAAAAGTTGGTAATAATTTTTGATTAAACTGGTTTTTCACCGCTAATAGTAACTCTTCTACCTTTTCTTTCCATTGGGAAATAATCCCATAGTGCCTTATGTAAAGTACATCTGTTATCCCAGAATACTAAATCATTTTTATTCCATCTATAACGAATTTGATAATTTATATTTTCACAATGAACAAAAAGAAAATCTAATAATAATTCACTTTCTTTTTTACTTAATCCATCAATGCGTGTTGTAAAAAATCTATTTACATATATGGCCTTTTTTTTTGTCTCAGGGTGTGTTCTTATCAATGGATGAAAAGCAGAAGGATAATCCATATCTTTATCTTCAACTCCTCTATCTTTATAACGACCTTTATAAAAATGTTCGGACTCATGAAAAGCTTCCAAACTTTCTAAGAAAATTTGCATTGGTCTGCTAAGTGCATCATATGCCATATACATATTAACAAACATTGTATCACCACCACATTCAGGCAAAATATGTAATTGTAGCATGGTTCCTAATGGTGGATTTATGTCACAAGAAACGTCAGAATGAAAATCTTCTGCACCATTTGAAACTTTGCTATTTTTATGAGTGTGAATTTCAAAAATTTCTGGATGTCCTGTCATTGTTGGAGCTGCAGGGTGAACATGAAGTGAACCAAACATCTTAGCAAAATTAACTTGAAGTTCAGGTGAGATTTCAGATTGGTTTTGAAAGAACAAAACTTGATATTTATGAAAGGCCTTTTTAATAACACTAAATTCATACTCTGAAATATTTTTTGACAAATCAATTCCAGTTATTATACCTCCAAGATTTGGAGAAAATGGTTTAACTATAATTTTATTATCTTTACTTTTAAACTCATCCATGAGAATCCCATAATTGCAGATATTTTAATTATTAAACAGAAATATAACATATAATACTTTTTTTAATAATCCAATTAATCAAGCACTCAAGTCAAATAATAGGTAATTAAAATTGAAAAATATACAAATAATGTCCAAAACTTTATTTATAGGTTTAATTGGTGGCATTTGTTTTAACCTTTTAATGTTGCCCTTACCTTGGATGCTAGGACCAGCTTTTTTTGTAGCCACTTTTGCTCTTTTTGGTTTGCATGTAAAAATTGATCCAAGCTTTAGAAATCCTTTTGTTGGAATCATAGGTGTTTGGTTAGGAAGTTATTTTTCATCTTCGTTATTTTTAGATGTAAAAAATTGGTTTCCATCAATTTTTTTATTACTTATATTTATTCCTTTTGTTCATTTAATAACCTATTTAACATTAAATAAATTTAGAAAAATTAGAAAGCCAGACGCTTTTTTTATTAGCTCACCCGGAGGTTTACTTGAAATGGTTCTTGGTGCAGAAGAATGTGGAGCAGATGCAAAGCAAGTTGCATTGGCACATATGATAAGAATTTTTCTTACTGTAATGATAATCCCAAATTTAATTTTATTTATTTTTCCTGAATCATATATCCGATTAATAGTCTGGCCAGATCTAAGTGGAAGTTATTTAGATCTATTAATAATGATAGTAATAGTTCCATTTGGACTTATTATAGGGAAGAAATTAAAGCTACCCGGATATCGAATGTTTGGCCCTTTAATAATTAGTGCAATATTGCATATTTCAGGTTATCTCACATTAAACGCACCAATTGCGTCTTTAATTATAGCCCAAATAATAACTGGCTCCTACTTTGGAAGCAATATGAATGGCATACCATGGAAAGTTGCCAAAAATTATGTTGTTAACGCTATTATTGTTTTAATTTGCTTGGGTATTCTAATGTTCCCTTTTGTATTACTTGTAAGCTTTATTACTTCTATTAGGCCCGAGGCTTTGATATTAGCTTACTCTCCGGGTGGAGTGAATGAGATGGGTTTGGTTGCAGCATTACTAAAAATAGAACCTGCTTATGTAATAACTCATCATCTTTTTAGATTAATAATAGTATTAATAATATTAGGTTTTGCAAAAAAATATTTATATCCAAAATTTAAAGCTATTGTTAAGAACACGACATAAGAGAAAATTAATTACCAATCTTTAAAAAACTCTTCTGAAAATTGAAACTTTTTACTTGGAGTAGCTTCTCCTTCTGGAATTCTGGCAGTTGGGTTATTATTATATTCATCTTTACCTCTTACCAAAAGAGTTTCGAAATGAGGCCAAATTTTTAAATCTGCTTTAACATTAGTAGGAGAAAATCTCATGGTTACTCCACAACGTCTATTATCTGAATAATTCGCTTCGGAGCCATGAAGTAAACCATCATCGTGCAAGGATATTTCTCCAGCATTTAAATCAAGAGAGACTACATCGGCTTGATTAAATTGATCCTTTGATACTTCTTGATCTAAAGCAAGATGCTTGGCTGAATTAATATGATGGTTAAATTTACCTTTTCTATGACTTCCTTTAACAACCTTCATTGCACCATTATTTTCGTTTGTATCATATAGAGCAAGCCAAACAGTAACAGCTTTTGCAGGGCTTAATGGCCAATATTGAGCATCTTGATGCCAAGGAACAACAGACCCATCTTTTGGCTCTTTCAAAAAAAACTGCCCTCCCCAAAGAAAAAAATTTGGTCCTATTAAATCTCCAACATAGTCTAATATTGTTGGGGTTACACATAAATCGTAAAATTTTTTACTAGCTTTTTGCCATTGTGCTGTCTGATTCAAATCTATTTTTGTATTTAAACGAGAACTTAAAGTTATAAAAAACTTATCTAAATCTTGTCTGGAATTATCACTAAAAACCGGCAATCCAGTTATATAACCATCCTTTTTATATTGTAACATTTCCTTTTTAGATAAATTTCTTGCTTTATCATTAATCTCAAACATAAAAAATCACCTAGATATTATCATTGTTGTTTAGAAACAATTGAAGTTCTTTAGACCATTCATCAGGTTCACACATTGGACCGTAGTGACCAAATTCAGTGTTTAATTCAATAAAAGTACAATTTATGCCTAAGGAGGCAAATTTTTGGACTGTCGAGTTTCCTTGAACCATATTTGTAACTTTGTCAGATTTAGCTAATACCTTTAAAATAGGAACTTGAATTTTTGATGCTTTATTTGAAGCAGAAGAGTTTAGATTTGCTCTTCGTAAAATTATAAGTGAGTTTGGATCAAAATACTTTGCCCATCCTTTGGCAGCTTTATTAACCTCTTTATTCACACGCTCTAAACTATAATCTAAGGATAAAAGATAATCTTTAAAACCATAAAAGTTTAAAACATTGATACGGTAATCTATAAGTGCTTTATCAATTTCTGAACTATCCAAAGAATAATAATGACCGTTATTCCAATTTTTGCAATTACTGAAAGGTTTTTCTATTAGCTCAATTTTTTCTTTTGAAACATCCCATTTATCAAAAGAACCTGCTATTGAAACTATACTCTTCATCATATTTGGGAACTCAGTTGCCCATAAATAAACAAGATGCCCTCCAAATGAATAACCTATAATGGAGTGAAGTTTTTTAATTTTAAAATTTTCAATTAAAAGTTTTTGAGTATTAATAATATCAATATTAGTAATTAAAGGAAAATCTGATCCAAAAGGTAAATTTGTCTTCGGATTTATAGATTTGGGGCCTGTTGAACCGAAAGAAGAGCCTAACATATTTGCACAAATAACAAAGTATTTATTAGTATCAACTGCTTTACCAAAACCCATTAAATTGTTAAACCAACCAACATTTTGATCTTCCGGGAAATGATGATTTGTATAACCATGACAAATTAAAATAGCATTATCTTTCTTAGCATTTAGTTTGCCCCAAGTTTGATAAGCAATTTTTAAATCTTTAATTATATTTCCATCTGAAACTAAGAAGTCACTGGATTTAAAAAATTTGGATTCAGGTAAAATCAAATAAAACTCCTATATAACTTTTGACATCACCATTGATTTACAAACTCATTAGAATACTGAAACTTACGGATTGGTGTTCCTTCACCTCTAGGCATAACAGCAATGGGGTTATGGCAATAATTATCAACTCCTCTTGCTAATTGAGTTTCAAAATGTGGCCATACTGATAAATCAGCTTTTACGTTTACTGGAGCAAAACGCATTGTTATACCGCACCTTCTTCTAAGAGAATTATTAGCCTCAGACCCATGAAGTAGGCCATCATCGTGAAGTGAGATTTGACCTGCTTTTAGATTCAAAGATATTACATCTTCTTTTTTTATCTGATCTTCAGAAACTTCTTGATCTAAAGCAAGGTTAGCCGCTTTATTGATATGATGATTAAACGTCCCTTCAAGGTGACTTCCTCTTACAACTTTCATAGCGGCATTTTCTTCATCTGTATCGTACAATGCAAGCCAGACTGTTACAGAATTAGACGGATTAAGAGGCCAATACTGAGAATCTTGATGCCAAGGAACCACAGATCCATCTTTTGGTTCTTTTAAAAAAAACTGACCTCCCCACTGAAAAAAATTAGGTCCTAACAAATCTTCAACATAATCTAAAATAGTAGGAGTTCGGCATAAATTAAAAAAAGATAAACTTGCTTTATGCCACATATTTGTTTGATTTATATCTATTGAACTATCAAGCCTTGAACTCAAAGTGACAAATAAATCATTCAAGTCTTCTTGAGCTTCTTTAGCAAAAACAGGTAAACCAGTTATGTAACCATCTTTTTTATATTTTAATTTTTCTTCTTCTGAAAGTCTTCTGATATCTGGATGAGTTTTAAACAATTTTTATCTCCCTTATTAAAAATAATAGACATATAATTTAACTATAGAATTTCAAATAAACCTGCTGCTCCTTGTCCACCACCTATACACATTGTAACTACTGCATATTTAACATTTCTTCTTTTACCTTCTACTAAAGCATGCCCCATTAATCTAGCTCCACTCATTCCATAAGGATGACCTATAGAAATAGACCCACCATTCACATTCAATAAGTCATTAGGAATACCTAATTTATCTCGACAATAAATGACTTGGACCGCAAATGCTTCATTAAGTTCCCATAGCCCTATATCTTCCATTTTTAAGTTATGTTTTTGTAAAAGCTTTGGTATAGCAAATACTGGTCCTATGCCCATCTCGTCAGGCTCACAACCAGCAACTGCAATGCCGTGACAAATACCCATCGGGTTGATATTTCTTTTTTCTGCAAGTTTGGCAGACATCAAAACTGATGCTGATGCACCATCAGATAGTTGACTTGCGTTACCCGCCGTAATAAATGAATTATCTCCCATAACAGGTTTTAAATTAGTCAATCCTTCAATTGTAGTGCTTGGTCTGTTACACTCATCTTTAATAACATCAACTTCTTTACTAAAGAAATCTTGGCTATCTTTTTTTTGAATGAGCATTTTTGTTCGAACGGGAGTTATTTCTTTATCAAATAAACCAGATTGTTGGGCTGCAAAAGTTCTTTGTTGACTTTGCAAAGCATATTCATCCTGTTTTTCTCGACTTATATGGTATCTATTAGCTACAGTTTCAGCTGTTTCAATCATACTCATATAAATATCTGGTTTATATTTTAATAAAGATCTGTCTTGTGATTTATATTTATTCGAAAATTCATTTTGGACTAAGGAAATTGATTCTATTCCACCACCTACAACTATATCCATTTCATTACACGCAATTTGCTTTGCTCCGGTGGCAATTGCCATAAGACCTGATGCACATTGACGATCTATAGTCATTCCAGGAATATTTACAGGCAGCTGAGAAGCCATAGCTGATAACCTACCTATATTGTAACCTTGTGTCCCTTGTTGAACAGCGGCTCCCATTATTACATCTTCTATTTCGTGGGGATCAATTCCAGATCTTTTAATACACTCTTTTATTGCGTAGCTAGCTAGCGTTGGGGCATCTGTATCATTATATGACCCTTTATATGCTTTTGCTATTGGTGTTCTTGCAGTTGAAACAATAACAGCTTGATCCATAATCAATACCTCTTAAATTTAATTAACATATAAACAATATCAGATTTTTAAGAATAAGTTAGATTATTTTCACCAAAAACATCTATCCCTCTCATATGATAGATTTTTCTATCTGAGTATTTAGTAGCGTTAAGTTTAGTTAATAACTTTTTATCCTTAACCAATTGATGGTCAAATTTACTTGTTGTGGGCATATAACGCATTGTAATTGCTCTTCTAGCTTTTTCTGATTTGTTAGCTTCAGAGCCGTGAACTAAGTATACGTCATGAAGAGATATCTGGCCTCTTTTCAAGACTAAATCAATAGCTTTTGTCTCATCAAATTCAGCTTTAACTAACTCTTGATTTAGTGTTAAATTTTTATCATCGTTTGTATTATGATCTTTTAACTTTTGATCTATGTGGGATCCTTTTATAAATCTCAAACAACCATTTTCAGTTGTAGCATCATCAATAGCTAACCAAACTGAGCATGTAGCTAAAGGTCTTATTGGCCAATATTGACCATCTTGATGCCATGGTGTGGCGTGACCATTAATTGGTGGTTTTGCAAAAAAACTAGAATTCCAAAGAGCAAAATCAGATCCAATTAATTGCTCCACATAATTTAAGATATCTTTATTTTTACAAAATTCTAAAAATCCTTCGTCATAAGATAAGACTGCTGGACAGTAATTTCTAAATTCAGGATGTTTTTTTAAAAGATCATCATGTCTTTCTTCTATTTTTAATAAAATTTCTTCTGGCATAACAAAATCAGGAATTACATATCCGTCTTTTTGGTATTTATTCACTTGTGTTTCTGAAAGCATATTCTTTCCTTTATGCATTATCGTATTACGTTTCACCTTTAATGGTTTGCCATGTATCTTTCATCCAATTTGTACATTCAATGCCTTGTTCAAAAAGAGAGTATTTACATCCTTCTCCATAATCTGTGTTAGGAATAAATTCCGTTGAGATTTGACCTAATTTAGATTTTGGGTCTTTTATATGATATTTCATGAGTTGTTTAATACATTCTTTCCATGGGTCTAACAAATGTGATTCCCATAATTCATGATACTCATCATTTTCTGGTTTTTTAAAAGGGTATTGTATGCCTCTTCCAAAAGAGCCATCAGGATGAGAACCATATATGTTTAAAGGATTATTTGGTATGGCTGATCTTGCATGGCAATGTTTTATCCATCCAGAATTAATCCACTCATCAACAATGTTTCCTGTTTTAAAAGGATCTAAAATTAGATCACCTAATAATATTTTTTTATCAATATCAAAAATCTTCTGTTCCTTAGGATTATTAATCTTAAAAATAACATGACTATGATCAAGGGTCATATTAAATTCAATTCCTTTATCTTCAACAAGGTTACCTACTTTAGAAACTCTAGAAAAATCTTCACTCCACATATTTACATGAACTTCAAAACAAGGTGCCACTCCCATTTTTACTCCAATATCGTATGCTTCGAGATATGCGTCACGCACCTCTATGTCAGTAACTAATTTACCATCATTATTTAAGGATTGAATTTGAGTATTATGGACAATTGAGCCAAGATCTTTTGCAGTTTGTAAATTTTGTTTTAATAAATTTTTATGGTTTCCAATTTCATAAAACCAACCACCAGCTCTTATTGGGATATCGTATTTAATACTAGATTTTTTAAAATCTTCTATTTCGAACAATTCAGGAGTTTTATCTACATAGTCAAAAATACCAATATCTTTAACCATACTAAACCTGGTTTCTACATCGGGCATTAAATCTAAATGGGTATGTTTTATGCCGTTAGTTTGTATTCCAAACTGAAGGTCATTTTGTAAATTATCACTCATTCTTTTTCCTAATATATTACTAAGTAACTATTTCTCCTTCTAACATTACTCTATGCATAACTCTTAATTGATTAATGTCATAGTTAGAATTAGCTCGATGCATAGTGCAACGATTGTCCCAGATAACTAAGTCACCTTTTTTATAATTATGACTATATTGAAACTTTGATTGAAAAGAAAAGTTGTACAGTTCGTCCAAAATCTGATCACTTTCTTCTTCTTTAAATCCTGATATGTGATCAATTCTATTAGGATTGATATAAAGAGACTTTTCACCTGAAATAGGGTGAGTTCTTATTAATGGATGCTCTACAGCAGGAGTCAGTTTTTCTTCATCTATTGATAATTTTTCAACTTCAGAAACGTTTCTTCTACTTTGCCACTTATGAACGGCACGTAGATTGAGAATATTACTTTTCATTTTTTCTGGAAGCTCATTGTATATTGAATAACAATTGATAAAATCTGTTCCTCCTCCATTTTCTGGTAAAATTTCAGGATATATAAATGTTAGAGTAGCAGGTTTTTCTCTGTAGGAATCGTCTGTATGCCAATGACTTGCGTATACTTTTGGTTTGTTTTCAGTGTCTTTTGATCTATTAGCAACTTCAATAACTTCAGGAATTCCTTCAATAGTTGCGTCTTTTAAAAAATATTTTTTTGGAGTTCCAAAAAGTCTTGAGACCTTAACAAGGTCTTCAGGTTTTAGATCTTGATTTCGTATACATATTACTGAAAAATTAGTTATAGCTTGTAAAAGTATTTCTTTAACTTTTTTATTCAGCTCTGATCGAAGATCAACTCCAATTATTTCAGCACCCATTACCGGTGATAATGGATTAATATTTATTGTATTTTTCATATCATCTTCCCCCAAAGATGTTTGAAATATTATGTTAAGTAAAAAAACCATTAAAATACAAGAAATAATTTATTTATTGCTTATTAATTAACAAGTTCTTTTTTCTTTTCTTGTAATTTTATAAAAAACCTACGAAATTAAGTTTTATTTAATTTTAGGTGTTATAGATATGAACGATAATTCAATTAGTAAATACATTCATTTTGCTGAAAAAATTCTATTAATTTTTATTGCTTTCGCTACAATCTTTGCAACTGTTCAAGAAATAATGGATTTGGTAAAATTAAAAAGAGTGCTTTTAGCTGACTTACTTTTACTGTTTATCTACACTGAAGTTTTAGGAATGGTTGCTGTATTTTACAAGAGCAGTAGAATACCTGTCACGTTACCTTTATTTATTGCAATGACAGCATTAGCAAGAATGATAATTCTTCAGGGAAAAGAGCCAAGTGATCTTTTATATGAAGCTGGAGCGATAGTTCTAGTTGCATTTGCTTGTTTGATTATTAGAACAAGACCACCAGAAAACTATAGAGCAAATATAGACGAATAATTATTATTCACTTATCATTTTAAATATGATATTTGATTTAAATGTTTATAGATGGACTTCAATACTGTAATTGGTCAGAAAAAATATTTAAACAATGGCGTAAGTCTAATTTGACCGCTGTTCACGTTACTATTTCATATCATGAACAATTTAGAGAAACTGTTTCTAATTTTGAACAATGGAATAGATGGTTTGAACAATTTCCTAAATTAATAATGCCAGCTTATTATGCAGAAGATGTTGAGCTTGCAAAAAAAGAAAATAAAACTGCTGTTATATTTGGATTTCAAAATCCTGCACCTATTGAAGATGATATTGGTTTAGTTGAAATTTTGCATAGGCTTGGTGGAAGATTTATGCAACTTTCATATAATAATCAATCATTACTGGCCACTGGTTGCTACGAAGAAAATGACCCCGGAATTACAAGGATGGGAAAAGAAGTAATTAAAGAAATGAATCGTGTTGGAATGGTTGTTGATATGTCTCATTCATCTGAACGCTCTACTTTTGAAGCTATTGATCTTTCTTCAAGGCCAATAGTAATCAGTCACGCAAACCCATCTTTTTGGCACCCTGCTAAGAGGAATAAATCTAATGATATTTTAAAAAAATTAGCAGAAAATAATGGTATGCTTGGCTTCTCTCTTTATCCACATCATCTCAATAATAGTAGTAACTGTTCAATAGAAGATTTTTGTTCAATGATTGCTAAAACTGCCGACTTAATAGGAATTGATAACATAGGATTTGGATCTGATCTTTGCCAAGACCAACCTGACAGTATAGTTGAATGGATGAGAGTTGGAAAATGGACAAAAGAGATAGACTATGGAGAAGGATCTGCTTCTAATCCTGGGTTCCCTGATATGCCCAATTGGTTTAGGGACAATAGAGACTGGGATAAAATTATTGAAGGTCTCAAAAAATTTGGTTTTTCATCTATAGAGATAAATAAAATTAAAGGTGAGAATTGGTTACAATTTTTTCAAAAATCTTTTACTGCAGAATAGTTTTATGAATAAAGAATTAAAACAAAATAAAGAAACCTCAACTCAATTTCCTCTAAGAAAACCTTCAGAAGTTATGAGGTTATCAAGATTAGGAAGTTTTCATCAATCAAGATTATCTTTTAGTCGTCAATTAATAAATGAAATGAAACAGCAAGAATGGAAGTTTCATATTGCTGAATGGCATATTGATAATCAAGGTATTGGTTACGCTGTAATAAATGTACAAACAACTAAAGATACTTTTTCGCTTGTTGTTTTTTGCCATTCAATAAAAGATGAAGAAAGAAGTGATCGTGTAATTGCTGAAAAATGGGATATGACCTTTTCTCTCTTTAAAGGAATCCCATCAAAAGAAGAAATAAAACATATGTCTGATAACCTTAAAGTACAAGAACTAGGTAGACATTTATCAAAACAATTAACACTTAGTAGAGCTAATAAATCTTTAAGAATTTTTTCTAAAGTCCTTACCTCTCTGGCTAATGGACAACAACCTGATCGTAACATAATTAATGATATTGGGTATTTAATTAGAACTACAGCAGTCTATGGAAACGGCAAGTTTGGCATCGGTGATTTTTCTAAAATTTCAAATGAACCCTTTTTAAAAAAACCTTTCCAAGCAGAGATGTTAACCGTTTATATGATAAGATTTTTTTCAATAAAACTAATTAATTTTCTTGCTAAAATTAAAGGTGGTAAAAAAGCTGTTGAATTATCTTGCGAGATTTCAAGACATATAGGTGTAGGCAACGCTACTGGTTTAGGCATGGCTCCATTTTTAATCAACCATCAAGAACTTTTACATAAATGGATAAACACAAGAGAAACAGCATTATCAAGAGTTTTTGCAATAAATACTTTAACAACCTCTGAACAAAATTATATTCATAATCTAATAAACCAAGCATTTGAATATTCTCTTCAATGGAAGGTCAATGACAAACTTCAGTCTAAAAGAATAAAACAAATAACTAACGATTTAACAAACATTTTAAATGACCCGAATATCAAAGCTATTTTAAATCAAAATCATCCATTAAAAAAATTAAAAGATTATTTTATAAATACAATAAGTGTTGAAACTGAAGAATTGCTTCATTCAATTTTTCTTGAGCCTTTTGCAAATATTGTTGATGATTTAACAGATGAAATGAGTGTTAAAGAAGTTAATACGGTATCTATAAATTTCAATGTTGGTGAAATAATTCACATTATAAATCAAAATTATAGTTGGGCTTTAAAAATTGATTTAGAAAAAGAAGAGGAAAATTTCTTTTTTTGGTACACTTCTCAAGCTAAATTAGAACCAAGGTTAGGTTCACAAAAAATTGATAAAGGAATTGAAAAAGCTTTACCTTTTAATATTCCACATCAAATACAAAAAGCCAAAAAAATTCTAGAAACTTTGCCATATAATATGTCAGGGTCAGAAGCAATGTTAAATTACCCTGAAATTAGAAATATTGTTAGAAGAGTAATTATCAATAAAAAATCTCCTTACAGTGAAATTCAAGATAATTTAATTGGATCAAATACAAAACCCATAGATCTATTGAGATGTAAATTAAGCTTTTTTGGAGCGTCTAAATATGATCCTAAATCTAATTTATGGACAAGAATAACTCTATTTCAAGGGGCGCCTCTTCCTCATCAATTAAAAGAAGAGGATAGTTGTAACTGGCTATTTCCTTATTTAAATTTAAAGAAAGCTTAATAACAGATTTTTTTTGTTTTAAGATTTTTATATTTAGCAATATTGTTATCTAATAAATTTTGTTTGATTTAATTATATTTTCTTTCATAGTCTACTAAATTAACTTTTATCTAGGCTAGTAACGTGTTGATAGAATTATCATTTAATGAAATTTATTCTGAAACTCAAAAAGCGATTAGAAGTCTAAATATAGATTGGGGAATAGCCAAAGACACAGCAATTTTATCTAGGTGGCTTGCTCAACACGAAATATATTTTCTTGGGTCCCTTCTTAAAACTACTGATTTGTTCACATCACAAAATATCTCTTTATCTATTGATAAAAATAGTTTTGAAAAACCATTATCAGTTACTCTTATGGGAATATTATTGATTGAGTATGTATCAGCAAACAAAATAGTTTGGGAAGGATTTTTAAATAGTCCTAAATTTTTAATAGCCGCAATGAGTATAATGGCAAGTGAACAAAAAATTAATTTTGAATTATATAATAAAAACAAAAAACTCATTGCGATTACTGAAAATGAAACCTCCTACGCAAATTTTAAAGATTTAGAATTATCAACTGACTATTTTATTCTAAATATTAATGTTCAGAACCAAAAACATAAATTAAAAAAAATAATGCCTTCTGAAATAAATAATGCATCAAAAGTAAATGAAAAATGCTGGAATAAATTAAAAGCAATGGCTTTCGAAACATATGTTCCTGATAGTGAAGCCTCTATATCTGGAGCAGGATACTAAATTAGCTTTTAATGAGATAATCTTTTATGACGTTTTTATCAGGGTCAATTCCAAGACCAGGGTTGTCTGGTACAATGAAACAACCATCTTTTGGTTTAAATAGCTCTTCTGGATATAAGTATGCTTCAAAATCTATAAAAAATCTTTCTAACAACCCAGGGTTAGCCATAGATTGAGCTAAATGAAGGGTAGCTAAAAACCCAGGGCCAAAATACGGAGAGTGAGGCATTACCTGTACCCCATATGATTCAGCAATTGAAACAACTTTCCTAAATTCTGTAATTCCTCCAACTTTAGTCACGCTAGGTTGAGCATAATCAACTGCCTCAGCTTCAAACATTTTTTTAAATTCAAATGAAGTACAAGCATTTTCACCAGCAGCAATAGGAGACAAAACTTCTGTTCTTAAATCTGACAAGCTATTGAAATCCTCTGGGGGGTTTATGGGCTCTTCCACCCAATACAAATTATAATCCTCCCACTCATTTAACATTTGTTTGGCTTGATCCTTTGTCCAAGGACAGTTTGTATCAACCATTATCGGGATATCGTCACCAACTGTTTCTCTTGCAGCCTCTACTTCTGATGTAAATATTTCATGAAGTTTTATATATTTATAACCTAGATCTATTGCGTGTTTACATCTATCTTGAACTGATTCAGCATCCTCGTAACGCCAAAGACTGGCGTAAGCAGGCATTTTTTTATTACCTGAAGACCCTAAAATATTATAAAGAGGCAATTTACTAAATTTGCTTACTATGTCCCATAATGCAATATCTACGGCACTAATAGCAAACATTGTTATTCCATAGCGACCAAACAAATGAAGAGTTTTTTGAAGCTCAAAGTTGATTTGCTGCACATCCATTGGGTTTTTACCCATTAAATGAGGTTTTATCATATGGATTATTGCCTCTGCAACTGACCTCCTACAATGAAAAGCAAATGCATCACCCCAACCAATAATACCGACGTCTGTTTCAATTTTGATAAGACAAAAATCTAGAGCATCAGCTTTTAAAAAGTTTGAGGTTGCTTTTTTTTTAACTCCTCTAGAAAAAGGGATTTGTAACTCATAGACTTCTATGCCAGTAATTTTCATTTAACACCTATATCAATAATTTTTTAATATGATTCATGATCTGCCAACCATTTTATAACTTTTGCAGCTGGATATAGCCATAATAAACCCACAGCCGTATAAATCAACCAATCTAAAAGCCAAAAAAAGCCAGTGATATACTCGAATATAAACATACAAAGTGCAATATAAAGTATTAGACCTGGGATAATACCAACTACCACAGTAAAGTGTCGCCATCTTTTCAAAAATTTATTCCTTCAGTTATTTGATCAATAGTTTGTTGTTACTAACTTGGAATTAGTCCGCCATCAATATTATATGATTGTCCAGAAATATTCTTAGCTCCTTTAGATGACAAAAAGACAACCATTGCTGCAATATCTTCTGGGTTATTGGGCCTACCTAAAGGAATATCTCTTACATAATGTTTCATTATATCAGTTTCAGTTTTATTTTGTTCCAAAGATCTCTTTTTAATAATATTAGATAAAATATTGGTATGGGTTATACCTGGGCAAATAGCATTTACAGTTATCTCGTATTTACCTAACTCTTGTGCTGCAGTTTTAGTTAGACTAATTACAGCCCCCTTACTTGCTGCATAGATTGCATTAGAAACATCAACAAAGCCTTTAGCACCAACAGATGCCATATTAATAATCCTACCACCTTTTTTTTGTTTTATCATTTGTTTTGCAGCAGATTGCAAACAAAAGAAAGTCCCTTTGGCATTAACGTCATTTATCCAATCCCAATCTTTTTCTGTTAAATCTAAAATATTTGAAGTTCTTGTAACACCTGCATTATTAACCATTACATCTAAACTACCAAATGTATCAGCAACTGTCTTTACCATGTTGTTTATATCAATATTATTAGTAACATCTGCCTTAAGCGCTAATCCTGATCCATTGTCATTATTAATAATATCAAGGGTATCATTAGCATGATCTATATTTATATCAGCACATACCACGTTATAACCTTCTTTGCTCATTGCAATTGCAATTGCTCTTCCAATGCCATTACCTGCACCGGTAATACATATATTTTTGATGTTATCGCTCATACTTTGTCCGAACTTTATTTTTTTAATTATTAAACAGCTTCATTAACCTCTAACATATTTGCATTCATATCATATAAATAAATTTGATGAAAACCTGGCATTGCATAGACCTTGGCGTCTGAATAAAGAATATTTTTGTTATCTAGTTTTTCTTTCAAAGCCGCTAGATTTTTAATCGTAAAAGCAGGATGTCCTCCAATAGAGGGGTTATGAGCAAAATTGTTTCTCCATCCAAACCCGTCATCAGGCTTTATGACATGAAGTCCTCTATTATTATCAGAGAGAGGTAAGATTGCTAATTCTGATGGATCAATACTAAAGTCTCCCTTATTTATAGGAGCTACCCATTTGCCTTCAGACATTCCAACAAAATTCACAAAAAAATTAATTGAATCTCTTACATTTAATGATTCTAGATTCATGTGATGAATTCCCCAATCAAGTCCAAAATCCCATCCGTTAATATCATCATTAAAGTGATTTGAGTTCTCTACAAATTGAATAAGATTTAAAGAAGGTTCTTGAACAAGAAGAGTTTTAAATGAATTTTCATTATCTAAATCATTAAAAATATAATTAGTATTATTCTTATCTAGGTTCGATTTAATTAAGTCTATATTATCAACCAAAATTGAAATATAACTTCGGCGACTTTGAATATGTTTTGAAATATTCAAATCTGGCTTAGGTTTATATAACCTCAAACCAAAACCCATTTTACCAATAAAAACACTTTGTTCCTTATTAAATAGAGGCTGATATAATTCTTCGTCATCCAAATTTTTTCCAACAAGAATTTGATAAAATTCTTTTGATTTATTTAAATCATGAACAGGTATAGATACATTTAATATTGTCCACTTCATAGATACATCCTTAATTTTTATAATTTATTTATAGTATAAATATTTGTTCCAATAAAAATCAAGACATAGTTAGAATATCAAATGTTTACAAAAAAAATAAATTTAATAAGATTATATTAGTAATTTGTAGGAGGTTAATTATTAAAATAAATATAGAAAAATTAACTGATAATTTTGGAGTTCAAATTAATGATTTTGACTGCTCTAAAACTATAAAAGCTGATGAATTAGAGATACTTAAAAATGCAATACAAGAGAGCCATTTCATTTGCTTTAAAAAACAAAACTTAGATGGCAATGCTTTAGCCCAATTTACAAAAAATTTTGGTGATTTAGAAGTTTATCCTGAAAAGGACAAGACCAAAGGAAAACTTGAAATATTTAATGTTTCAAACGTTTCTGAAGATGGTGAACATTTGTCACCCAATGATCAAAGAGTTATACTCCAAAAAAACAACTCAAGATGGCATACAGACAGTTCATACAGATATTATCCTGCTTCATTTTCTATTTTGTATGGAGTTGAAACTTTACCTTTTGAGGCTATTGGTGGACAAACAGAGTTTTCTAATATGTTAGTCGCCTATGAAAATCTTCCAGAGGATAAAAAAATATTATTGGAGCCTTTGCATCAAGTTCACTCATACAATGATATAAGAAGATTAGAACCGGGATTACCTGAGTTAACATATACTGAAAAATCTAATTTTCCACCCGTAACTCACCCAATTATTAGAGTACATCCTGATAGAAATTATAGAAAATCTCTCTATTTTACTTCAAATACAAGTCTTGAAATTGGAGGGATGAGCCTTGAAAAGGGTAAACAACTCCATAAGTGGTTAGTAGACTACATAAGTAAAAAAGAATTTTGTTATAAACATTATTGGGAAAAAAATGATTTAATAATGTGGGATAACAGAGTTTTATTACACCGAGTATTACCCTACGATTATGCTAAATATAGACGAGCAATGATTAGAGGGACAGTAGAGGGGAAAGTTCCTATTTTAGGACCTTTTTCTAATGAAGTAAGGACAAAAACTTAAATTTTAATGGAGAATTTTATGAATAATTTAAATAAAATTTTTGGTTCTTTCAAATTTTCTTTTATCCCACCCTTAATGATTTATCTTGCAGCAGGTGTATCAGGAATAACTAATATTGTTGGTCTCTTTTTTGTAAAAGAGTATTTAGATTTATCTGCTATTTTTCTTGCTGGGTTGGGATTTTGGGCAGGTCTTCCTTGGGTACTAAAAATGCCTTTAGGACATTTGGTTGACATACTTTGGAAATTTAAGTCTATCCTAGTAATATTAGGTGCTCTAGTTATGGCCACTAGCAGCATAATTATGTATTGTCTGATTCAATATAAATCTGAGATGCTTAATTTACTTAATGCTGAAACATGGTTTGTTATATCTTCTTTATTGGCTCCAATAGGTTTTGTTTTACAAGATGTTGTAGCTGACGCTATGACTGTTGAGGCAGTACCTAAAATTGACGAAAAAGGGAAAGTTATAGACTTTAAAATTTTAAAATCTATGAATGTTTCAATGCAATTACTAGGTAGAGTAGCCATTATCTTTGGGATTTTACTAGTATCCATGCTCAACTTAATAGTATTTTCAGATTCATCAGAAATGACAGAGCTAGAAAAAATAAAAGCCTATAGTGAAATCTATTTATATTCTTTAATTGTTCCCATAATTTCAATTTCAGGAATAATTTTAGCTTATTTTAATAAACAGAATAATTATAATACTCTAATTAAAAACGGATTAAGTGCACAAAAAGCTGAAAGCATAATCTTTACTATTCCTGAAATTACAAAGCCAAATTTACTTATAATAATTGGCTCTATAGTTTTTGTTTTTTTTACATTAACTATTGGAACATCTAATATAGAGTTTTCCCAAGAAATCGTTTTTATTGGATCTTTTGGAATTATTTTATTTTTACTCATTAAATTATCAAATGAGCTAGATCTAGAATCTAAAAAAATGCTGCTAGGAACTGCAATAGTCATTTTTGCTTTCAGGGCCATGCCTGGCGTAGGTCAAGGTGGTAGCTGGTTTGAAATAGATATTTTAGGATTTGATCAAGAGTTTTTATCATTACTTGGCCTAATAGCATCAATACTGACTATCGTGGGTATTTTTATTTTAAGACCTTTGATGGAAAAATCATCAATGACAAGACTTATAGTTATCCTCTCAATTACTGGTTCGTTTTTTATTTTGCCATCAATTGCTATGTTTTATGGTTTTCATGAATATACTTCTCAAATGACTAATGGCGTTATTGATGCACGGTTTATTGCAATTTTTAACACAGCAATAGAAAGTCCTTTAGGTCAAGTATCTATGATACCTATATTAGCTTGGATTGCTCAATCTGCTCCAAACCATTTAAAAGCAACTTTTTTTGCTGTTCTGGCAAGTTTTACAAATTTGGCATTGTCAGCAAGTAATTTGGGAACAAAGTATTTAAATCAGTTGTTCGTAATTAACCGTGAAGTTAAAAATGAAAATGGTCAAATTACAATTCCAGCAGATTATTCAGACCTTGGGGTTTTATTAATAATAGTGGCAACTTTAACACTATTAATTCCAATAATAACTACCTACGTAGTTAAAAAAGTTAAGTTAAGGTCTTATTAAATTTAATAATGCTTTAAATATTTAAATGAAGAAACCTATATTAATTTCAGGTATATGATACTTAATAAACCAACTGATGCAGAAGCCGCAAAACCTATAGCCAAAGGTTTAATTCCAAGCTTAGTCATACTTTTAAGGTTTGTTTGTAAACCTAATGCTACCATAGCAAATAATATACAATATTTAGAAAAATCTTTAATATAAATTAAAAAATAATCCCAATAAAATATAAAATTACTATTAATAATTGTAGCATCGCCAATTGTTCTTAAAAGAGAACAGAAAATAAAGCCAAGAACAAAAAGTGGGAAAAAGCTTTTTATAGAGCTTTTAATATCGACATTTTTTTCTTTATTATAAAGATAAGATATCAAAGGAATTAGAACAATTAAAAATGAATTCCTAAGTAATTTTGTAGTCATCGAAGAATTTAAAGCAACTTCACTATCATACATTTCAGAATATATGACCCCAGCAGCACTAACTTGAGCTGTATCATGGATAGCTGTTCCTAAAAAAACACCTGCTAGTTCAGGGTTCAAAGGGAAAAGATAATGAGCAACATAAGGGTAAGTAAAAACAGCTATCATACCAAATAAGGTTACTATTCCAACAGCATAACTAGTTTCATCTTTATTAGATTTAATAATTGAAGAAGTTGCAATTACTGCAGTTACACCGCAGATACAAGTTCCCATTGTTATAAGGTATCCTAAACTATTTGGTATTCCAAAAAACTTACATAAATAGTTTAATATTATAAAAGCTATTATAATATTTAAAATCACTAACAATAAAGAAATTGATCCATAATTAAAAAGTTCAGTAAGACTTAAACTGAAGCCTAGGAATCCAATACCTACTCTTAGAATTTTTTTTAATGAAAAATTTGTAAACCAATCAATTTTTTTACTAATATTAAAGCAGTTGGAAATTAATAACCCTAATAAAATTGATATAAAAGCCGATGAAATAAGTATGTTGTTAAAAGATAATAACTTATTGATTATAATTGAGGCAATAACTAAAATAGCTACAAAAAAGAAACCAAAAAAATTTTGTTTAATAATTTGCATTTTTAAATTTCCGATATTTTGTAATTACAATAAAAAATTTTATTTTCTTAAGGAATATCAGAGTTAATTCTAATATTCATCTTATAAATATACTTTATCTTTAAAATTAATCTCAAACAAAATTTGTTATTTAAATAAATATAGTTAATATATTCATAACTATGAATTTGATACATAAATAAATGGAGAAATATTTTGATAAAATTATACTTTAAAAAAACTTATATTTTAATCTTGTCAGTTATTTTTGCTACACTTAGTGGCATAAATATAACATTAGCTGATAAATTACCAAAAAATATTGCATGGACAGCATATGGAACCACATCTTCAGGTTACGCTCAATCTGTGGGTATTGGACAAATGCTTAAAAAAAATCATGGTGTTGATTTAAGAATTATTCCAGGAAAAAATGATGTTTCCAGGATGGTACCTTTAAAAGCCGGACAAGCTGAAATATGTGCTTGTGGTATAGCCAGTTACTTTGCTCAAGAAGGCGTTTTTATGTTTGCTGGAAAAAAATGGGGGCCGATGAAATTATATAATATATTTAATAATATTGGTAGAAATGGACAAATGCTTGCAACTGCAGCTGATGCAAATATAAAAACTATGGCTGATCTAAAAGGGAAAAGAGTAACTTGGGTCAAAGGTTCTCCTGCTCTTAATGGAAATACAGCTGGATTTTTAGCATTTGGTGGATTGACTTGGAAAGATGTTATTAAAGTTGAAACCTCTGGTTGGGGTGCATCTGCGAATGCCGTTTTAAATGGACAAGCTGATGCAACAATGGGATCGACAGTTGGAAGTATTTACAATAAATTAAATGCTTCTCCACGTGGTCTATTCTTTCCTCCAATGCCTCATAATGATAATGAAGCTTGGAAAAGAGCAGCAAACACATCACCTCATTTTTCTAAAGCTAAAATAACAAATTTTATTGGTTCTACTGCAAGTAATAAAGTTATAGAAGGAAATAATTATCCTTACCCAATTTTTGTTACGCTAGGAAAGACATCTGAAAGTTTGACATACGAACTAACAAAAGCTGTAATGAATAATTACGAACAATTCAAGGACTCAGGTCCTGGAATGGACGGATATCAGTTATCTAACCAAAACCTTAATTGGATTTTCCCTTATCATTCAGGTGCTGTTAAATTATATAAAGAAAAAGGTGTTTGGACTGATAAACATGATAGTCACAATAACTCTTTATTGAAAAGACAGGATGTATTAGCAGACGCATGGAAAAGCACATTAAAGAGTAGCGCTTCAGGCGATGCTTTTAAAGCTGAGTGGTTAAAAAATAGAGCTTCAGCTTTAAAAAAAGCTGGTATGCCTATACCATTTAATTAAAATTAATTTAGAGGGATTAATAATCCCTCTAAAATTTTATATAGGCTAAAATACAATGTCTGCAGCATCTAAAAAAGTTATAGGTATTAGAAACAGATCTCCAAGTGTAATTTCTAAAATTGTACTAAGAACATCAGCAATATTATCAACCATGCTTTCCTTTTATATGCTTTTTGGAGTTGGAAGCTTTCTAAATAGTTATGTTTTACTTGATACTGAATATTTATATTCAATGTTAGCTTTATTACTTCCTTTACCTTTTTTGTTGTATCATCCTAGCCCAAACGTAGGATCCAAAATCCCTTGGTATGACTATTTACTAGCTTTTATAACATTTATGATTTCTAGTTATTTTTGTGTAAGTGGATCTTTAATCCTTGAAGAAGGTTGGGAATATTTAGCCCCTTACCATGCTAAAGTTATGGCATTTATATTATGGGCTTTAATTCTTGAAGCTAGTAGAAGAGCTGGTGGGAATGCTATTTTTATAATCTGCTTAGTAATCTCAGCTTACCCAGCTATTTCCTATCTCGCACCTGGTTTTTTAAATGCACCTCCACAAGACTGGGATATAACAGCTACTTACCATATTTTTGGAACTGAAAGTATAATGGGCATTCCCATGAATGCTTTTGTAAATTTAGTAGTAGGTTTTTTAATTTTTGGAGTTGCACTTCAATACACAGGTGGTGGTGCGTTTTTTCTTAACCTAGCTTTTGCTCTCCTTGGTAAAAAAAGAGGCGGTCCTGCAAAAGTGGCAATTTTTGCGTCAGGTCTAATGGGATCAATGAGTGGGAGCGTCATAACAAATGTTCTTACTACTGGAGTAATGTCCATACCAGCTATGAAAAAAACTGGATTTTCTCCTAGTTACGCCGCTGGCGTAGAAGCTTGTGCTTCTACAGGAGGTGTTTTAATGCCTCCCGTAATGGGAGCTACAGCATTTGTAATGGCTACCTTTTTAGAGTTACCCTATTCAGAAATTATTATTGCTGCAGCATTTCCATCTATTCTTTATTACTTTGGATTGTTTATGCAAATTGATTCATATGCTGCAAGGAATAACTTAAAAGGATTACCAAGTGAAGAACTTCCAAGTTTGATAAAAGTAATCAAAGAAGGTTGGTATTATATCTTTGTTTTTACTATGCTAATTGTGATGTTGTTATATATGCAAAGAGAGGCACAAGCACCATATTATGCAACAGCAACCCTATTAATTATTAATCAAATTGTCAAAATTCACCGTTGGAATTTTAAGAGATTTTTGGAATTTGTTGAAGGTGTCGGCGCTCTTTTTGCAGAACTCGCAGGTATTCTAGCTGCAATAGGATTAATTATTGGCTCACTTACCTTTACTGGAAAAGTTGGAACTATAACATACGAGCTAGTCAATTTTGCAGGAGATTCAGTATTTATTCTTTTAATAATGGGTGCTTTAACAAGTTTTATTTTAGGAATAGGTATGACTGTAACTGCTGCGTATTTATTCCTTGCTGTAACACTTGCTCCAGCTTTAACTTCTAGCGGATTGGATAAACTTGCTGTTCATCTTTTTATGCTTTATTGGGGTATGATTTCTTTTATTACCCCCCCTGTTGCTATTGGGGCATTTGCTGCAGCATCAGTTGCAGGAGCAAATGGAATGAAAACTGGTTTTCAAGCTATGAAATTAGGAAGTATTATATACTTTGTCCCCTTTTTTTTCGTATTAAATCCAGCTCTAATTGGTCATGGAACATATTCAGAAATCATAACAGTGTTCACATCAGCTATAATAGGGATTATATTTCTTGCTAGTTCTCTTCAAGGATACTTAATTGGTTTAGGAAGTATTTCTAAATTAAATAATTTTGAATGGCCTGCTAGAGCTATGCTAGGAATATCAGGAATTCTTATGGCTCTTCCTGGTGGTGACTTAGTTGGTTACTCAAATTTACAAATAAACTTTACTTCGATGATAATAGTTTTGCCGGTTATTCTTTTTATGATTTATAAAAATAAACAAAAAAATATCTCTAAAAGTTAAAGGTCTAAATCAGAAAGCGTAAATCTAAAAACACTTTTTTTACCTAATAAAAATATATTACTATCATTGTACAAATAAGGTTTGATGACATTACTATTAATATTTAAACCACCAGTATATGTTCCAAAAGAAGGTAAAATTAAATAATTATTAGATTGAAGAAGACATTTTTCAGTAATTTTTTTACGACCTACTTTCACTGTAGCAACAGGATGAAAATGCCCTGAAATTTGATGTTGACTATTTTGCTTAGCCTCATGAATAAAATGAATGTCATCAATAACATAATCATAGTAAAAAGTTATTTTTTCTAACTTCATTTTTTTTTCATGATTTCCTAAAATAAAAACAACATCATAATTGTCTATTATATATTGTAGTAAATCTTTTGAATTAGAATCTATTCTTTTTAACGCATCTTCATCATGGAATGTGTCACCAAGTAAAATAATTTTATTTACATTATTTTTCTTAAGTGAATTTATAAGTTTATTTAATGTTTCTTCACTGTCAAAAGGTGGAATTAATTGTCCTGTTGCTGCATAACTAGATCCTTTTTCAAGGTGAAGATCTGAGACTATTGCAATATTTTTCTGAAACCAAAACAATATACCATCGTGATGAATTTCAAATTCATGATTATTAAATTTTATTTTTTTAATTTAATCCAACTTCAGTTAAAATTTGATTTTCTAATTCTTCTAGATAAAAATCATTCACATCTGACTTATTAATAGTCTCTCTATTAATTTCTAGAATAAGTGGGACAGCTAAGGGAGAAACTCGTTCTAATTTTTGATGAATAGTTTTGTTTTTAATTCTTTTAAAAAAGTTGTTCAATCTATCTAGATCTATCAAACCTCTATATGAGTCTTCTCTAGCTGCCTGTAATAAAATATGATTAGGTTCATGTTTTTTTAAAACATTAAAAATCAGATCAGAGTTAAAAATAATTTGTTTCCCAGTCTTAATTTGACCTGGTATTTTTTTTTCAATTAAACCTGATATTACTGCTGCTTCTCTAAAATTTCTCTTTAGAAGAGGTGTTTCCTCTAACCATTCTAACAAGTCATCTAACATTAAGTCCTCATTAAATAATAGATCCATCTCTTCTATAAAATTCATTGACCACATTGTTAAAGCATAATCAGTTGCTACAAAACCAAGCGGTTTGTATCCCATTCTTTGCATTCTTTTTGATAAAAGGAAACCAAGTGTTTGGTTAGCGTTTCTTCCTTCAAAAGAGTAACAAACTAAAAAAAATCTTTT
>CESU01014833.1_pt1 | contig 28808 bp, 30 predicted proteins | sample 531141 | NCBI WGS metagenome assembly CESU01 (sample SAMEA2621401, study PRJEB7988) | marine metagenome | isolation source: saline water (ENVO:00002010), including
ACTATTCTATAATTTTGTTTTTATGTACGTTAAAATCAATTTTTCTTATAAAATTATTTATGGCATTCGTTGTTACAGAGCCCTGCATAAAATGCAAACTTACAGACTGTGTAGAAGTTTGCCCTGTTGATTGTTTTTATGAAGGTCCAAATTTTTTGGTAATCCATCCGGACGAATGTATTGATTGTGGTCTTTGTGTTCCAGAGTGTCCTATAGACGCTATTTTTTCTGACGATGAGTTACCTAATGATCAAATTGAATTTATAGAAATTAATGCAAAACTTGCTGAAGTTTATGAAAATATAACTGAAGCCAAAGAACCTCTTCCCGAATCGGAGAAATATAAAAATATTAAAGATAAAAAAGTTTTTTTAAATCTTAATTAAACTCTATATCTGAAATTTTTATTGGTACTCCAGATTTTCTTATTTGAAATTTTAGAGTTGGCTTATTTATTTCTGATGAGCCTATAGTTCCTATCTGCTGTCCAAAAGAAACCACTTCTCCTTTAACTATTAGCAGGTCATTGCAATGAGCATAGAGACTTAAATAATCATCACCATGATCTAACATAATAAAATTTCCATATCCTGGAAGTACTGGGCCAGATAAAACAACTTTGCCTGCCCTGCTAGCATAAATTGGATCTCCAATTTTGCCATTAAAGATAAACCAAAAATCTCCTTCTCTATTTATTTTAATTGAGGATTTTGTGGGTAACATCCAATTAATAGATTTAACATCGGTCTCTTCAAGATTAATTAATTCAAGATTTGTGAGATTAAGTTTTTGACCTGTATATATTACATATGGCTTTTCTAAATTATTTTTAATAGCAATTTTTGAAGCGCTTGTGTTATTTTTAATAGCTATAGACCATAAAGTTTCATTTTCTTTAACAATGTATTGAGAAGATGCTCTAACTTCATTATAAAGTTGATCGATTGATTGCTCTAATGACGAGCATGAAGAAAATATAAAACTTATTAAAAATAATGAGACCAATTTTTTCATTAAAAAAGAAGAGTTAGGCCAGTACCGATAATTAATCCACCAAAGAAAACGATTATAAATTTTCTAAATTGCTCAAAAAGATAAAAAATGGCTTTAGGCATTATTAGAAGCGAAATTGATGCGCCAATAGCGAAAGGGGTTAATACTGTAAAGTCCAAATTAGCTACTGATTCAATAATAGTTGTATAAAGTCCAAAAACTAGAAGAATGGCACTTCCTGAAATACCAGGAATAAGAAAAAATGAGAAAGCAATAAACCCTGCAAGAATCAAGTTTATAAAATTAATATCAATAGAATTATTAGATATAGTAGTCAGCACGAAGCTTGCAATAAATCCTAATATATAAAAACTAAGAGAATTTAACTTGAATTTAATCACCTCTTCGTGAGCTAAAAGATAGCCACCAATAATCATTATTAATCCAAGAATAATATTAAATATTGACGTAAATTCATTATGTAAAAATAAAATAAAATTGGAGAAAATTAATACACTTAAAACCATCGAGATAATGAATGGAATCATTAAATCTAAAGAGAATATATTATTAAGCTTTTTTAAGTTTAAGGTTATATTTTTAAATCTTATTTCACTTAAAACTTTAATTAACTTTTCATAAATACCAAAAAATATAGCAACTGTTGAACCTGAAATTCCTGGTAAAAGTTCAGCAAAACCTACACAAGATCCAGCTAAAATGTATTTCAATCTTTCCCTCATTAATTAGCACCATCAACTGATTTACCTGGAAGCATAGGCACAAATGAAACATCATCATAAAATTCTTCATCAAACCCATCTGCCTTTTTAGTTACCACAAGTAATTTCTGTTCTTTTGAGTTCCCAATAGGCATTACAATCTTAGAGTTTTCTATAGAGCACTCAAGTAATTCTTCTGGAAAAGCTCTAGGGGCAGCAGCGCATATTATCCCTTCATATTTCTTATCTGGGTCCCAGTCCTGATAACCATCTCCATGCTTAACTACAACATTAAATATTTTTAATTCACCAAGATTTTCTCTAGATTTGGTTACCAAAGGCTTAATTCTCTCTATTGCATTCACTTCTTCGGAAAAATAAGACAATACAGCGGATTGATAACCGCACCCTGATCCTAATTCGAGAATATTTTTAAAAATATGACCTCTTCCGCCCCTATGAGATATTAATAATTCTGTCATCTTCGCAACAATATATGGCTGTGAAATAGTCTGTTGATACCCAATAGTAAGGGACCTATTTTCATAAGCTCTTGATCTCAAAGCTTCATCGATAAAAATATGTCTTGGAATCTGAGCCATTGCATCAAGAACTCTAAAATCTTTTATTCCCATTTCAAGCAAGTTTTCAATCATCTCCTCTCTAACTCGTCTAAATGTAAATCCAGAATTACTCACTACAAAGTATCCTTACAAGATTAATATCTTCTTCAGCTTTAGTTAAGTTGTAATCTAAAACAGATAGTGAAATATAACCTGATTGAACTGCTTCAACATCTGAAAGATAAGATTCTTTAATTGCTTCACCTTGAAGATTATATCTATAGGTTTTTGAATTAGATGAGGAGGATATCTCAGTAGGCTTAGCTGGGACTCCTCTTCTTGAGAGCCTTGTAAATTTAGTACCCCTAACTTCGGACTCAACTAAATCAGGGAAATTAATATTAATTACTTTATTTTGTATATCTTCAGGATTTGAAAAAATTGTATTTATAATTTCAGCAGATTTATTTGCTATATATTCTGGATCCACCGCATCATAAGAGGCTACAGATATTGCAACAGGAGGAAACTTTAAGCTTCTTCCACCAACTGCCGCACCAACAGTGCCTGAATATAAGACGTCATTACCAAGATTTGCACCATGATTGATACCGGATACAACCATATCAGGCTCAAAACCCAGAACGCATAAAAGTCCAAAATAAGTACAATCAGCTGGAGTACCATCTACAGCATAGGTATATTCATTAATTTGCTTTATTTCAGTTTCTTTTAAAAAAGAAATTGCTGCGCTCATGCCGCTACAATTATTAGCTGGGGCAACTATCCAGACTTCATGGTCTTTAGATAGAGCTTTAAATAAGTTCTTAATATTTGGAGCATCATACCCATCATCGTTAGTTAGTAATATTTTCATTTTTTATTTATAAGGTTTACTGAAGTTTGCACAGCTATGGCTTTATTTTTGCCAATAATACCAATCTTTTCTGAGGTTGTGGCTTTTAGCCCAATATTTGCTGGATCTAATTTCAGTATTTCTGAAAGTGAATTAACAATAGCATCCCTGAATGGTGATATTTTAGGTGTCTCACAAATTATAGTTGCATCAATATTAAATATTTCTAATCTCAATTTAGAAATTTTATTAATACAAAAATCAATAATGGTTTTACTATCTAAATTCTTATTAGCAACATCTGTATCTGCAAAAAAGATTCCTATGTCACCAAGAGCACTCGCACCTAATATTGCATCGGCAATAGAATGCAAAAGAACATCACCATCAGAGTGCGCATTAATCGAATGATCACATTCAATAAAACACCCACCTAAAATAATTCCATTGCCTGGTTTGTAGGTATGTAAATCAAACCCAGTTCCTGTTCTTGTATTAAATTTTCTTAAAAGATCAATATCTTCTGGATATGTAACTTTAATGTTAGCCGAACTTCCTTTAATTTTTGAAACTGAATAATTCATCCGCTCCATCACAAAAGATTCATCAGGAATATTAATACCCTCATTGACACATAATGTTAAGGCAGATAAAAGCTTTTTAGCATCACAAATTTGAGGCGTTTGAACTAAATAATAGTCATCTTTATTGACTGTTACATCTTGTTTAAGAGAGAGTTTTTTAATAGATTCTCTAACGGGTGTATAAAAAAATGAGCAGTCTGATTTATCATTTTGAATTTTATCTAATAGCAATTTAATATCTTTGGACTCAATATTAGGTCTGGCTACATCATGCGTTAATACATAGTCATAATTATCTAATACTTCACTCTTGAGGGCATTTAGAACTGAAATAGCTCGAGTTTCTCCTCCTTCAATTAAATGAATCTTTGGATCATTATAAAAATTTTGATCTTTAATAAATTGATCATTCTTATGAATAGGAATAATAATTTTAGAAATTAATTCAGAAGCCAGAAAAACTGAAATAGTTTTTTCAATTAGAGTTGATTGGTCAATTTGGGAGTATTGTTTAGGTTGTTCCGATGAAAACCTTGCTCCTGTTCCTGCAGCAGGGATAATAGCTAAAATATTATTTTTCATCTTCTGCTATTGAATCTTTTTCATTAAATTTTATAAATTGCTCATTTGGCATTGAAAGATTTAAATTTTCTCTAGCATAATTTTCAATATGCTCTTCACTATCTTGGGCATTAATAATCTCAAATCTTAATTCTTCATTACTATCCCTTAAAGTGTTGTTTCTAAGAGATAGCTCAGTGTTTTCATCTATTAAATCTTCTCTTTCCTTATAACCATTAGAGCTAATAAGTAGATTATATAAAAGAACTAAAATTATTACTGATAGAAAAATAAAAAGAAGTAATCTTTTCATTAGCCAATCTTTAGATCAGGACATTCATCTTCTATCCATAAAAGACGATTATACTTTGCAACCCTATCTGAGCGACACGGGGCTCCAGTTTTAATCTGTCCAGACCCAAGCCCTACAGCAAGATCTGCGATTGTTGTATCTTCGGTTTCACCAGATCGATGAGAAATAATAGATTTATAATTATTTAGGTTGGCTAACTCTATAGTTTCTATGGTCTCTGTTATAGAGCCTATCTGATTAAACTTAATTAAAATTGCATTTGCTAAACCGGCATCAATACCTTCTTGAAAAATTTTCTTATTAGTAACAAATAAATCATCGCCAACTAATTGGCATTTAGATCCAATTTTTTTAGTTAATACTTCCCACCCATCAAAATCATTTTCATCCATACCATCTTCAATTGAGATAATTGGATAATTATTTACAAGATTCTCTAAGTAATCAGCAAAGCCCTGTGAATCTAAACTTCTTCCCTCTCCTGTTAGATGGTATTTGCCATCTTTAAAAAATTCACTAGCTGCACAGTCCAACGCAAGATATACATCCCTTCCAGGCTCAAGATTAGATTTCTTAATAGACTCAAGAATAAGCTTAATTGCCTCTTCATTCGATTGAAGATTTGGAGCAAAACCACCCTCATCTCCAACAGCAGTAGATAGATTTCTATCCTTTAATATAGTCTTGAGATTCCAATATATTTCTGAAGACCATCTCATAGCTTCTTTAAAATTTTTGGCACCCTTCGGTATAATCATGAATTCTTGGATATCAATATTATTATCAGCATGCTCCCCGCCGTTGAGAATATTCAACATTGGCATAGGAAGATTTGGTTTAACAGAATTACCTGTAATATTTTTATAAATATCTGCAAAATAACTATGCAGGCTTTTATCTAAATCTTTAGCGGCAACTCTGCAAATAGCTAGAGAAACAGCCAGGATTGCATTGGCACCAAGATTTGATTTATCTTCTGTTCCATCAAGTTTAATTAATTGATTATCGATTTTTTCTTGCTCTGATGGGTCTTGACCTATGAGAACTGGACCTATAATTTGATTTATATTATCTACTGCCTTAAGGACGCCTTTGCCTAAATAGGCATCTGAGCCATCTCTTAGTTCTATTGCCTCTTTAGCACCCGTAGAAGCTCCACTTGGAACCATTACTCCAGCTGTAAGTAAATTATCTAATGTGATCCTGCATGCCACAGTAGGAAGGCCTCTTGAATCTAATACTTGAATAGCTTTTATTGATGTTATTTTTGACATTTATTTTAAGAAATATCTAAATCTTCTTGATCTTTTATAAATTTATCTAGATTTTTAATTTGGTTTAAAAATGGTTCTAGCATATCTAATCTTAAAGCACAGGGTCCATCACATTTAGCATTATCAGGATCAGGGTGTGCTTCAAGAAACAAACCTGCAATTCCTTGTGAAATTCCTGCCTTTGCTAGACTTAAAAGATACTCTCTTCTTCCGCCAGCAGCATTGCCTAGACCTCCAGGCAACTGAAGTGAGTGAGTGACATCAAATATTACTGGATAGCTAAAATCTTTAAGAATCTGAAAATTAAGAGTATCTACAATAAGATTGTTATAACCAAAACTATTACCTCTTTCACAAAGAGTAATATTATCATTTCCTGCCTCAGAACATTTTTTAATTATATTTTTCATTTCAGGCGCGGCAAGAAATTGAGGTTTCTTAAATTGCACAATGGATTGAGTTTTTGCTGCTGCAATCACAAGGTCAGTTTGCCTTGCAAGAAAAGCTGGAATTTGGATAATTTCACATATTTCACTAACAGGTTGAGCCTGATCTGATTCATGAATGTCAGTTATTACTGCGCAATCAAAAGTAGATGAAACTTTTTCAAGTAATTTTAAACCCTCTTCCATACCAGGGCCTCTAAACGAATCAATAGAGCTTCTGTTTGCTTTATCAAATGAACCTTTAAAAATCCAATTAATATTATGCTTATCTGTGATGCTTTTAAATTTTTCTGCAACTCGCATCACCATCTCTTCAGATTCAAGAACATTGACACCACCCATAAGAGTTAAGGGTTGATTGTTAGCAATAGTAAAATTTCTTAGTTTAATATCTTTCATTTAGATATTTTAAGGGCATTTTTTATAAAACTGTTAAAAATCGGATGTCCATCTCTGGGATTCGATGTAAATTCAGGATGAAATTGGCATGCTAGGAACCAAGTATGATCAGGAATTTCAATCATTTCAACTAATTTACCATCCACAGATGTTCCGGCAACTTTAAGGCCAGCTTCGACCATTTGATCTTTATAGGCAGGATTGACTTCATATCTATGTCTATGTCTTTCTGTTATTTCATCTTTTTTATACATTTTGTATGCACTAGAAGATTTTGCTAATTTACATACCTGTCCACCTAATCGCATAGTGCCGCCTAAATCTGAATTAGAGGTACGTTTTTCTTTTTTTCCACTTCTATCATTCCATTCAGTAATTAGAGCTATTACTGGATCAGGAGTGTTTAAATTAAATTCAGTACTATTAGCCTCTTTAAGCTTTAAAACATCTCTTGCAAATTCTATGATTGCTATTTGCATGCCTAAACATATTCCTAGATAAGGCACTTTATTAACTCTTGCATATTTACATGCATGAATCATTCCCTCAATACCCCTTTCTCCAAAGCCACCTGGAATAAGAATTGCATCACTAAAACCTAGAACTTTTTTTACATTCTTAGCTGTAATATTTTCAGCCTCTACAAATACTATATTTACTTTAGCTTTATTTTTTATACCAGCATGCTCCAAGGCTTCGTTAATTGATTTATAAGAGTCTTTTAATTCAGTATATTTGCCAACAAATGCAACATTTACTTCATAGAGAGGATTAAGTTTAGCCGCAACCACTCTTTTCCAATCATTTAAATTAGGTTTTTTAGATTTAATTTTAAGTTTTTTAATAATAATTTCATCTACTTTTTGTTTGTGAAGAAGAAGTGGAATTGAATACACTGTTGAAACATCATGCATAGAAATAACATTAGATGGATGCACGGAGCAAAATAAAGCTATTTTTTTTCTTTCATCTTTGGGAAGCTCTTGCTCAGATCTGCATATTAAACAGTCAGGGCTTATACCTAAAGATCTAAGCTCTTTAACTGAATGCTGTGTGGGTTTAGTTTTGAGCTCCCCTGAGACCTTTATAAAAGGAACAAGAGTAAGGTGAACAAAGGCTGTTGAATTAGATGGTAAATCAAGCGACATTTGACGAATAGCTTCAACAAATGGCTGGCTTTCAATGTCACCCACTGTCCCACCAATCTCAATTATGGCAATATCGTTGCCTTTTGCTCCTGCTTTTATTCTTTTTTTAATTTCATCAGTAATATGAGGAATTACTTGAACAGTTCCACCTAAATAATTACCTTTTCTTTCATTTCTAATAACTGTTTCATAGACTCTTCCAGCAGTAAAATTATTTTTTGCGGATGCTTGAAATCTTACAAATCTCTCATAATGACCAAGATCTAAATCTGTCTCTGTTCCATCATTAGTTACAAAAACCTCTCCATGCTGAAAAGGGCTCATTGTTCCAGGATCAACATTGATATATGGATCGAGTTTAATAAGTGAAACTTTAAGACCTCTTGATTCAAGAATAGCACCAAGAGATGCAGCTGCAATGCCCTTTCCTAATGAAGAAACAACGCCGCCTGTTATAAAAATGTATTTAGTTTTTGCCATCAGTTTTATTGATTATGATGGGATAACAGAATATCAGATAATAGCTAATTGATAAATGAAATTAAGCAGAATCTTCAAATAAAGGCCTAGATAAATCTGCCCAATCTACATCAATATCACTTTGAGCATCTTCATACTCAAGTAATCCAAGCTTATCAAACTTCCCTCTAACAGAATCTGTCAAGAGACCAATTCTAGATAAATTAGGTACAATTCTTTGGAAGAGCAGTTTTTGGAACATTTTAGTAATATCTGAAGATTGTTGAAATACCCTAGCTTCTTCCTTATCCCATCCAAAATGATCGAAAACATCATTTGATACTAATCTTTCTCGACTTAGTAAACATGCTTCATATGCAAATTGAGCTCTTTCTTCTATCTCATCTTCAGATAAAGTGGATATAAATTCTTCTAAATAATTAACTCCAAAAGTTACATGCCTTGCTTCGTCTCTAATTATTAATCCAAGCATATCTTTTAGAACTGGATCAGTAGTTAAATCTCTAGACGATTGAAATGCTGCTAAAGCTAAGCCTTCAATAATAATTTGCATACCAATAAACTTAAGATCCCATCTTTCGTCTGTAAGAATTTTATCAAGGATTGATTTGAGTTCATTTCCAACCGGATACATTAACTTTGTTCTTGTTTGTATGTATTTATTAAATGCTTCGACATGTCTAGCTTCATCAAAAGTTTGTGATGCAGCATATAGTTTTGCATTAAAGCTAGGTGCGCAACTTGTTAGTTGAGATGCAACTAAAACAGCACCTTGTTCTCCATGCAAAAATTGACTCATACTCCAGGCTTGTCTATGCCTTAAAAATTCAACCTTCTTTTCATCTGACATTTTTTGGTAGGGAGGATAATTGTCCCAAAAAATTGGAAAAGGTTCTTTAAGCTCTTCATAGGGCCTATTCCAGTCAATATCCATCTCTACATTCCAATTTAATTCTTTACCTAGTTCGTATAACCTTTTAATCCTATTATCTTGAATTCTATAATCCCAATTATAGGCACCTTGAAGCGGGGTATGAAATACCTCAGCTATATCTTCAGCATTCTTTTCAGTCATGTATTCTGGAAAATCTGCCTCAAAGGTAATTTTTCTTAAATTTTCTTTTATGTAATTAATTTTCATGGATTTATATAAATAACTTTTACTCTTGGGGTTATCCTAGTCATAAGTTCATATGAAATCAAATTATTTTTCATTGCTAAACTTTTAAGAGAATTATTTTTATCCCAAAAAATACACCAATCACCAATATTACAATTTGGAATATTTGTTATATCTATGGAAAGTAAATCCATGCTTATTTGACCAAAAATATTTGCTGAAAAATTATTTATAGATACTTTTGTATTATCAAGCGTTGCTTGAGGTAAGCCATCTGCATAACCTGCATATACAATTGCTATATCCATGTCATTAGATGCTTCGACTCTTCCGTTATAGCCTACTCTATCGCCTTTCTTTATCTTTTTTATCTCAATAATCTGAGATTTGAAAGTCATTGCAGACTCTAAAGTATTATTTCCAGCAAAGCCTCCATACAAACCTATGCCTGATCGAACCCAATCAAAGGTTTTTTGTGGAAAATTTAAAATACATCCAGTATTACCAATACTTTGTGGTGTAGTTTCCTTTAAAGATTTTGAAATATTATTAAATAAATTAAATTGTTTGGTATTCATATCATCTTCAGGGTTATCTGAACAAGCCAAATGTGACATAAGTGTAAATTCTTTTTGATTTAGTCTACTTTCGTAAAGGGTTAAAAAATCTACAGGTGAAAAACCAAGTCGGTTCATTCCAGTATTAACTTTTATCCATGGATGAATATTTTTATTATCTAAAATAAATAATTGATTTTTATTATGAACAACAGAGTCAAAGTTTTTATCAGCAGCTAACCGAGCATCCTCTTTGTTATATAATCCTTGCATCAAGAGTATTTTTTTTTGTGTAAATTCTCTGACACTTAATGCTTCTTCAATTCGAACAAGTCCATAACCGTCCACAATATCATCAATACTTTCAGCAATTTTATTAAGTCCATGACCATAAGCATTGGCTTTTAATATAGCCATGAATTTAGTTTTTGGGCTAATTAGAGATTTTAGGTAAATGATATTATTTCTAATAATATCGATATCAATTATGAGTTCTGCTGACGGCTCCTTCATTCAAATGAATCGTAAAATCCATCATTTGAGAAGTTTTCAAACCTTGTGTATTCTTTTAAGAAAGTTAAATAGCACGTACCTATTGGGCCATTTCTTTGCTTGCCAATAATGACTTCTGCTTTATTTCCTTGATCAGAGTCTTCGTTATATACCTCATCTCTGTAAAGAAATAAAATTACATCAGCGTCCTGCTCAATTGCGCCTGAATCTCTTAAATCAGACATAATAGGTCTTCTATTGGGTCTTGAATCTACACCCCTATTTAACTGAGACAAAGCTATAACAGGAACATTCAGTTCTCTTGCAAGCGATTTAAGTGACCTTGAAATTTCAGAAATTTGGTTGACTCTATTCTCAGTAGACCCAGGTATCTGCATAAGTTGAAGATAGTCAACAACTATAAGAGATAACCCGTTCTCTTCTGATCTATGTAAGCGCCTAGATTTAGCTAAGAGCTCCATTGGTGATAACGTTGAACTATCATCAATATATAAAGGTTTATTTTTAAGTTTTTCGCCTTCTTCAAAGATTAATTTCAATTCATTATCTTTTAACATTCCAGATCGAACTTTTTGTTGATCAATTTTACACATTCCAGAAAGCAGCCTTGTGGTTAAGGATTCACCAGGCATTTCTAAACTAAATATTAAAATAGCTCCATCGTTATCATCGTTTAAAAGAACATTTTCAGCTAGATTCATAGCAAATGCTGTCTTGCCCATACTAGGTCTTCCAGCAACTACTATTAAATCTCCATCCTGAACACCTTGGAGTTTTGTATCTAAATCCTTAAAGCCAGTAGAATTTCCAATAATATTACCTTTACCCATTTTAGATAGCTTATGCAATCTATCCATTGTTGCTGGGATCAACTCTTGCATTGATTGCATTGCACTATCAGATAGACTGGCCTGCTCATTTAGAGCAAATATCTTTCTTTCAGCTTCATTAAGAAGGCTTGCTCCATCCTGACCTTGAGGATTATTGATTAACTCTGCAATTTCTGAATTAGTCTTCATTAATTGCCTAGTAAGTGATCTTTGTCTTATTATTTCTGCGTATGCTTCTATATTTGCAGCAGTTGGGGTGCTCGTAGCTAATTCAATTAAATAATTTTTTCCACCAATTTTATTGAGGAGATTTTTGTTATCTAATTTTTCTGAAACGGTTATAGGATCTAAAGGCTTATTCTCTTCAATCAATTCAAACATTGATTCATAAATAAGCTGATGGTCTTTTCCCTGAAAGTCTTCGTGATTAATTATAGGAGTAACGGTATCAAATCTTTCGGTTTCGAGCATTAAACCGCCTAATACAGCTCTTTCTGCTTCTCTGGCTTGCTCGTTAATATTTTGTGTTAATTCAGACATGGAATATGATTTTTACATCATATTTTAAAATACACAACTACTCTGGCAATACTTTAACTAAAACTTCAACTGAAACTTCAGGATGTAGAGCTATAAATACATTATGATCGCCTTGTTCTTTAATAGGGCCATCAGGTAATTGAACTTCACTTTTATCAATATTTATTTCTGAAGCAACAAAAGCATCTGCAATTTCTCTAGTTCCAACTGAGCCATATAAAGCGCCTTCTTCTGTTACAGGAACTGTAATTTCACATGAAGCGCCCTCTAAAGCCTCGGCTCTTCCTTGAGCTTGAGCTAGAGCATCTGCTGATGCTGCAGCTAATTCACCTTTTCTAGATTCAACTTCTGCTACATTTTTGTCACTTGCAAATGCAGCCTTCTTTTGAGGGATAAGAAAATTTCTTGCATAACCAGATTTAACATCAACTATGTCTCCAATTTCACCCAATCTTTGTATTCTATCTAATAGTATAATTTTCATTTTTATTTATGCATGTCAGTATAAGGAAGTAAGGCTAAGAACCTTGCAATCTTTATGGATTTAGTAACTTTTCTTTGATTTGATGCTGAAATACCAGTAACTCTAGCTGGAACAATTTTTCCAGTTTCAGTAATAAATTGTCTCAGAACATCTGTATTTTTATAATCAAAATTATTTGGTAATTGAAATTTTTTCATTTATGCGCCCTCTTCTTCGTTAGATTCTTTAATTGGAGCTTCTTCTTTAGTAGGAGCTACTTTTTTTACTTCCTTAGCAGGAGCTTCGTCTACAACTTCAGCTCTCTTATTTTTATTTTCTAGAGCTTCTGTTAACAGGACAGAGTCTTCGCCAGATAAATCTTTAACAGCCAATATTAAATGTCTAATAATAGCTTCGTCATATTTTATCTTAGTTTCTATCTCAGCAATATTTTGAGGATTACCTTGCATACGATAAAGCAAGTAATGACCTTTATGATGGTTGTTAATAGAATAAGCAAGCTGCCTTCTACCAATATCCTCTACCTTTTTAACTTCAAACGAGTTATCTGATAAAAGCTTTGCAAATTTCTTTTGAAATTCATCCATCTTAGAGGAAAGATTAGGATTAATTATTAATATTGTTTCGTAATTATTCATATTTACCTTTTGGTTAAAGATTTTCTCTTATTTAAGAAAACCAAGGAAGATGCATTCTAATGTAAAAAAATTTTACAATCAATACTCGCCTTTAGCCCAATTTAAAAACTTGGAGATAAGGCTTTGATTATTTTCTAAAATATAATTCTCTTTCTTTTGAATATGCCCGTGAGAAACTAGGCCAATTGAGGTAGCGTATATCGGATTTTGAAGAATATTTTCCATTCCTTGGAATTTAGAAGGCACACCAAGCCTTACGCTTGTTTGAAAAATTGATTCTGCGAGCTCAACAACACCTTCCATTTTTGATGTTCCACCAGTAAGGACAATTCCAGCTGGAATTTTATCTTCGAAACCATTTCTGCTTATCTCTGCTTTAACTAACTGGCATAGCTCAATATATCTTGGCTCTATAAAGCCTGCTAAAGTTCTTCTTGCAAGCTCTGTGGGCGGTCTACCACCTACTCCTCTTACTTCTATAACCTCTTCATCATTTGTAAATTCTGGAACTGCACATCCTTGTCTTTGTTTTATATCTTCTGCTTCAGGAGTAGGAGTTCTTAATGCGACAGCAATATCATTGGTTACCATATCTCCAGCGATAGGAATATTTCCCGTAAAACCGATTGAGCCTGCTTGAAATATTGCTATATCAGTAGTACCTCCTCCAATATCAACCAAACATACACCTAAATCTTTTTCATCATCAGATAGTATTGAGTGAGAGCTTGCTAGCTGCTCAAGGACATATCCTTCGACTTTAAGACCACAATTTTTTACACATTTTTCAATATTCATAACTGCATTATTTGAGCAGGTGACTAAATGAACTCGGGCTTCAAGCCTTACACCAGACATTCCTAATGGGTCTTTTATACAATCTTGATCATCTATAACAAACTCTTGAGGTATAACATGAAGAACTTTTTGGTCTGATGGTATAGCTATAGCTTGAGCTGATTCAATAACTCTTTCTATATCAGAAGATGAAACTTCTTTATCCTTTATCGCCTCTATCCCTTGAGAATTAAAGCTTCTGATATGATTTCCAGCAATCCCAACAAATACTGATTTAATTTTTTCTTCGATCATGGATTGGGCTTGTTCAACTGCTTTCTGTATTGCATCAGTTGTAACATCAATATTTACAACTACGCCTTTTTTTAGGCCGCTAGATGGATATGATCCTAGAGCAATAATTTCAAGATTATCCTGAGCATCGTATTGACCGACAATACAAACTATCTTGGAAGTTCCAATATCTAAACCAACAACAATATCTGAATCTTTTGAAGAATTATTTGCCATAATTTAATGCTATCCCATCCTTGTATCTTAAATCTATCATACTAGGTATAGAGTTACTTTCGTATACATAATTTAAGCTTTGTTTAAAAGAATTTAACCTATCTTTTGATATAACTTTACCAAATTTTATCTCTGTATTATTTTGAGAAACTAGTATCCATCCAGATGAATATTTAAAATCAAGTTGAGTAAACTTATTTTGCTCTAATTTAATTTCAGTATTAATAAAATTAATTAGACTCATTGCATCAATCAACTGATTGCTCGGACAAAAAACTTTTATTAATTGGTTATTTTTTTTATCAAAATTAAATTTCTCCATATTGGTATCAATATAATATTTTTCATTCCAGATAAAAATCGGTATCTTAGTATTAATAATTATTCTTACATTTCCATTGATTCTAAAATTAATTTTAAAATCTTCAATCCAGTCTTGATTTAGTAAAATATCCTTTATACCTTTATTTGTATTCGCAAGCTTTAATTCAGATATTAATTCTTTTTGAGCTTTATACATAAAGTTCTCTTCAAAAATTATCTCAATATTTTTAGATTTACTACAGGAGCTTATAGTTATTAAAAAAATTACTACAAATAGGAATTTATATCTGAACATCTTTAATGATTAATTGGACTAGCTCTTTATATGAAATCCCTGCCAATGCAGCTGATCTCGGAACGCAGCTATGAGAAGTCATACCTGGAACAGTATTAATTTCTAAAACATAGAAATTTCCGATTGAGTCCTCAAGAATATCTACTCTCCCCCAATTTGAGCAACCTAATTTATTAAAAGCTTGTAAAGATAGGTTATTAATTTCTTCTTTAGTTGATTGATCAAGCTGTACTTCAAGTAATTGAGTACTATCTGAAATATATTTTGCATCATAATCATAAAAACTATTACTAGTCTTGATTTCTATTATTGGGAGGCACTTACCGTTGATGATAGAGACTGTATATTCTCTATGTTTAATAGATTCCTCAAAAATAAAAGCTCTATTTGTAGTTTGTGCATTTCTAATAGAATTTTCAAGATCAATATCAGAATTAATTTCAAAAATATCTATACTTGACCCATCCTCTTCGGGTTTTAAGAATAATTTTTTAATGTCTGAATCATACTTTGTATTAAAAGTATCAAAAGGAGATTGCATATTAAAATCAATCTTTTCTACTGAGAATCCTCTAGGAGTAGGAATAGATTTAGATTTTAAAATATTTTTAAAATTAGATTTATTCCATGTATTTTTGCATGCCAGGTAGTCTGAACCTGTATATAAAATACCGAGACTATCTAGACCTTTTTGCAAGTTGCCTGATTCGCCTTCAAACCCATGAAGAGCTATAAAAACTAAATCATATTCTTTTAAATATTCTAATTTATCAATATCATTAAAGTCTTTTAAGTTAACTGAGTAACCTAAATCTAAGAGAGCTTTATATATCGCTTCTCCACTATCAAGAGAGACCTCTCTTTCTGAAGATGCTCCTCCATAAAGAACTATAATTTTTTTTATTTCTGCCATTTCTTCTTTATTACTTCACATATAGATGAAATACTGCCAGCTCCTTGGGTAACAAGAATCTCAAAATCAGAAGATAAGTCTTTAATCTCATGTAATATTAATTTATTAGAGGTAAGGCTCGCATTAAGTTTTCCTTTCTGCTTGATACTTTCTAGAAGTGTTTTTGAGGATATCCCTTTTATAGGAGTTTCGCTTGCTGGATAGATATCTAATAATAAAAGTGAATCTGGCATAGACAAAACATCAATAAAATCGTTATAAAGTTGAGCAGTTCGCGTATATCTATGCGGCTGAAATATCATACAAATCTTTTTCTTTGGAAATGCTTGTTGAATTGCATTAATTGTTGATCTTATTTCTTCTGGATGATGCCCATAATCATCTATTAAAATTATTTTCTTTTTATTAATCTTTATTTCATGTTTTTCAAATCTTCTTGAGACACCTTTAAATTTCTTAAGGCCTTTTTGTATAAAATTTATTGGAATGCCTTCTTCAATACTTGCAGCAATAGCTGCCGCAGCATTGTACAAATTATGCTTTCCAGGCATGGGTAAACTGAATGAGTGATTCTTTTGCTCAATATGGTCAGTTAAATTAAAACTTTGGTGGTTGTTTTTATAACTAGTATTAGATATCTGATAGTCACTTGTTGCAGAAAACCCAAACGAAATTTGTCTTCTCGAAATTTTCTTTGCAACTTTTCTTACATTCTTATCATCCCCATTGAGAATTAGTGCGCCATAAAAAGGAATATTTTCTCCAAACATTTGAAAGGAATTTAACAATTTATCCATATCATTATCGTAATAACTTAGATGATCATTATCGATATTTGTAAATACTCCAACATCTGGTTGAAGATGTAAAAAAGAGCCATCGCTTTCATCTGCTTCAGCTATTAGATAATTTCCACTTCCTAGTTCTGAATTTTTTCCTATTCCTAAAACTTTTCCACCCACAATGTACGTAGGACTCAATAAAGCTTCACTAAATATATTTGCAAGCATGCTTGTTGTAGTTGTCTTTCCATGACTTCCCGCTATAGCTATACTCTCGTAACCTCTCATTAAACTTCCCAACATTTGGGCTCTTGGAATGATAGTAATACCTTTTCTTTTTGCAATTCTATATTCTGGATTAGAGGTCTTGATTGCAGATGACATTACTACCAAATCTGCTTTTCCAAGATTTTTTTCATTATGTGTATAAAAAACTTTTGCTCCTATTTTTTTTAGATCACTAAGAGATTTTGATTTGTTTATATCTGATCCACTTACTTTATAGCCTTTTCTTAAAAGCAAATAGGCAATACCAATCATCCCAGAGCCTCCAATGCCTATAAAATGAATATGTTTAATTTTCTTTAGAGGGTTCATAAAGTATTTTTATTTAAGATTGAAGAAACAATATTTTTTGCAGCTTCATTGTGATTAGTTTCTAAATTCATTTGCTGCCAAGTTATATATTTTTTATCTTCTAAAATAGAGTTAATTTTTCTCTTGAGATCTTCAATTCCATTTTGTTGTTCATGAATCAATCCCATGCCTTTTTTTTCAATATATTTAGCATTAAATAACTGATGATTATCTATAGCATTAGGCAAAGGTATCATTAGTAAGCCTTTTTTCATTGAAATTGTCTCTGATAAGCTTAATGCACCAGACCTAGAGATTACAAAATCAGACCAATCAATTAATAAATTTGGATTATCAAAAAATTCCTCTATTTCAATATTATTACAATCCTCATATAGTTTGACCAGATCTTCTTTTTTACCCTTGCCGCATTGATGTCTAATGGATAATGGGTAATTAATGTTTTTTAGAATTAGAGGAAGATTATCATTGAGATACTTTGCTCCCTGGCTTCCTCCTGTTATGTATATTTTGATATTTTCAGCATCTGGCTTTTGAAATGAGGGCGTAAAAGAACTGCGAATTGGATTGCCAACAACTTCTGATTTTTTTATCTGTTTATTATGAAGCGGCATGCCTAAAAAAATTTTCTTAGCAATCATTGAAGATAGCTTGTTAGCTGAGCCTAAAACTGTATTTTGCTCATGAACATATATTGACTTAAAAAGAATAAATGCTGCTAAAGAAACAGGAATAGTTATAAAGCCACCAAAGACAATTACAGAATCAACTTTATTAAGTTTTATGATACTTAATAATCTAAAAATATTTATAGGAAGCTTAAGCAAAACAAAGATCTTATTTGCTAATCCATTCCCTCTAAAACCTTCCATTGATATTGATTCATATTGAATTTCTGGAATATTCTTAATTGCATTTTTTTCAAGAAGACTATTTGAACCTAGAAAAATAACTTCATGACCACAATTAATGAATTCACTTCCAACTGACACTGCAGGATATATGTGTCCACCTGTCTTGGCAGCAGCAATTAAAACTTTCATATACTAATAAAACTTATTTTCATTATTAATTCTTAAAACTATAGCAATAAAGGACATCATTATAATAATGCTAGTTCCCCCGTAGCTTATAAAGGGTAATGTTAAACCTTTTGTTGGAAGAAGGCCTATATTTACTGCTAAATTAAACAGAGCTTGAATTGAGATTAAAAAACCAATGCCAAAGGTAACAAAACCCTGAAAAAACCTCTTTAAGGCTAAAGAATGAATAGCGATTGAAAAAATAGCAAAAATCATAGCTAAATATAGTGAGATTAATAAAATAACTCCGAATATTCCTAATTCCTCAACGAGTACAGCAAAAATAAAGTCTGTATGAGCTTCTGGCAGAAAAAGATTTTTTTGAAAACTGTTACCTAGCCCCAACCCTATCCAGTTTGCTTGACCAATTCCTATCAACGAATTACTTAATTGCCATCCAGCACCCTGTTGGACTAAAAATGGATCCATAAATGACATAACTCTCGTCAGTCTAAAAGGAGTGAAGTAGATGGCAACAAATCCTAGAGCGCCTATTAATAAAATTAGTAACCCAAATTGAAAAAAAGATATGCCAGCAAAAAATAAGATTGCTACCACTACAGCACATATAATTGCTGTTGTTCCAAGGTCAGGCTGCGATAAGATCAAAAAAGACACAAGACCTAATAACATTAAAGGTTTAAGAAAACCTCTTAGTGTACTTATTTCTCCCATTCTTCGAACACAATATCCGGATGTATATAAAATCATACTAAATTTGCAAACTTCAGCGGGTTGGATGTTAATTGGTCCTAATCTTATCCACCTAATACTTCCATTTACCTCAGTACCAATACCGGGAATAAATAGAGCAACGAGAAGTAATATACTTATAAGCATGAAAAGCCAGTCTGTTTTTTCTAACAAGGAGGAAGGAATTGAAAGAAAGACTGTAAATATAAAAATACCAACTCCAATAAATAAAGCCTGCCTGGTTGCAAAATGGAAAGGGTTGCCTGTTAAGTTATCTGCAATATAGATACTTGATGATGTAACCATTATCAAGCCAAGAGTAATTAATCCTACTAAGGAAATTGAAAGAAAAATATTATTTCTATAAATCATATAACAATATTTCTTGAGTCAATTTATTAAAATATTCTCCTCTTTCTTCAAAATTTTTAAAATCATCTCCACTTGGATATCCTGGCGAAAATAGAATATTCTGAGATTCATAGTTATTTAAAATATGTATTAGGACATCATCTAAATTTTTAAAAAGCTGTTTATTTGAATGAATAATACAATTATTAATTTCATCGACATGTGAGCCAAAAATAAAGATAGTGTCAGGACCCTCAGGATGAAAGTTATTAAAACCCTCTTTTACTGGGTTTCCACAGATAATTAAATGATATTTACTGCCTTTAAAATAAATATTTGCCTTATCAATTGCATAATCTAGTGAATGCATATTGGTTGATTTAGAGTCATTAATTATAGATTCTGTAATCATCTCAAATCTAAAAGGTAAATTCTTTAAATCACTTGGTTCTGCATCTTTGCCAGTAATCCACTTGAATAGCTCGAAAGGATTATTTTCATAAGAAATTTCTTTTGCATCCAATATTCTTTCTTTTGCATACTTATATTCATCAAAGCTTCCATGATAATCAATATGATCTGGGGCTATATTTAATAAAACTCCGTAATCAAGTTTATTTTCTTTAAATTTATCCAATTGCTGACTTGATAGTTCTATAACCGAAAAATCTACACCACTATTGATGTAATCAAGAACAGGTTCTCCAATATTGCCAATTAAATTTACAGAATAGTTTTTGCTTAATAGCTGATATAAGTGGAAGCAAGTTGTACTTTTTCTATTAGTTCCTGTTATGCCAATTTTAATAGAGGTATCTTCTTGAAGAAAAATGTCTATATCAGTTAAAACTTCTTTAGAAGCAATAGACTGTAACTTTTTAAAATCTTCTTTACTGATTCCTGGGCTGCAATATATTACATCCCAATTATTTTTTAAGTCATTGGTGAAATAATCTGAAGTATAGAGATCTTTGTTATCATCAAATATCTGATAATCAATATTATTTCTTATTAGATATCTTTCAATTGATTTTCCAGTAATTCCGTAGCCATATATTAAAGACTTCACAAAATAAAATCTTTATCTAATTTTTAATGTCGCCAATGCAACTAATATTAAAATGATTGTTATTATCCAGAATCGAACTATTATTTTTGGCTCTTCCCAGCCCTTTAATTCAAAGTGATGATGAATTGGTGCCATAAGAAACACTCTTTTACCTCTTAATTTAAATGATATAACTTGAATCGCTACACTTAGGGTTTCCATTACAAAAACTCCAGCCATTATTGCAAAAACCAATTCATGCCTCAGTATGACTGCAATTATTCCAAGAGCGGCACCAAGAGTTAAAGAACCAACATCACCCATGAAAATTTGAGCCGGATAAGTGTTGTACCAAAGAAATCCAATACCAGAACCAACCAGTGCTCCACAAAATACCACTAGTTCTCCAGATATCTCAAGATGAGGTAGGTATAAATAATCTGCTATCAGAACATTCCCCATTCCGTAAGCAATTAGACCCAGAGCCCCAGCTATAAGAATTGTAGGCATAATTGCCAACCCATCCAAGCCATCAGTTAGGTTTACAGCATTTGAAGAACCAACAACAACAAAAGATCCTAAAAATATAAAAAGAAATGGGCTCATGTTAATTAAAAGATTTTTGTCAAAAGGAACAATAAACGCAGTTTCAGCAGGCACTTCAGCTGAAAAATATAGAAATGCAGTTGTTATAAATGCAAATAGTGTTTGAAAAACGATCTTTTGTTTACTTGTTAGACCATCTGAACTTTTTGACTTAATTTTAAGATAATCATCTAAAAATCCTATAAAACCAAATGTAACAGTTATAAAAAGAACTACCCAAATATACCTATTCCCTAAATCTGCCCAAAGCAAGGTCGAGATAAGAAGAGAAAGGATTATTAATAATCCTCCCATTGTGGGTGTTCCAGTTTTTTTATAGTGACTTTTTGGCCCATCTATTCGAACATGCTGCTCAAACTGAAGTCTCTTTAAAAGATTGATGACAAAAGGGCCAAGCAAGATCGACATAAGAAGTGCAGTTACTGTTCCACCTATAGTTCTAACAGTTATATACCTTAATACATCAAAACCAGGATCTATTCCTACTAAAACTGTTCCTAGATACTCAAACATCTATATATTTCCTCTATGAGCATTTATGAATTGTTCCATATGCATTCCCCTTGAACCTTTTAGGATTACTAAATCTTCTTTTTTAATATTATTAACTAAAAATTCGTTCAATTGTTCTTTATCACTAAAGAAAAAGCCGTTTTTACCAAAAGCACTTACAGAAAAGCGAGTTAAATCTCCAAAACCTATAAATAAATCTACTTTATGATTCTTTGCATATATACCGACCCCTTGATGAAGTTTTTTTCTATATCTTCCAAGCTCTTTCATATCTCCTAAAATAAAAATAGCTCTTTTCTTATTAAAACTTTTAATAAGATCTATAGATTTTTTAACAGATTCAGGATTTGCATTATAAGTATCATCAATTAATAAAGATCCCTTAATCCATTTAGATTGTTTTTGTCTCAAGTTATTAACTGATGATTTTTCCAGTCCTGTTAGAAAAGAATCAATTGGATTATTAATACAAAAACCTGCAGCAAAGGTTGCTAAAATATTTTTAATATTATGATCTCCCAAGAGGGTTGTGGTAATTTTAATACTTAAATTATATTTTTTAGAGCAAATATTAAACTCTGTTCTATTCGAATAATTTCTAATATTTGTAGAATAAAAATCTGCATTTGATTTAAGTCCAAAAGTTATAATATGGATATCATTTCTTATATTGCTCCAAAATTTTAAGTGAGATGGATTTTCACTAGGAACAACCAAATAGCCATTCTTTCTTATATTGGGAACTAGTTCTGACTTAACTTTAAGGACTCCTTTAATATTTATTAAATTTTCTAGATGTGAGTTACCTATATTAGTTATGACTCCAATGCTTGGCTTTAAGACTGAACTTAAATAATGAATATCTTTTGGTTTTGATGCCCCCATCTCAATTACTAAAGTTTTAGATTTAGGGTTGGCATTAATTATGCTTAATGGCATACCAATTTCATTATTAAAGTTTTTAAGCGTACTTGAGCTTCTCTTAATAGAGTTGGTAATTAACTGAGTTGTGGTCGTTTTTCCATTACTTCCAGTAATTCCAATAATGTTACCTTGATATTCTTTAATTATATTTTTAGCGATTTTTTTTAATGCAAGAACTGAATTTTTAACATAAATAATTCTTTTATTCTTTGAATCAAGATATTTTTTACTATCTGAGATAATTAAAGAGGCACCTTTTTTTATAGCTTCATCAATATAATTGTTGCCATCAAGAAATTCTCCTTTAATTGCTATAAATAGAGAGCCTTTATTTAATTTTCTTGTGTCAGTGGAAATGCTTTTTATTTCTATACTTTTTTTAACTGAAATTTCTAGATATTTAGATAAATCCTCTGAATTACTTATAAATTTCATTTATTACCTCATGGTCACTAAAACGTATTATCTTTCCATCTATTTCTTGCGTTTCCTCGTGCCCTTTTCCAAGAATTACCAAACAATCATTATCACCTATTAAAGTGCTTGCATAAATGATTGCTTCCTTTCTATCCTCTATAGGGAGGACGTCATCTATTTTATTTCCATTAGATGCATCAATAAAAATATCATAGAAACTTTCATTTCGTGAGTTATCGGATGTAAAAATTACTTGATTACTTTTCTCAGTAGCTATTTTTAACATTTGAGGTCTCTTTAGTTTATCTCTATCGCCGCCACAGCCAAAAACTATTACTAAATTATTAAAATAATTTTTTATTGATGACAGAAATAAATTAAAACTATCTGGATTATGAGCATAATCTATTATTATATTTTTAGGCACATCTCTTATAAGTTCGGATCTACCTCTTGGAAGCTTTAAGTAACATAGATCATTAACTTCATCTTTAGAGAATTCATCATATCCTTCATATAGCGATGAAATTGCAAAAACAAGATTATTTATATTGAATTCCGGAAACAGCGAACAGGAAAATTTATATTTCTGCCTCGTATTATCAAAATTTTTATCTGTGGTTATTTCAAATATTGTCTTTTTAATGTTTGATTCAATAATTTTATAAAAGATATTTGATAACTTATTCTTATTACTTATTGAAATTAATGATTGAACTCCGCGATTAACGCCATCAGGCTTAAGATCGTCATCAATAAGATTAATTAAGTTACTTTGATTAAATATTTGGAATTTAGTATCTCTATATGCGCTTATGTTTTTATGATAGTCAAGATGATCTTTTCCAATATTTAGAAGAGCAGATGAGGCCATTGATCCAATATCAAATAATCTTTGTTGATCTAGAGCATGAGAGGATATTTCAATGCAGATGTGCGTATCATTTTTAATATTATAAGATTTTAGAATTTCAAAATATTCAAATAAATCTGGAGTGGTTTTTGTACTTATGGATTGATTTATTATCTCCTCATTAAACTGAGTTCCAAGAGTTCCTATATAAAGAGAGTCTTTTTTGATTTTTTGTTTTCTTATTAGCTGATGACAAAGAAAGGCTGATGATGTCTTTCCATTAGTTCCAGTAAAAGCATGAATAATCAAATTCCTATCTTTTATGTCTGAGAGTTCTTCTAAAAAGAAAAATAATTTACTACTTTTAAAAGAATCATTTTGAAATTTTGTAATATTCTTTACATAAAAAATATTTTTTAGATTGGATTTATAATTAGGATCATCATGAATGGCAATTGATGCACCTAAATCCAATGCTTTTTTTATATATTTACTACCATGCACTTGGGTCCCTTTAAGACCAAAAAAAATTGAGTCCTTTTTTACTTTATTTGTTGCATTAGTTGCATTGGTAATAAATGTCTTCTCAGGAAAAGATACTCCTAATATTTTCTCTAGTTTATTCACTCTCAAAATATCCTAAATAATTAAGCGTATCAGAAGCAATTTCAGCAAACAGTGGTGCTGCTATTTCCCCACCTGTATATGCATTTAAACCAGGTTGATAAATAGAAACAAAAATAGTGAGATCTTTACTTTCTAATGGTGCTATCCCTACAAATGAGGCTGTATAAATGCTTTTTGCGTAACCTCCTCCCTTAACACTCTTATGTGAAGTGCCAGTTTTACCTCCTATATCAAATCCTGGTACTTTTGCTTTTCGTCCTGATCCATTTTCAATAACATCTCTTAAAGCAAATAGTATTTTATTGGCTGTCTCTTTAGATATTACTTGCTTTTTATACATATACTCATCATTCATTACCAATGAAAATTCTTTATAAATACCATCATTTGCAAAAACAGCAAAAGCTGAAGCGATCTGAAATGGACTAGCATCAAGACCATATCCAAATCCAAGATTAGCAATTTCTATATCTGACATATTCTCTCTATTATTAATTTGCCCAAAGGTTGGTGATGGAAAATTAATATTAATTGGCTTACTAAAACCAAATTCTTTATATGTTGTGACAATATTATCTGCACCTAACATTAAAGCAATTTTAGAAGCGCCAACTTGACTAGAATTAGTAATAATTTCATATGCTTTTAAAACTCCATGATTTTTGTAGTCACTTATAGAGTAATTATTTAAAGAAATATATCCAGGCGAGGTATCCAGGGGGTCTGTTATGTCAATTAATTCCATATCAATAGCTTTAGCCATAGCAATTGGCTTTAAAACAGATCCAGGTTCATATTTATCAAGTAAAGCTCTATTTTTTTGTGGTTTTCTGTTGGGATTATTTGGGTTATACGAAGGATAGCTAGCCATTGCTAATATTTCTCCACTTGAGTTATCTAAAACGATAGCGGTACCACTTTTAGCCTTAGTTTCTTCTATTGCTTCAGCTAGTTTTTTATAAGTAAAAAATTGGATATTACTATCAATCGTTAAATGCAAGTCACGGCCTGGCTCTTGGGTCTGGATGCTAATAGCTTTTGAAATAATTTCACCTTTTCTATTTTTAGAATATTGCTCCTTACCATCCTGTCCAGACAAAAAAGAGTTATAACTTTTTTCAATACCCTCAAGACCATAATTATCTTTTCCAGAAAAGCCAACTAAGGGGGCAATTTGATCTGCAAGAGGGTAATGCCTTGAAAACCTAATTTCAATTTCATAATGCTTTAAGGAAGAGTCTTTAATTAAGTTTATATCTTCAGATGATAGGCTCTTTTGAATTAGCATTTTCTTATTTTTTAAACTAATTTCATTAAAAGAAGTATTAATATTTATTATATTCTTTAACTTCTTATAATCATTTTGATTAAAATTTCTTAAAGCATATAAATCATAGTGTGTTAATGAAATTGCTAGAGGTATATTATTTCGATCATATATAGTTCCTCTGATAGAAGGAACTTCCCTATAAGCTATATGTTGATTTTGACCCCAATTTTTTAAAAAATTTTCTTTATCTATCTGAAGGTAAATAACTCGAGTAAAAATTGCTGCAATAGAAGCGATTAAAAAAATCATAATAAGAAAAAATCGCCAATTAAAATAATTTAATTTCTTCATTATTGTATTTTGACTATCTGAGGTTTTACCTTTTGCATAGAGAGTTTTTCTTTTGCATATTTCTCTACTCTTGCAGGAGAATTTAAAAAATAAACTTCTGTTTTAAGTTTGTATTGGTCCTCTTTTAAATTCTGATATTCAAGATTAATTTTGTCTTGATTTCCATATAGAAGGCTTATTTCCCATCTGACTTTAATTTGTTCAAAGGATAAAAATAATATTAAAGATATCTGAATAAAAAGTATTAAAAGATAGTTTAAATTCATGGAAGTTTTTTAAAAACTCTCATAATTGCACTTCTGGAGCGTTTATTTCTATCAATCTCGATATTAGATGGCCTTATCTTTCTTGCAATACAATCAAATTCTTTTGTGACTATTGGATTTATAGGTATTTCTCTTGGAAATGCCTTTATCTTTGTTTTGAAAGAGTTTTTAACAATTGAATCTTCTAGTGAATGGAAGGATATAACAACAATTTTTCCGCCAATCTTAATTAATTTTTTAGATTTTTCGAGCGCCTCTTCCAACTCTTCTAGCTCATTATTTATAAAGATTCTAAATGCCTGAAATGATTTCGTTGCCGGATGAATCTTTGAAAATTTCTTTGATGAAACAGATACAATAATATCTACTAATTGAGATGTTGTTTTGATTTCAGACTCTTGTCTGAAAGAGCAAATAGCTTTTGCAATTGATCTAGCATTTTTTTCCTGACCATACTTATATAAAATATCTATTAGTTCTTTTTCACTAGCTTTATTTATCCACTCAGAAACAGGACGGCCGGTATTAAAATTAAATCTCATATCTAAAGGACCGTCATCTCGGAAACTGAATCCTCTAGATTTGTCATCAAAGTGAGTAGAACAAGTTCCTAGATCAAATAATATTCCATCTAGAGATTTTTCTTGAAAAATTGAATCTATTTCATTAAAAGATTTGTGGATAATTTTAAATCTTGGGTCATTAATTGAATCATTCGCATATTGAACAGCATCAGGATCTTTATCAAAAGCAGTAAGTTTTCCCTTTTCTGAGATAGAGTTCAATATGGAATTTGAGTGGCCGCCTCTTCCAAATGTGCAATCTAAAAAGGAACCACTTTTATTATCAACTAGAAAACCAATAGATTCTTCCAGTAATACTGGAAAATGGAGCATTTTAGTCTACTTGTTTTCGCATAAAAGTAGGCACATCGAGGAAATCTAATCCCTCTGCAGACGATGTGCCAACTTCTTGACTTGTTTTAATTTGAATTTCTTTATCTAGGCCAACTGGGTTTAATTTAATAGAAGCACTTCTTCTATTATCTACAGCTAGGCTTGGAGCTTTTTGATTAACGCCTGTAGCAACAATAGTTACCAATAAGTCATCATCAATATCTTTATCTATTACAGTTCCATAAATGACATAAGCATCTTCAGCTGTAAACTCTTCAACAATATTACTTACTTCCTCATAATCATTTAGGGTTGGCTCTTTACCAGTAATATTAACCAGAACGCCTCGCGCATCTTTTAAATCTATATCTTCAAGTAATTCACTGCCTACAGCTTGAGAGGCTGCTTCAGAAGCTCTATCTTTTCCGCTAGATCTTCCTGTTCCCATCATAGCTATGCCTTTTTCAGACATAACAGTTCTAACATCGTTGAAATCGACATTAATTAGTCCATCTTTCATAATAATATCTGATATGCCTTGCACAGCACCTTTTAAGACATCATCTGCTTTAGCAAATGCATCTGTCATAGTTGTATTTCCACCGAGAACTTCAATAAGTCTCTGATTCGGGATTGTAATTAAGCTATCCACTTCTTCAACTAGAGCTGCTAAGCCTTGCTCAGCTGCGGTCATTCTTCTTTTGCCTTCAAATTTAAATGGTTTTGTTACAACAGCAACGGTTAGTGCGCCCATTTCTTTAGCAATAGATGCAACTACTGGAGCTGCACCAGTTCCAGTGCCTCCGCCCATACCGGCTGTAATAAATATCATATCTGCGTCACCTAAGAGTTCTTGTATAGCCTCTCTGTCTCCCTCTGCTGCTTGACGACCAACCTCAGGGTTTGCTCCTGCTCCCAGGCCTTTTGTGAGATTACTCCCTAATTTAAGTGATATTGCGCCATCAGCTCTAGCAAGTGCCTGTGTATCAGTATTAGCGCAAATAAAATCAACACCTTGAATATCATGATTGATCATGTGGATAACTGCATTTCCTCCAGCTCCCCCGACTCCAATCACTTTAATTTTGGCCTGCTGACTATCTTGATCCACTACTTCCCAATTCATATCTATCCCCTTTTTAAAAAGACATCTCTTTTATGCTTATTGGAAGAACAACATCTAAAATTTCAGTAGCTAGCGTTCCTCCGGTTTGACGTAAATTCCAATTATCTGTATTCCAAATCTCAAATTTATTACCCATTCCAATAAATGAAAATTTATTATCATTATCAAGTTCAGCATAATTTCTTAACTCTTCAGGTAACAAAACTAACATCCTGCCACTTGGATCTAAATCTGTAACACTTGCATTTCCCAAAATGGTCCACTGTAGATTTCTTACAATTGGGTCCAATCCTTGTAATGATTGAAGTTTAGAAGAAATAATTTCCCACTCAGAACCTTTATAGACTTTCAGGGATGGATATTGAGGATCTTTTGTTACAACTAACTCTGTTTCATTAGTTTTAAGGAAATCAGCCCGATATTTAGCAGGTATTGAGAACCTGTGCTTTTGATCTATAGATATCGTGTTGTATCCAAACATAAAGTTATTAACTATTTATTAATTAACACACTTTATAACATTTTTTACACACTTTCACACACTT
>CESU01001198.1_pt1 | contig 28700 bp, 21 predicted proteins | sample 531141 | NCBI WGS metagenome assembly CESU01 (sample SAMEA2621401, study PRJEB7988) | marine metagenome | isolation source: saline water (ENVO:00002010), including
CCTTGGAATTGTTTCAGTAAGGATAATTTTGACCTTAAACGAGCTCAAAAAATATTAGATCGAGATCATTTTGGTTTAGAAGAAGTTAAAAGACGGATTATTGAATACTTAGCTGTTTTAAAACTTAGGAACGATATGAAATCTCCTATTCTTTGTTTGTATGGGCCTCCAGGAGTTGGTAAAACTTCTCTTGGTAAATCTATAGCAGAGGCTTTGGGAAGAGAATATGTTAGAGTTTCTTTGGGAGGACTTAGAGATGAAGCTGAAATTAGAGGTCATCGAAAGACTTATATTGGTGCTATGCCAGGTCGAATTTTACAGAGTTTGAAAAAAGCAGGAACATCTAATCCTGTTTTTGTGTTGGATGAAATTGATAAATTATCAAATTCTAACCAAGGAGATCCATCATCAGCCATGTTAGAAGTTTTAGATCCTGAACAGAATTCTGAATTTTATGACAACTTTTTGGAAATGGGATATGATCTTTCTAAAGTCATGTTTGTAGCAACCTCTAATAGTTTAAATACCATTCAGCCAGCACTTTTAGACAGAATGGAAATTATTAATGTCACTGGATATACAATTGAAGAAAAGGTTCAAATAGGAAAAAAATATTTATTACCTAAACAAATTAAAGAGCATGGAATGAAGCCTTCTGATTTAAAAATTGCTCAACCTCAGTTAGAGAAAATTGTTGAAGGTTATACTAGAGAATCAGGAGTTAGGGGCCTAGAAAAGCAAATCGCAAAAATGGTAAGATTTGCTGCCAAGAATATTGCCATGGAAGAAAATTATGATACTAAAGTCAATAATGATATTATTATTGATGTTTTAGGGAGTCCTAAGCTTGAGAGAGATAAATATGAAAACAATGATGTAGCCGGAGTAGTTACAGGCTTAGCTTGGACACGTGTCGGAGGGGATATTTTGTTCATTGAGTCGATCTTGTCAAAAGGAAAAGGAAATCTGAATATCACCGGAAATTTAGGTAAAGTTATGAAAGAGTCAGCGACTATAGCCATGGAGTATATCAAAGCAAATACAGATTTATATGACCTAGATGTTTCCGTGTTTGAAAAGTATAATGTACATATTCATGTTCCAGAAGGAGCTACCCCTAAAGATGGCCCAAGTGCAGGTATTACAATGCTCACCTCTTTAGTTTCTTTATTCACTCAAAAAAAAATTAAAAAGAGTTTAGCAATGACAGGTGAAATTACTTTAAGAGGTAAGGTATTGCCAGTAGGAGGGATCAAGGAAAAGATTTTGGCTGCTAAACGAGCAAGAATAAAAGAAATAATTCTTTCCAAAGAAAACAAAAGTGATATTGATGAGATTAATTCAACATATTTGAAGGGCTTGAAGTTCCATTTTGTTTCTGAGATGAGTGAGGTAATTGACATAGCTATAACAAATCAAAAAGTAAAACATCCTAAATCATTGTAATAATAACTCTTTGACTAGTTATGTAATAAACCATTCTTATATTCGTTTTAGAATTGATTTATTTACTTTTACAATCAAATGAGAATAGTTTTCACATTTATTATAGTTTTTTCTAGTATTTCTATAGTTCAAGCTCAGCTGGGTGGAGAATCAACTTACCAGTTTTTAAACTTGATGTCCTCACCCAGACAAGCCGCTCTTGGCGGTAAAGTACTTACAAACGTTGATTATGATGTTACTCAAGCTATATATAACCCTGCCACTATAAATATTGAGATGGACAATCAATTGGCTATTAATTACTCAAGTTATTTAGGTGATATTCGTTATGGAACTGCAGCTTATGCTTATACTGTTGATCGTAGAACTCAGACTTTTCACGTAGGAATGACATACGTCGATTATGGAAGTTTTGATGGGTATGATGAAAACGGGGTTAGTACTGGTACTTTCACAGGAAATGAAGCGGCCCTCTCAGTTGGTTATGCTAGACAGATAGGTTATTCAGATTTTTATTTTGGGGCTAATCTGAAATTTATAACATCTAAATTAGAGCAATATAGTTCGTTTGGAATTGCTACTGATATAGGGTTTATATATATAAATGAGTATTTAGATTTTAATGCTGCCTTAGTAGTTCGTAATTTTGGAACTCAGCTATCAACCTATGCTGGAATGAAAGAGTCGTTGCCATTAGAGATTGACCTTGGACTTTCTCAAATGCTTGAAAACGTACCGATTAGATGGCATCTTACATTCGAAAATTTGCAAAAGTGGCCAATTAGTTATCCTAACCCAGCAAGAAGTATAACTGATTTGAATGGGAATCAAACAGAAGAAAAGGTAAGCTTTATTAGCAACTTGTTTAGACATACAATCTTAGGAGTTGAGCTGTTTCCAGAAAAAGGCTTTAACTTAAGATTAGGATATAGTTTTAGAAGATCACAAGAGCTTAAAATACTGGAACAACGAAATTTTTCAGGCCTATCCTTCGGAATTGGTTTAAAATTTAATAATATTAGATTTAGTTATACGCATGCACGCTACTCATCAGCAGCAAACACAAGTTTTATAGGTTTACAAATAAATTTAAAATAGTGAAAAAAATTACAATAGCCATTGATGGATTTTCATCAACAGGAAAAAGCACACTTGCTAAGCAGTTAGCTCAATACTTACGCTATATTTATGTCGACTCTGGTGCAATGTACCGTGCAGTTGCCTTGTTTGTATTACAAAATGAACTTATTAATGGATATGAGTTAAAGACTTTCAATTTAATAGGCAAATTACATCTCATTAAGGTCACTTTTAAATATAATGAAGCATTAGAAATTTCAGAAGTTTATTTAAACGATATTAATGTAAATGAGGCCGTTCGTTCTATGGAAGTTTCAAATGTAGTGAGTATAATATCTACTGTCCCTGAAGTACGTCAACAAATGGTAAGTATTCAACAACAAATGGGAAGTGAAAAAGGAATTGTGATGGACGGTAGGGATATTGGAACAGTTGTTTTTCCAAATGCAGAATTAAAGCTATTCATGACGGCATCAGTAGACACTCGTGCGAAAAGACGGTATGACGAACTCGTTTTAAAAGATTCTAAACTTTCTATTCACTCTGTTTTAGATAACATCAAATCAAGAGATTTTCTTGATTCTACAAGAAAAGAATCTCCTCTTTTTAAGGCTGATGATGCTATAGAAATTGATAATTCAAATTTATCTAAAAAAGAGCAGTTTGATTTAGTTGTGAAATTAGTCAACACCAAACTAAATGCATAGCTCAATCAATAAACTCTTAAATTTTAGTCAAATTTATAATAATATCTGTATTAGACTTTTCATTACCTAAAACAGCTTAAAAAACATTAGGTAAAATTGTAAATAAATCGTAAAATTGCACTCCTTTAGCAATTAATAGGTTCAGTAAAGGAAATTAAACAAATTAATAACGCTTTTGTAGAAGTGCTTAATCGAATCTAACTTTTATGAAATACAAATTTTAAACAGCCATGGCTGAAGAAAAAAACACAAATGTGGAAGAAGTTGCTGCAGAAACTACAGCAGTTGAAGTACCACAACCAAACGAAGCTCAAGAAAACCCTGAGCAATTCCTTAAAGATTTTAATTGGCATAACTACGAAGAAGGCATCGACCCTGTCGATGATGAGAAACTTGTGGAGTTCGAGAAATTAGTGGCTGGCAATTTTGTTGATACTCTTGATGATCAAGTTGTTGATGGAGTTGTTATTCATATTTCTGATCGTGATGCTATTATAGATATTAATGCAAAATCTGAAGGAGTTATCTCATTAAATGAGTTTCGCTATAATCCTAATTTAGCAGTTGGTGACAAAGTTGAAGTATTAATAGATGTTCGTGAGGACGCTACGGGACAGTTGATATTATCACACCGTAAAGCAAGAGTTATAAAAGCATGGGATCGTGTGATCGCTGCTAATGAAACTGGAGAAATTGTAAATGGTTTTGTTAAATGTCGTACTAAAGGTGGTATGATTGTCGATGTATTTGGTATTGAAGCATTCCTGCCAGGTTCTCAAATCGATGTTAAACCTATTAGAGATTACGATCAATATGTCAATAAGACAATGGAGTTTAAAGTGGTTAAAATTAATCACGAATTCAAAAACGTTGTTGTATCGCACAAAGCGCTTATTGAAGCCGATATCGAAATTCAGAAGAAAGAAATCATCAGTCAATTAGAGAAAGGACAAGTGCTAGAAGGTATTGTAAAAAACATTACTTCTTACGGAGTCTTTATGGATCTCGGTGGTGTTGATGGATTAGTCCATATTACAGATCTTTCATGGTCTAGAATCAATCATCCAAGCGAGATCGTAGAACTAGATGAGAAGATTAATGTAGTAATACTTGACTTTGATGAAAATAAATCAAGAATTCAATTAGGTCTTAAGCAACTAAGTAAACATCCATGGGATGCCCTTGGTGAAGACGTTAAAATTGGAGATGAAATTGAGGGTAAAGTTGTTGTAATCGCAGATTATGGAGCATTTATTGAAGTTGTTGAAGGAGTTGAAGGTCTAATTCATGTCTCTGAAATGTCCTGGTCAACTCACTTGCGCTCAGCTCAAGACTTTGTTAAAGTAGGTGATAAAATTAAAGCTCAGATTTTAACTTTAGATAGAGAAGATCGTAAAATGTCATTAGGTATCAAGCAATTATCTGCTGATCCTTGGACAGACATTACTTCTAAATTTCCAGTGGCTTCTAAGCACACAGGAATTGTAAGAAACTTTACAAACTTTGGTGTATTCGTTGAATTAGAAGAAGGTATAGACGGTTTAATTTATATTTCTGATTTATCCTGGACTAAAAAAGTCAAACATCCAAGTGAATTTTGTGCTGTAGGGGATAATCTAGAAGTAGTTATTCTTGAACTAGATGTGGAAGCTAGAAAATTAAGCTTAGGTCATAAACAAACTACTGATAACCCTTGGAACAAATACGAATCTCAATTTGGTTTAAACTCTAAGCACACAGCTTCAATTGATGAGATTGTTGATAAAGGTGCAACGGTTAAATTTAATGAAGATGTAGTAGCATTTATTCCTTCACGTCATTTAGAAAAAGAAGATGGAAGTAAGCTTAAAAAAGGCGAAGAAGCTGAATTCGTTGTTATAGAGTTTAACAAAGAGTTTAAGCGAGTTGTGGCGTCTCATACTGCTCTTTTCAAAGCTGAAGAAGTTAAGAATGTAAAAGCAGCAGTCAAAAAGGCTTCAATTAGCGCAGCTGAAGCGAAACCTACTCTAGGAGATGCTAATGATGCATTGCAAGCACTTAAGGATAAAATGGACGGTAAATAATCCATTACCCTATTATAAATAAAAAAACCCTTCTATTTCAGAAGGGTTTTTTTATATTTCTATTTAATTTATTATAAGCTTAAACGTCAATAGAACCTAAGACTCGTTTCATGAAGCTATTCAAAGCATCTTTCTTAGGAGTTCCTTCTTTAATCATTTTATGAACCTCAAGTGCGCCATACATATTTGATATTAGCTCACCAATAACATCTAATTCTTCGTCTTTTAGACTTGTGACTTCTGTTAGTGTTTCTAGAGTTTCTAACGTTTCGACGATATAGTCTTCATCGTTAGACTCTATAAACTCAGTTAAATGTTTAATTACTGGAAGTTTCATCCACAAGATCTTTTAGGACGTCAAACTTATTTGTTTGTGTCTGGTTTATAAATTTTCCTGATTTAAAAATTGCAAATGTTGGCAAATTATCTACAGTTGCTAACTTTCTGCTTTTGGGAAATTTTTCTGCATCTACAATTACAAAATTAGCGTCAGGCATTTCAGATGCTAATTTTTTAAATTTAGGTTTCATTATTCTACAATTACCGCACCATGTAGCTGAATATTGCACCACTACAAAAGGGTGATCAGTAATAATAGACTGTAAATTGTCTTCAGAGAGTTCTTGCATGACAAAATTATTTTAGTGAGATGCTAAATAGCTTGCAGTTCCTTTTGCATTTGGCTGCATGGCTTCTTTGCCTTCTTCCCAGTTTGCAGGACAAACTTCTCCTTTTTCTTGAACGTGTGTGTATGCATCTACAAGCCTTAAAAACTCAGCTACATTTCGCCCAAGTGGCATGTGGTTTACACTCTCATGCACAACAGTTCCTTCTTCATCAATAATGTAAGTAGCTCTGTAAGTGACGTTGTCACCTTCTACAATTACTACCCCCGTTTCTTCATTGTAAGTTTCGTCTGAGATGTCTAATATCCCAAGTGTTGATGCTAGGTTTCTGTTAGAATCTGCTAAGATAGGGTAAGTAACTCCTTCAATACCGCCATTATCTTTTGCTGTAGATAACCAAGCAAAATGAACTTCAGGAGTATCACATGATGCACCAATAACGATTGTGTTTCTTTTTTCAAATTCTGCCTTCGCAGCTTGAAAGGCATGCAGTTCTGTTGGACATACAAAAGTAAAATCTTTTGGGTACCAGAATAAAAGTACTTTTTTCTTATTGTTGATAGCTTCTTCTAGAACATTTACTTTAAAAGTATCGCCCATTTCATTCATTGCGTCAACATTTAAATTTGGAAATTTTTTCCCTACAATTGCCATAGTATGATTTTTAAATTATTAATATTATTTTATGTAAAGATATCATATGATACCCCCTTTTTGATTTGTTAAAAATTATAATTTCTTATACAACTATAAGTTAAAGTTATCCATTTAAAATAGCCTAAATTAAGACTTCACTAATTTCTTTATTTTGATAGAAAACGCGGCAAACAATAGTGTCATAAATGGACTGATCCAATTAAAAAATGCGAATACAAAATAATCAGCTACAGACACACCCAAAACACCACTTTGATAAGCCCCACATGTATTCCAAGGAATTAGTACTGACGTTACCGTTCCGGAGTCTTCAATAGTTCTACTCAAGTTTTCAGGTGCTAGGCCTCTGTCTTCATAGGCTTTTTTAAACATTTTACCAGGCACTACAATCGATAAATATTGATCTGAGGCTGTTACATTTAGTGCCAAGCAACTAGTCACTGTGCTGGCAAATAGACCAAATGTTGTTGTTGCTAAGTTTAGTAGAGTTTTACTGATTCTTGAGAGTGCTCCAATGGCCTCCATAACCCCTCCAAACACCATGGCACAAATAATTAGCCATATAGTGCCTAACATTCCGTTCATACCTCCAGTAGTAAATAAATCATTGAGTTCCACACTAGATGTTTCTACAGCTGTATCTACCGTAATCGCTTTCATAATACCTTTATATGCAGATTCAAAATTTAGAACGCTAGCGTCTGCAATAGACATGACGATTTGTGGTTGTGTAATAATAGAAGCAACCGCTCCAAATAGAGTTCCAAGTAATAGAGCCACTAAAGGAGGGGTTTTCTTAACGATCAAAACAATAACTATCAAAGGAACACAGAACAGCCATGGTGAGATATTAAAAGCCCCGTTTATAGCTTCTAGTTTGTCGGTAATATCAGGGCTTCCATTTGTTTCTATATTTAATCCAATAATTAAGAAAATAATTAATGTGATTATAATGGTTGGAACTGTTGTATAAGCCATATACTTAATATGATCAAATAATTCACTTCCAGCCATTGCTGGAGCCAAATTTGTTGTGTCACTAAGCGGCGACATCTTGTCTCCAAAGTAGGCACCAGATAAAACGGCTCCTGCAGTCATTCCTTCCGAAATACCTAAAGTATTTCCAATCCCAATTAAAGCAATTCCGACTGTCGCTGAAGTTGTCCAACTACTTCCCGTAGCAATCGATATTACTGAGCAGATTATTACAGAAGCAACCAAGAAAAAAGTTGGGTTTAAGATTTGTAATCCATAATAAATCATGGATGGAATAATGCCACTTACAAGCCAAGTTCCCGCCAATGCGCCAACTAAAAGTAAAATAAGAAGTGCGCCAGTAGTAGATTTTACATTCTCAGCGACCATCTCCAACATATATTTGTATTTTACTTTTTTAAAATACCCAACGATAGCTGCGATAGCTGCTCCTAGCAGTAGAATAAACTGATTACTACCACTCAATGCATCATCTCCAAAAACATAAAAAACATTAAAAAATAACATTGCTACCAGTGCTATTACAGGGATTAGTGCTTCCCAAATTGTTAGCTCTTCCGTTTCTTTTAGTTGGTTGTATTGTGTTGATGTAGAATCGGGACTTCCCATAGAAAATAGTATATGTTATTTATATATGTAATGTTACGATTTTACAAAGAATTCTGCAAGTTGAATTAATGCTTTGCTAAGATGTTATCTTAAATTTGGGTAGGACTTAGGATCTACTTCATGAAACATACTATAGACCTTTTCAAAAACGTCTTCTGAAGAAGGTTTACTAAAGTAATCTCCGTCACTTCCGTAAGCAGGTCGATGTTCTTTAGCAGTTAATACCTGTGGCTTACTATCCAAGTGCTCATATACATTCTGGTTCTGTAGAATTTCGTTAAGCATATAAGCGGAAGCACCTCCAGGTACATCTTCATCAATAATTAAAAGTCGGTTTGTTTTTTCAACACTTTTTGATACTCCTTTCTGAAGATCAAATGGAATCAGTGATTGAATATCAATAATCTCAACATCAATATCCATTTCTAGTAAATCTTTTGCTGCATTTTCAATAATTCGAAGAGTAGAGCCATAAGAGACAATGGTTAGGTCTGATCCTTGTTTAATCGTTTCTACAATTCCAACAGGCGTTCTAAATTCTCCTAAGTTTGATGGTTGTTTTTCTTTTAATCGATAACCGTTTAAACACTCTATAACCATAGCAGGCTGATCACTCTCTAACAATGTATTATAAAATCCGGCGGCTTTGGTCATATTTCTTGGTACTAAAACATAAACTCCTCGAATTAAATTTAAAATACCTCCTAATTGTGAGCCAGAATGCCAAATACCTTCTAAACGATGCCCTCTGGTACGAATAATCATTGGGGCTTTTTGTTTCCCAAAAGTTCTGTAATGTAATGTCGATAAATCGTCACTGATAATTTGAAGTGCATATACCATATAATCAAGGTATTGAATTTCTGCGATTGGTCTTAGCCCACGTAAAGCCATACCTATTCCTTGACCAATTATAGTTGTTTCTCTGATTCCTGTATCAGACACTCTTAATTTTCCAAATTTTTCTTGTAAGCCTTCTAGTCCTTGGTTAACATCTCCAATAGTTCCAGTATCTTCGCCAAAAATTAAAACTTCAGGCTTACTACTTAATATCTTTTCGAAATTGTCTCTTAAAATGACTCGACCATCAACTAATTTTGGATTTGAATCAAAAACGGGATGTACTTCGGCGATGTTAGTAGCTTTTGATTTAGATTCACTATATAATAATGTGCTGTATTTTGGTTGATTTTCTTTAAAATATGAGTTAATCCATTCGATTAGTTGGTTTTTAGAAGTACTGTTGTCATGGATTAAGTATTTTAGAATATTTCGTGCTCTACTTAAAATGTCATTTCGTAGAGGTTCTTTAATAATTTCTAGTTCATTAATGATCTTATTAACAAAAACTTTTTGAGATGATGATTCTGCAGCTGACTTCATCAATTGTATAACTTCTTGTTTTTCACTTTTAATAGGGTCACAAAAATCTTTCCATGCTTTTTGTTTTCCTTCTTTAACACTTTTTTTAATTTCGCGTTCTATAGCTGTAATATCCTGATCTGTAGCAATATCATTGGATACGATCCATTCTCTAAATTTAGAATTACAATCATTAGATTTCTCCCACTTTAATCGGTCGGAAGACTTATACCTTTCATGAGAGCCAGAAGTTGAGTGTCCTTGAGGTTGAGTCAATTCATTAACATGAATCATAATGGGAACATGTTCTGTTCTTGCAATCTCACTTGCTTTTAGGTAGGTATTAATAAGTTCTACGTAATCCCAGCCATGAACTCTTAAAATCTCATAACCATCACTTTCTGAGTCCCTTTGAAATCCTTTTAAGATTTCAGAAATATTTTCTTTTGTTGTTTGGTCTTTTGCGTGCACGGAAATCCCATACTCGTCATCCCAAACACTAATTACCATGGGAACTTGTAGAACTCCAGCTGCATTTATTGTTTCAAAAAACACACCTTCACTAGTACTTGCATTACCAATACTACCCCAAGCAACTTCATTTCCTGATTTGGAAAAATTTTTAGCATTGAACCCTTCTAATTTGCGGAATACTTTAGAAGCTTGAGCTAGGCCAAGTAACCTTGGCATTTGTGCCCCAGTAGGAGAGATGTCTGAACTTGAATTATATTGTTCAGTTAGATTTTTCCAATCAAAGTTTTCATCTAAGGAATGAGTTGTAAAATGACCACCCATCTGCCTTCCTGCACTCATTGGATCATGCTCAATATCAGTATGAGCATAAAGTCCTGCAAAAAATTGTTCTATATTTAATTTACCAATGGCCATCATAAAGGTTTGATCTCTGTAGTATCCAGATCTAAAATCTCCTTTTTGAAATGCTTTAGCCCAAGCAATTTGAGGTAATTCTTTACCATCGCCAAAAATTCCAAATTTAGCTTTTCCAGTTAAAACTTCCCTTCGCCCAAGAAGGCTACACTCGCGACTGGTAAATGCTGTTTTGTAATCATTTAAGACATCTGATTTGAAATCTTCAAAATTAATATCTTTAGTAGGATCGTTTTTAATTTGCATTCTTAAAATTCTAATAAATTACAAATATAAAATATTTCAAGGCTTTGACCTACCGTTTATAATGATAAATAGGCTGATTTGATCTTACTAAATCAATTTTTAATACCATTCTCTTTTAAATAAATCAAAAAGAGCCATTGGGTCAGCTGTAAATACAAATCTAATTTTCTCGTTGTATTGAGGGGCTGCAATTTCCCAACCTAAATTTGAATAAAAAGGAAAATAAACCTCAAAATAATTAGTGATAAGGTTTAGTCGTATTCCAGAATCATAGACAAATGAAGTTTGTTGTCCTTTATTTTTAAGAAATCCAATATCCCCATAAACTTGTAAGTACCTCCATATAGAAGCGCTAGCGTTTAGAGTAGTCATCCACTGATTAGCAAAAGCAGTATCTAGTTTAGATTTAAATCCACCTTCTGTAATTATAATTTGTTGACTAAACACACCAGAAGATTCAAATTGTCCTAAGTAATTATAATCAAACAAATAGTCTGTCGCTCTATCTAGTGCAAAGTTGAAGTTAGATTGATTTGAATTTATTTGTGTGTACAAAAATGTCCCAGCAAATAATCGTATATTATAGAAACTATTTTTATTTGTACGTTTTCTAAATTCATAATTAAAGGATAGTTTACCAAATTCATTAGAAAATTGTGAATCAAAAAACCAACTATAATGTTTTTTAAAGCCACGTTTTGAATTTAGATATCTGACATTGAATATTCCATATGAAGGCAGAGCTATTTGATTTCCAATAGTTTCAATGTAATCTTTATCTATCCCTACATATCTAAAAATTAGACTTTTAAACTTATTGGATCTTAAGTTTTTAGCATCTTTAAAATTGAAAGAGAGATAGGGTAGTGTCTTTGTTACAAATGAGTTTTCAGCAAAACTTGAGCGTGAAACTAAAACACCAAACATTATATTATATAAGTTTTGATCCTGAAAATATGAGTTATATTCAAATTTTGTAAACCCTGTTAAGGTTTTTGAATTTAGACTATAGTTGGGAGCTATTAAAAAATCGAATGGTTTATTTAAGATTCCTTTGTTATTTATATTTAGTCCTAAATTAACTCCATCATATATGTTTCGGTATTCTATAGTTGGCAACAAAAAAAGTTGATTGTTGTAAGGAGACACATAGTCTTTAATGAATCTAAACTGAAATGGCCTACTGGATAAGTCATTCCCCGTAACAGACTTCCAATTATTTTTTGTGTTAAATTCTGGGACTTTTTGATCATAATTTAGAACCAATTTGTCAGCTGAATTATTAGTGACTACAAAGTCCTCATCTTTTCCTATTGCTGACAACCAACTTTTTGTAAGTATTTTACCCTCCTTCATAGTAAACAATGAAATTGGCGTTTCTCCACTTTTTATATTTTTAACATTAAAATAGATAGAGTCTTGATCACTTCTTAGTGTTTTTATTTTGTAATCTATTTGTTGTGTATTTGTAAGAAACGATTTAAAAAACCAACTTAGATCTTTGACACTTTTTGAATTAATATATGTTTCAAAATCTTTTGTAGTTATAAATTCATTTTTGTTTTTTACAACAAATTCTTTAATCCACTCTTCAATCTTTGAATCTCCAATGAAATCTTCTAGAAATATTAATCCTTTAGCTGCCTTATACTTACTTGCTAAGTTTACATTGAATTTCAATAATTCGTCTTTAGGTAAGCGCAAGGCTTGGTCTCTTCCATTCCTAACTGTGTGCATATAAGCAAGATTGTATTGCTCGTTATATTTTAATTTTGCTAAGTTATAAGTTCTTACTCCCCAAAAATCTGCTAGTTTTCCAAGCATCTTCTGATCTTTGTGATGCTGATCTACGTACTTTATTAGTAATACTGTTTCAAGGCCTGATTTAAGCCAATGATCATCTCTTGGGTTCATTTTTAAATACTGATCTAAGTAAAGCTTAATTAGATTTTTAGCAATAGTTAACTCATATTCAAACTCTTCTGAAAATGGATTTAAAAACCCTGGAAGCATATTTAATCCATAAATGGGGTTTTTCTTTAAATCTACTCTAGAAATCATTAAGTTTTTATGAGGGTAATCACCCAATTTATTACTTAAAAAACTTACAACTTTCTTAAATGCATTCATTTGTTGAACTAATTCTTCACCTGTATTCAAGCTATTACTAATGATGTTCAAATCACCTATGTTAAATTTAAAGAATGGTTCTCTTGAAATATTCAGTCTTGTATCTGTTCGATCTTTTCCTTCAAATGTAAATACTTGTGTATTTAAGTTATTAATTATATTTTTTGTATTTAATTCTGAAGTAACTCTGTAGCCTGTAGGTACTTCGATGCTAAGCTTTATATTAGATTTAGGAGTGTAGTAGTCGTCTAGGTTTTTATTACTATACAGTTTCCATTCAGTTCCTGTATAAACAGCAGGAGTTATGTGCCAGTAATTTAAAAAATAGTCTTTTTCATTGGTTACCCCATACTTGGTAAATCGATCACTTTGAATTTGTATTGTATATTCAATAATCACGCTAGTAGTTTTATAAGGTAATAATATATTATCAAGCTTAATTTTAAATAGATCACACTGGTTCTCTAGGTAGGAATATGAAAGGGAATCATTTTGTTTATTTTTTACAGAATGAATTGAAGTAAATCCTCTGTATTTTTGTTTGGGATTTAGTAAAGCTCCGTTGTATTCTTCAACAAACCTTTCTGATAGCGGTGAATCTGGGCTGCTAAAACTAGAACTCCAGTCATTGAAATACAAAACACTTAATGAAGAGTCAGAATTATTGTAATAATTTATCGTTTGTTTGATTATGATAGAATTAGCCTCTGTATTTAATATACCATGAATCTCTATTTCATTTTGACCGTGAACATTGAATAAACACGATATTAGGATGAATTGTAATATAAATTTTCTCAAAAAAAATTGACTTAAGGCTTGATTATTTAATTATTATTGATCTAATTTATGAACAACTATTGATTTAGAAGTTAGGACTTAATTGATATTCTTTATAAAAAGCATCAAGGATGAAGATCACTTCCTCGGATGTGTCAACCAAGTGAATTAAGTCAAGATCTTTTGTACTAATTGTTTCAAATCGTTCTAATAGGGTTTCTTTTATCCATTTTAATAGACCACTCCAAAATGTTTTACCAACTAATATAATAGGGAATTTTTCAATTTTATGAGTTTGAATTAAGGTAATAGCTTCAAAAAGTTCATCTAATGTTCCGAAACCTCCAGGCATCACAACAATCCCTTGAGAATATTTTACAAACATTACTTTTCTAACAAAAAAATAGTCAAAATCTATACTTTTATCAGAATCTATATAAGGGTTGTTGTGTTGTTCAAAGGGCAATTCAATATTTAAGCCTACAGAAGTTCCACCAGCCAAATGAGCTCCTTTATTTCCTGCTTCCATTATCCCCGGTCCACCACCAGTTATAACTCCATATCCAGCTTTTACAATCGAATTTGCAACTTCAGTAGATAGTTTATAATACTGATCTTCCGGCTTGGTTCTAGCTGATCCAAAAATTGATACACATGGACCAATCTTGCTCATTTTCTCAAATCCAGTTACAAATTCTCCCATGATTTTAAAAATAGCCCAAGAGTCATTTGTTTTTATTTCATTCCAGCCTTTATGTTTCTTTTCAGGTCCCATAGTTTAGTTTTAAGTAGTTACTAAGTTAGCTCTTTTTTTAAAAAACGAGCAGTATGACTTAATTTGTTTTTAATAATCTCTTCAGGAGTTCCCTTAGCAATAACCTTACCACCTCCATGCCCTCCTTCCGGCCCTACGTCAATTATATAATCAACAGTTTTAATAACATCTAGATTATGCTCAATAATGATAACGGTATTTCCTTTATCAACTAATTTGTTTAAAACATCCATTAATACTCTTATATCTTCAAAATGTAAGCCTGTTGTTGGTTCGTCTAAAATATAAATAGTATTTCCAGTATCTCGTTTGCTTAATTCGGATGCTAACTTAATCCTTTGTGCTTCACCTCCAGATAATGTAGTACTTTGTTGTCCTAAAGTGATATAGCCTAATCCAACTTCTTTAATAGTTTTTAACTTCCTGTATATTTTAGGAATGTTCTCAAAGAAAGATACTGAATCTTCAATTGTCATATTTAAAACATCACTTATTGATTTTCCTTTGTATCGAATTTCTAGAGTTTCTCTATTAAAGCGTTTGCCTTGACAAGTCTCACATTCTACATATACATCAGGCAAAAAGTTCATTTCTATAACCCTCATGCCACCCCCTTTACAAGTTTCACATCGTCCCCCAACTACATTAAAGCTAAACCTACCTAATTTATAACCTCTAATCATTGCTTCGGGTATTTTAGCATATAAAGCTCTTATTTCTCCAAATACTCCAGTATAAGTTGCTGGGTTACTTCTGGGTGTACGACCAATAGGAGATTGGTTAATATCTATAACCTTGTCTAAATTTTCTAATCCTTTAATCGATTTATAGGGCATTGGTTCCATGACTCCATGAAAATAATAATTATTTAAAATCGGATAGAGTGTTTTATTTATTAATGTAGATTTTCCACTTCCTGAGACGCCAGTTATTCCAATCATCTGGGCTAATGGAAGTTTGATAGAAATGTTTTTAAGATTATTCCCAATACAACCCTTTAGCTCTAAGAATTTACCGTTTCCAATTCGACGTTGTTTTGGTAATTCAATCTTTTTAATACCGCTCAGATAGTCTGCAGTCATTGTGCCACTATTTAAAATATCTTTTGGCGTACCTTGACTAATAATATTACCGCCATATTTTCCAGCCATAGGTCCAATATCAATTACATGATCTGCCTGTTCAATCATATCTTTGTCATGCTCAACTACAATAATAGAGTTTCCAATATCTCTTAAGGCTGTTAGAGACTTGATTAATTTTTCATTATCTCTTTGATGTAAGCCTATACTTGGTTCATCTAAAATATATAAAACACCTACTAATTGAGAACCGATTTGTGTCGCTAAACGAATTCGTTGTGCTTCACCTCCAGAAAGTGATTTAGAACTTCTACTTATAGACAAATAGTCTAGTCCAACATCCAAAAGGAATTGTAAACGTGTAGAAATTTCTTTCAGTATTTCCTTAGAAATGATGGTTTGGCTTCTTGATAAATTAATAGGTAGTTTCTTAAACCATTCTACAAGGTCAATAATGTCCATTTCAGAAAGTTCAGAAATATTTTTATCGTTTATTTTGAAGTACAAGGATTCTTTTTTTAAACGTGAGCCTTGACAGCTAGGGCATTTAACCTTATCCATATACCCCTTAGCCCAACGCTTGATAGAGGTAGAGTCTGAATGTTTATATTGGCTTTCAATAAAGTTTGCAATTCCCTCAAAGTCTATGTTATAATTTCTAGACACACCTAAGGACTTACTGTTCACAGAAAACTTGTCTTTTCCACCATACAATATAACATCTAATGCTTCTTTGGGGATTTTTGATATAGGGTCTACTAGTTTGAAGTTATAGCGTTGTGCTATTAGTTCTAACTGCTTAAAGATCCAAGAGTCTTTTTGAGCCCCTTGTGGTGCTAGCCCTCCATTTTTTATAGATAAAGAAGAGTCCGGAATTATTTTAGACGCATTAACTTTATACAGAGCGCCAATACCACTACAATCTGTACAGGCCCCTTTTGGTGAGTTAAATGAAAAATTATTTGGCTCTGGGTTTGGATAGGATATTCCTGAAGTTGGACACATCAAGTCCCGACTAAAATAACGAACTTTTTTATTCTCTTCTTCAATCACCATTAAGATATTTTCTCCATGATACATCGCAGTATTGATACTTTCGCTAAGACGGCTTGTAGATGCTATTGTGGAATCAATTTTAAGTCTGTCAATAACTATTTCTATATCATGTATCTTGTAACGGTCTAGCTTCATTCCTTTTAAAAGGTCAACGATCACACCATCTGTTCGGACCTTAACAAAGCCTTGCTTAGCAATCTGTTCAAACAGCTCTCTGTAATGTCCCTTTCTAGATCGGATTACAGGAGATAAAATAGAAATGCGTTTTCCATTGTATGACTCAAGTATTAGGTCTTTTATTTGAAGGTCATTATAGCTTACCATTTTTTCACTGGTATTATAACTATATGCATCTGATGCGCGAGCAAACAAAAGTCTTAAAAAATCATAGATTTCTGTAATAGTACCTACGGTAGATCTTGGTGATTTACTAGTTGTTTTTTGTTCAATAGCAATTACTGGAGAAAGTCCATCAATTTTGTCGACATCTGGACGTTCCAAACTTCCTAAAAATTGACGTGCATAGGCCGAAAATGTTTCTATATAACGACGTTGACCTTCTGCATAAATTGTGTCAAATGCCAAAGAAGATTTTCCACTTCCAGACAACCCAGTGATGACAACCAATTGGTTTCTAGGAATTTTTACATCAATATTTTTTAAATTATGTACGCGTGCTCCTTTTACTTCAATAAATTCATCAAACTTGCTCATAAATCAATTACCGCTTTTAAAGCTTTAGTATTTGAGTTTTCCTTTAATATTTTCAGAAATTTGCCCATAATGATATATCTTGCTTATGAAATGAGTTCAAGCTTTGCAAATCTAAGTAATAACTTTTTGATGCCGCCGTTTTCAAATTTAATTTCAGCTTTTAAATCTGCTCCTTTTCCTTCAATATTCAATACGTTTCCTCTTCCAAATCGTTGGTGATTAACAACATCTCCAATAATTAACTTGTTGTCAAATAAGTTAGTATTTTCCCTTGTTTCACTAACTTTTTTTAGGTTTTTAGGAGCTGTAATTTGAAAAGACTCTTTTACTTTCGTTTTACCTTTTAAATAGGTTGGTTTTTTGTATCGTACCGTATTTTGATCAACATCTCCAAAGATATCAGCACTTAACATCGGGTTAAATCGAAGTTCTTCTTTTGGGGTTACAATTTCTAGATATTGCTCATCAATTTCTTCAATAAAACGAGAAGGTTCTGCATCAACTAATTTACCCCAACGATATCTAGATAGCGCATAAGTAAGATAGGCTTGTTTTTTTGCACGTGTTAGGGCAACATAAAACAATCGACGCTCTTCTTCAAGCTCGCTCCTTGTATTCATACTCATGGCACTAGGGAATAAGTTTTCTTCTAATCCAACTATATATACATATTCAAATTCAAGTCCTTTAGCCAAGTGAATCGTCATAAGTGCAACTTTGTCACTGTCTTCACCTTCTTCATTGTCAAGATCAGTCGCCAATGCTACATCTTCTAAAAACTCCGCTAATGACCCTGTAGAATCAACTATTTCTTGTTGTCCTTCAACAAAGTCTTTTATTCCGTTAAGAAGCTCTTCAATATTTTCCATTCTGGTAATTCCTTCAGGTGTACCATCTTTTTTAAACTCCTGAATTAATCCGCTAGCCTTACAGACATGTTCTGCTAAATCAAATGCGTTACAAGTTTTGCTCATGACTTGAAAACTTTCAATCATGGTGGCAAAATTTTGAAGTTTGGTTTTAGTGCCCCCATTTATATTTATGGGAAGTTCATTAAGTTTTTTTAAGACATCAAAGATGGATTTGTTATATTCATTTGCAGAGACAATTAATCGATCGATAGTCGTCTGTCCGATACCTCGGCCAGGAAAATTTATAATTCGTTTTAATGCCTCCTCATCAGCAGGATTTATAATAAGTCGTAAATAGGAGAGGACATCTTTTATTTCTTTTCGTTGATAAAAAGAGAGTCCCCCATATATTCTGTACTCAAGGCCTCTTTTACGCAAAGCATCTTCAATGGATCTAGACTGTGCGTTTGTCCTGTATAAAACGGCAAAATTGCCATTTTTAGACTGGCTTTGAATCTTGTTTTCAAAAATAGAACTGGCCACATAACGACCTTCGTCTCCGTCTGTTAAGGAACGATTAACATTGATTTTCTCTCCAATTTCATTAGCAGTCCAAACAACTTTGTCTAATTTAGTTTGGTTTTTTTCAATGATTGAGTTGGCGGCATTGACAATATTTTTAGTAGAACGATAGTTCTGTTCAAGCCTAAACATTTTGACATCTTCATAATCTTTTTGAAAGTTCAAGATATTATTAATGTTTGCCCCTCGAAATGCGTAAATGCTTTGTGCATCATCTCCAACAACACAGATGTTTTGAAAACGATCTGAAAGAGCTCTGACTATTAAATATTGTGAGTGATTTGTATCTTGATACTCATCGACTAGAATATAACGGAACCGGTCCTGATATTTAGCTAATACTTCTGGAAAACGAGTCAGTAATTCATTGGTTTTAAGCAGTAAGTCATCAAAATCCATTGCACCAGCTTTGAAACACCTCGAGACATATTCTTTATAAATTTCACCCATTTCTGGACGCTTAGACATAACATCAGCTTCTTTGAGATCAGGGTTTTGAAAGTAGGCTTTAACAGTGATTAAACTGTTTTTGTAAGATGATATTCTAGACTGAACTTGCTTGTATTTGTAGATGTCTTTATCTAATTTTTTTTCTTTTATGATTGATGAAATTAGACGCTGAGAGTCCTGTGTGTCATAGATTGTAAAGTTTGAAGGGTATCCAAGTTTGTCTGCCTCAAACCTTAAAATTTTAGCAAACACAGAGTGAAAAGTCCCCATCCATAAGTTTTTTGCTTCACTATCACCGACAATGGATGCTATTCTAATTTTCATTTCACGCGCAGCCTTATTGGTAAAGGTTAGCGATAAAATATTAAAAGGATCAACTCCTTCACTCATCAAGTAGGCGATACGATAGGTGAGTACTCTTGTTTTACCAGAGCCTGCACCCGCAATGACAATCATTGGGCCTTCTTTTTGTAATGTAGGTGCTAATTGAGCATCGTTAAGTTGACTTAAATACTGTTTCAAATTCTATTTTTTATAGGATGTGAAATTAAGTAATGTTATTTATAATTTTTAAAGGAAATCTTATAAATTATAAACAATTTATTAATCTCAAAATTGAGGGTGTTTATTATTTTGTGTGTAATCTAATTCTTAATTATATTGAATGAAATTAGTAACTTGGCAAATATTAATTAAATAATTTATTATAAATGGATTTTTTTGAAACTAATTTTAAATGGTTTTTCGGTCTTTTAGCCTTAATAATTATCTATAAGTTTTTTAAAGATTTTTTAAGCAATCAGAACAAGAAGCATTATTTTTTACGAAATAGCGCTCTTAAAAGTGATATTCTTCCCATTAAACTACAAGCCTATGAGCGTTTAACTTTGTTTTTAGAGCGAATTACGCCGACCAATTTACTGATTAGGGTACAACCTGTTTCTAACAGAAAAATTGATTATGAACAGTTATTGATTCAAACTATAGAACAAGAATTTGAGCATAACTTGTCACAACAAATTTATCTTACGGAGGATTGCTGGAATGTGATTTTAACTGCAAAAAACACAATCATACAATCCATTAGAAATTGTGACCTTTCAAATACCTCAAAAACAGCAGATAAATTCAGAGAACTCGTATTATCGAAATCTATGGATGTTCCTTCACCAAGCAGCGTAGCTTTGGCTTATTTAAAAAATGAAGTGGGTAAACTTATTGCTTTATAACAAATAATTTATTGATTACTCAGTGACTGTAGGTTTGTTAATTGGAGAATTGCTTTTTACTATAATAAAGCTAGATATTGCATAATAGGCATGGATATTTGATGACGTAGATAAAAGATCATTTGTCCATGGTTCAAACTCATAATCAAAACTAAAAGTAGTCCCTGCTAAACTAGCCTCCAAGGAGTTAATTCGATTAGGAACTGCCATTCCTGGACACCATCCTGCTCTGTCCGGTGACCAATTACCATATTGTGGACTGACTGGATTAGTAATACAGCCTATAGGGCCTAAATAATGTTGAAATTCTTGATTGTTATTAATTTTAACATTGTGTGTTCTGTAGCACCACTCTGCACATGGCCTTCCATCTTGATCATTTGGTGTTGCGTGACCCCAACCAGTAATAATTGTTCGCAAATGCATACTTTCAGAGTTTGAAGGAATAAAAATGGTTTTTGTTAAATCAAATGCGGAATCATCTTCTCCATAAATCACACCTCCTAATGAGTTGTTATTGTATTGTACAATCGGAGCAATTTCATAATATTGATAATCAGGTGTCCCTTGAACATAATCAAAATCCACACTCAACTCCCAACCATCGCTGCCCCATACTTCAATAAAGGCTTTTAATTCAATAGTTCCAGTCAGCAAAGACTTGAAATCAGTAACGTCTATTTCTAAGCCTCGTTCTAGTTGCCCTGTGCCAACTCCGTAAGGAGTGATATAACGACCTATTTCATACCATTCGTTTGAAAAGGGGTCTTTCACCAAAATATTTGAATAGACATCCCATGCATTACATCCTCCTGAAGGACAGTTTAATTGTAAATACATATTTATGGTTTCAATAGTTGTCATATCCTCGTGCAATGTAAATGTTTGTGAAGAAGATTGGCTGAAACCACCCCCATAAGCCAAACGTGTTTGGTCAAAAGTTTGATAATTATATACCATTGCAATTCCAATTCCACTCAATGCCAAGGAAACAGTGGATAATCCGTCACTATTAAATTCTACACTACTTAAAGATTCACCAATTTCAGTTGGTTGAAAACGTACATAAAGTATGAAATCCTCATTTGCAGTTTGTTCATCCAGCTGAATGGTAGAACTAAACTCAGTATCGTTTAAAGATATCATAAATGGGCTTTCAGCAGAAATAGTCAAAGATGTTGATAAATTATTAGCAGATACTTCAATAGGAATTGATTCTGTTATTGTTCCGATACTAGTTTCAGTAAATGAAAATTCAGCGTAGTTAATACTCAAATAAGGACTGGTTCCCAATGCGTTTGCAATTAGATTTACCGTTTTAGAAATTGCACCAGTGCTTGATAAAGTTAAGGTTCCTTGACTCTGACCAATTGTGTCTTCTCCAGGCGCAAAGCGTACGAATAAAGTCTGAGCACTGACATCAGAATTTGATGGTTGTATAATTATTTGAGTTTCATAATTTTCATCATCTAAGGATATTTCAAAATTCACCCCAATGTTTATAGCTAAATTTTCTGATAAATCTACGCCGCTAAACGTAAGTGTTTTGGAGTCTGAAAACATTAGAATTTCGGTATCATTAAAACTAAGCGATTCAGCACTGACAGAAACTAAAGGGGTAGCTACTTCTTCTGGTAGGTTTGCACTAGGGCCGTCACTGCTACAATTAATCAAAATTGAGAATGCTAACAATATGAAATAATCTATGGGTTTAATTAATAACTTCATAATTTGGTAAAAATAATTTTAGGGAAACAAGTTAAACATTTTTAAATAAACAGTTATAAAAAATATTAACTTAGTTGCGTGTAATTGTAGTTCTTAAAATTAAACAAATAATTGATTAAAAATTCCTCCAATACAGCGACTATTCTTCAAACTCCTATAGATTATCTTAAAGGAGTAGGGCCAAGTCGTGCTGAAGTATTGCGTAAAGAACTTGGTATTAATACGTTTCAAGATCTTATAAATTTATTTCCCAATAGATATATTGACCGCACTCGGTTTTATAAAACTGCAGATCTTCAGCCTTCAAATGCGGAAGTTCAAATCATTGGACAAATTACAGGATTTAAAGAAATTGCACAAAAGCGTGGCAAACGACTGGTAGCCACCTTTAGAGATGATTTAGGCTTCATTGAACTGGTTTGGTTTAGGGGGCATAAATGGATTCGGGAGCACTTAAAAACACATACTGATTATGTTGTTTTCGGAAAAGTCAACCTGTTCAACAGCGTATTTACCATGCCGCATCCAGACATAGAATTAAAGACGAACTATGACAAAAGCCTCTCTAAGGCGATACAACCAATATACCCTTCAACCGAAAAGTTATCAAATCGAGGGATTTCAAACCGCGTTATTTGTAAGGTAATGGAACAGCTTTTTCTACAGTTAAATGGCCGTTTTGAAGAATCACTTTCTTCAGAGATTCTTGAGCATCAAAGATTAATTTCTAAAAGTGAAGCGCTTTTAAATATTCATTTTCCAAAAAATCAAAACTTATTAAGCCGGTCTCAGTTTCGATTAAAGTTCGAAGAACTTTTTTACATACAACTTCAACTTATTCTAAAAAATATTATTCACAAGTCTAAAATTAAAGGCTATCGTTTTGAAACCGTAGGAGATTACTTTAATACGTTTTATAATAAACATCTTCCTTTTGAATTGACCAATGCTCAAAAAAGAGTCTTGAAAGAGATTCGAATTGATATGGGGAGTAATGCTCAAATGAATCGTCTTTTACAAGGAGATGTTGGTTCTGGAAAAACGATTGTAGCTTTGATGTCTATGTTTATTGCTATCGATAATGATTTTCAATCGACTTTGATGGCACCCACAGAAATTTTAGCATTTCAACATTACAACGGACTGAAACCTTTTTGTGATTTAATTGGAGTTAAGATTGCATTATTAACTGGATCAAGTAAAATCGCTGCTCGTCGCGTCATTCACGAACAATTAGAATCTGGTGAATTACAAATTATTGTGGGAACTCACGCACTTCTAGAGGATAAGGTGAAATTTAAAAACCTTGGCCTGGCAATTATTGACGAACAACACCGATTTGGAGTCGCACAACGCAGTAAGCTATGGAAAAAGAATGATTCTCCACCTCATATTTTAGTCATGACAGCAACTCCGATTCCACGTACTTTGGCAATGTCTGTTTATGGCGATTTAGATATTTCCGTAATCGATGAGCTACCGGCAGGAAGAAAGCCAATTAAAACTGTTCATCGCTATGATACCAATCGACTAAAAGTTATTGGTTTTATTAGGGAAGAAATTGCAAAAGGACGACAAATTTATATTGTATATCCATTAATAAACGAAAGTGAATCCTTAGATTTTAAGGACTTAATGGATGGCTATGAAGGCATAGTTCGTGATTTCCCAATGCCAAAGTATCAAGTATCTATGGTGCACGGTCAAATGAAACCTGCAGATAAAGAATTTGAAATGCAACGCTTTGTAAAAGGGGAAACTCATATTATGGTGGCCACAACAGTAATTGAGGTAGGAGTGAATGTACCCAATGCATCGGTCATGATTATTGAAAGTGCCGAACGTTTTGGATTATCGCAACTCCATCAGTTAAGAGGACGCGTGGGACGTGGAAGTGAACAGAGTTACTGTATTTTAATGACCAGTCATAAATTAGGGGAAAATAGTAAAACACGCATGCAAACGATGGTTCACTCTAGCGATGGGTTTGAAATTGCGGAAGTAGATCTTAGACTACGTGGCCCAGGAGATATGATGGGGACTCAACAAAGTGGGATTTTAGAATTGAAAATTGCTAATATTGTTAAAGATAAAGACATCTTGTCCTTAGCGCGGCATTGGGCTAAAAAGGTGCTTGTAGCAGATCCTAAACTCAGCGACCCAAAACACCAACCCATTACACAAACGTATATTAAAATGGGTAAGTATAAAAACATATGGAACTACATTAGTTAATTAGATATTGTTAAACAAAATATTTTTATTGTTTATCAATAATTTTATTAGATTTGATACAAATTAATAGTTCCATGAAAAAATCTTTCCTTTTCAAATCACTCGTCGATTATTTATACATTCTTAATGTTGGTGGTTTTCTATTACTGCTTATTACTATTTCTTTTGGTTTTGTTGAAATCAATGAAATAAAAGGTAGTGATGAAGACTGGTCAGTACTAGTAATTTCAATTAGTTGTGTTAGTGCTTTAACTTGTATTGTCTTTTTAAGAGGGGTGTATTATTTAAGGAAAATTGCTCGACATTTATTGACTAATAAGTATTTTTCTAACCAGATTATAAAATACCTGAAAATATCTGGAACCCACTTTTTATTAGCGGGAGTTATGTTTGTGGTTATTATGATTTTGAGATGGATTGGTAAATTACGTGTAGGTCTTTTAGAATTTGTATATGATACTAATCTAATGGTCCCTTTGTTTTTAATGATCATTGGTTTGTTTTTCATGATTCAAAGTGAAGCCCTATTAGTGGCCAAAAATTTTAAAGAAGAAAACGATCTAACAGTTTAAACGATGCCTATAATAATCAATCTTGATGTGATGCTTGCCAAGAGAAAAATGAGAAGTAAGGAACTATCAGAACGCATTGGTATTACCACTTCTAACTTGTCTATTTTAAAATCGGGTAAAGCAAAGGCCATTCGGTTTTCTACTTTGGATGCTATTTGTAATGCTTTGGAGTGTCAGCCAAAAGATATTCTAGAATACATTGACTCTCCGCCTAATTAAGAGCTGAGGAAGGAATTACTGAGCGTTTGTAGCTCTTTGAAAATAATTCTAAAGTCTGCCTCAAAAAGGGCATAATATGCTCTTAGTTCTTCTCCAGCGGTATCCATCCCAGACCTGTTTTTGGTTCGGCGATTCATACCTGCCAACACCCGATCAATTCCTTCAAGTTTTGAATAAATCAAAAGCCAGTTTCCTTCCATCATAATAGGAGCCATTTTTTGAATATTTTCTGGGAGCTCTTCAAAGTTATCTCTCAGTAGTTTATAAAATGACTGAATATAATCTTCTAAGGGTGTGAGGGAATAATCAGTCCAGTTTTTAGCTAAAAAATGATCATAAAATATATCGACTATAATACCGGAATAATGTCCGTATTTTTCATGGAGCCGTTTGGTGCTTTTTCTAAAAGCAGGATGCGCATCTGTAGCTGTATCTATTTGGCGATGGAGTAGGATTCCTTTTTGAATTTTGGTAGGATAGTTGAGGTATTTCTTTCCTTTGATGCTATCTGCTATAAAATTACCAATCATGATGTCGGGTTGATTTCCTGAAAGATAGATATGAGCTAAATAATTCATGAGACAATAATATGAATACATTTTAATATAATTGATTTGAAGTCTTATATTTGTCACAAAATTTATTCTCATGACATTAATAAAATCTATTTCTGGAATCAGAGGTACCATTGGAGGGTCTGTTGACACCAATTTAACGCCTATTGACACTGTAAAGTTTGCAGCTGCATACGGTACTTGGATCAAGGAGCAACGAACCAAGAAGTCTTACCGTGTCGTGATTGGTCGAGATGCCCGAATCTCAGGGGCGATGATTCAAAACTTGGTCATGAATACACTAATTGGAATGGGAATAGACGTGATTGATTTAGATTTATCAACCACACCAACCGTTGAAATTGCGGTGCCTTTAGAACATGCAGATGGTGGAATTATTTTAACGGCGAGCCACAATCCAAAACAATGGAACGCTTTAAAGTTACTTGATCACAATGGCGAGTTTTTAAATTCTGATCACAGTCAGCGCGTTTTAGACATAGCTGCGGCGGATTCTATGGAATTTGCTGGGGTTGATGATTTGGGAACTATTACTATAAATCAAGCGTATTTTGATATCCATATAGATGCCGTATTAGATTTAGAACATGTAAATGTAAAAGCAATTGCAGCCTGTAAATTTAAGGTGGTTGTCGATGCGGTGAATTCTACTGGAGGAATTGCAATCCCTCTTCTCTTGGAGCGTTTGGGCGTTGAACCGGTTAAATTACATTGTGAACCTAATGGTCATTTCCCTCACAATCCAGAGCCTTTAAAGCAACATTTAACAGATTTGTCTGAAAAAGTAGTCGCTACTGGTGCTGACTTTGGAATTGCTGTTGACCCCGACGTTGATAGGTTGGCTTTTATGGACGAAAAAGGAGTGATGTTTGGTGAAGAATACACCTTAGTCGCTTGTGCTGATTATATTTTAAGTCATAAACCCGGAAATACAGTCAGTAATTTAAGCTCTACTAGAGCCTTAAGAGATGTGACTGAAAAATATGGCGGTACGTATACAGCGAGTGCTGTTGGTGAAGTTAATGTGGTCAATGCTATGAAAGCAAGCAATGCTATTATTGGAGGTGAAGGTAATGGTGGTATTATATATCCTGAATCTCACTGTGGACGTGATGCCTTAGTTGGAGTTGCTTTGTTTTTAAGTTTACTAGCTGAACGCAAAATAGCGGTTAGTACCCTGAGGGCAAGCTATCCGTCTTATTTTATGAGTAAAAAGAAAATTGATTTGAACCATACGATTGATGTAGATGCTATTTTAGTGGCCATTGAAGCAAAGTATTCAAAAGAAAAAATATCTACTATTGATGGCGTTAAAATTGATTTTACAAACGAATGGGTTCATCTTAGAAAAAGTAATACAGAGCCTATTATACGTATTTATACAGAAGCACCTACTCAACATGCCTCAAATGCGTTAGCGGACAAAATAATCAATGAAATTAGGGAAGTAGTGGGTGTTTAAGCTTTTCGATGTTTCCATCGTTTATGAGTCCATAAGTAGTATTCTGGAGCCTCGTTTATTTGAGCTTCAACAAGTTTAAAAAATTGGTCTGTAATTTGATAATCTTTAAATAATGTAGGTTTTTCTGCTAAGGTTTGAAACGTAGCTTCATAGTAACCTCTTCTCATACGTTTTACAGAGAAAAAAACAATTGGCATATCTAATTTTTTCGCCAGAGCTTCTGCTCCAGTATGAACAGGAACATTGATTCCCATAAAATCTATCCAATAGCGAGCCTTATCTTTTTTTGGAGACTGATCTGATGCAAATCCACTCATTGATAAGATTCCATTTTTCTTTGCATCTTCCATTACAGAAAACGTTTCTTTAGTGGTGATTAGATAGCTATTGTAGCGTGCCCGAATTGATTTTACTAAACGGTCAAAATATTTGTTTTGTAGCCGTTTGTAAATAGCATAACTTCGATGAGTTGTATAAGTTTGAAGAATAAAAATCCATTCCCAACTTCCATAATGAGCACACATAAGGATGATGCTTTTGTTTTGTTTCTCAAAGTCGGTAATGATATCTAGGTTATTAAATTTATAACGGGCCTTCATGGAGTCGATCGAAATATTCATTGACTTAATCGATTCCACAATCATATCACACAAGTGGTGGTAAAATTTTCTTGTAATGATCAGCAACTCCACTTCTGATTTTTCTGGAAATACTAGTTTTAGATTTTCCTGAACAGCTTTTTTCCTATAACCTATTACATGATACATTAAGACATATAATAGGTCAGAAATAGCATAAAGTAGCCTAAATGGAAGAATGGAAACAAACCACAAAATAGGGTAAATTAAAATGTAGGCTAGTAATTGCATTTAAAAAAATTAAATTTACTTTCGCAAAGATATAGTTTATTTAATATTTAGTCCTTATGAACATTAGTATTTATCTTCTTATTGTTATTGCCATTAACGTTATTTGTTCCTTAAAAGGATTTAAAGATCGTTCTTTTTTCGAGTCCTATAAGTTTAATGTAGGTGGGGTCAAGCGAGGGGAAAGACTTCGTTTATTAGTTTCTGGGTTTTTACATGTAGACTTACAGCATTTGTTATTTAATATGGTTACTCTATATTTCTTTGCCGATATCGTATTGGCTAGTGTAGGTCCATTATATTTCTTTTTAATTTATTTTGGAAGTTTAATTTTTGGAAATCTTTTATCCTATTATTTTCATCAAAATGAATATTATTATTCAGCAGTTGGCGCTAGTGGTGCTGTGACGGGAATCCTATATTCGGCTATACTGTTATACCCTGGAATGGAACTGTATTTGTATTTCATTCCTATCCCTATTCCGTCTTATGTTGTGGGTGTTGGGTATATGTTGTATTCGATTTATGGTATGAAGTCTAGACAGGGGAATATTGGCCACGATGCGCATTTTGGAGGCGCTATTGGGGGTTATATCTTAACTTTATTAATCGTTCCTCAAGTTTTAAATACGCATTTGTGGATGGTTATATTGTTAGCAATTCCGATCATAATATTGTTTGTAATGCACAAAAACAATAAAATTTGAAAAAAAA
>CESU01096620.1_pt1 | contig 28574 bp, 20 predicted proteins | sample 531141 | NCBI WGS metagenome assembly CESU01 (sample SAMEA2621401, study PRJEB7988) | marine metagenome | isolation source: saline water (ENVO:00002010), including
CCCTTTCCACGGGTTGTTATTTGAATAATTACCATTCTCATAAACCAGATTTCCCCATCTATTAAAAATTCTAACTTGAACATTCTGTAGTCTTTCTATACCTTCAATGTACCAAGCCTCATTTAGCCCGCCACTGAAATAACCATCAGTTTCCCCATCTGCATCGGGTGTAATCACATTAGAGGCCTGAATAAAACAAGGGATTAACTGCAAGTAAACCTGATTTTGTACTGTTCCACAGTAATCATTTGCCGTGAATGTAAGTGTAGCTGCATCTGCAGGAGGAGGGATCTGATCAGATCCTACTTGAATACTTGTTTCTGACGAAGAGAGTGTTTCTGTGAAAGGTACTCCATCAGCATCTAAATATTCTAACTCCCAGGTAATTGGGGCAGCGAAAGGCGTTCCGCCAGTCCAAGTTGGAGCTATTGTTTGTACGTCTCCTGCACAGTAGAAAAGAGTATCTGTTAGATAGCTTACAGTAGGAGAGTTACTCGTATTTATGAAAGCAGAAGCTTCAGCAGCTCCACATTCATTAGTAACAGTTACAGAATAATCATTAGCGGAGGAAACCTCAATAGAAGGGGTGTCTTCACCAGTAGACCAATTAAACACCCACGAAGGATCTCCTTGTCCGGATGGGCTTAATATAGAAGACTCTCCATCGCAAAGAACATCGTTAAAAAGAATAGCTGTAGGAGTAGGAACTATAATTATCTCTCCTTGATCTTGGCTATTCCCACAAACATTTTCAATTTCTATAATATAATTAATACTACTAGAGGCTTCTGCTGTTGGGTTGTTTCCGAGATTATTTGGAATCCACGTGTATGTAGCATCATCAATAACCTCACTTGGGCCATAAATAGGCTCGATTAAGACGCTCGAATTATCACATGACTCATAGTCAAGAGCCTCTACTGTCGGGGTAACAGAGAAAGTCAAAGAAACTTCTTCTACTCGGTCACACACATCCGAAGTAAATGTTAAGTCATAAGTCCCTACAAACCCCAAAGGAGCAGTAAATACATTGTCAGCATTTACGGGGTTGAAAACATCTGTATATTCGAATATATACCCTTCTCCACCAGCAGGCACATCTACTTCCCATGTCCCTGGTAAAACATTATACCCACAGTTAGCTTGTTGTGTAAAAAAAGGCAATCCGTTATCTATAAGAAGGTCACCGTCATCTGTATCGAAAACAACACCTCCATCAGTATTATAAATTTGAACTCTGATGTCATCATCATCTAAACCAGAGGTGAAAAAGTATTCAATTACTTGCCCATGAAACACATTAAATCCATCTGGAGCAAAACCAGCAGTTCCACCAATATTATAATTAAAAGGTCCTGTTCCATCAACGTATATCTCAACGTTAGCACCCTCCCAAGAATCTCCTTCCGAGTCAAAGAGATATATAGGATAAACACAGGTATTCGGATCTGCCCATGCTCCGGTCCATTCTATAAGGTCATCCTCATCACACTGAGGAACGAAGTTGACGTTAGGGACGTTTATCACTTCTTCATTAATTTGTATTATTCTATTTCCAGGACATTCCCCATCATCTGTAACAGTCACTTGATATAAGCCTGGCCCAACTTCTATAGTCGCTTGTTCAGTATCTTCAGAAACAATATTTCCATTTCCATCTACTACTGCCCAAGCGATAGTTGCATAATCGTCTGCATCATCCAGTGTAATTTCAGTGGTCTGATCTTCACATAAGAATAAAGACTCAGCCGTCACTCCCGGGTTAAACACAGGGATTTCAAATACATTTACGGGACCAGCCTCTGTATCACAACCCTCTATAAAAGCTGTAAGCGTGTAGGTCCCCTGGTTAAAATTAGAAGTTTGTAAAGGCAGATCATTACTCCACAAATAACTATCGAACCCATCAGTTCCTGAAAGCGTAACACCGTCTTGGCCTTGGCAGTAGGCTACAGCATTAACGATGTCTCCTTCGAAAAATATATCTAAATCTGGAACTACTATATCCACGACCTCTACTACATAAGTAACAGTAGTAGATAGTGGAGGGGTGCCATTATCAGTAGCGGTGAATGAAATATCATAAAACCCTGGAGTAGTATCAGAATTTAGTATTGCGGTAACTGTAGCTGTAGAGCCCCCAGTAGTATTAATACTAATGTCTGGAAAACCACCATCCTCAAAAGTCACCCCCATAGTTTGATTGTTTTCAGGAGCTAAAAACGTCAACTCTATTATTTCTGTGTCATTAGCACATAGAACCAACGTGTCTCCACAATTTCCGCCAGCATCTCCTAATACTATAGGAGGCAGGTTTTCATTAGCTGAGATATTTGCGTTAAATGTAATTGTCTGGTCATCTAACCAACTTACGCCATCAGTAGTGGCAAAAGGACCATCATAATCATCGCCTTCTTGGTCGAACTCACCAAAAGAAATAAAATCAGTATTATTTCCAGCACTTGCTCCCACATTAGCAGGCGAACCACCAAAACCATTAGTTCCAAAAGACGCCGAACCTGTAGTCCATTGCATATCTAAATAACAGAATTGAGCAGTGTTACCAGAAGTCAGCACCTCTGAACCTTCTGGCGTGAAAATTACCTGAAAAGAGTTAACCTTATCGTTTTGCTCGTTAAAGTAGCCAACTTCAATCCAATTAACAAAAACCGCGTCATCTGTTACTTTATAGTATAAATCTCCACAATCACCACAACCGAAATCTACATCTGCCCAAAACGGTGCCAACATTACATCGTTGTTAGGAAATCCTGATGGGGTATATGTCCCGTTAGCCCCATCAAAGGTCACATTACCATTCGTGTTGATCCACATACTAGTGTAAGTAGTACCATAAAACTCAAAATTAAAAGGAAAACCAATATTTGCAGTACTCCCGTCATCAGTTCCTTGAGCACCGAAAGTAGCTAGGGTATAAGTATCATCTGGCTCTATCCAGCAGTCACACTCTCCTTCGCGTTCACTTGCCACTGAAGGCTGAATTGTTACGTGGTCAGAGACCCCTTCGTTAGAATTAGCGATAGTATAACTTCCATTTAAAAGTTCTCCAGAGGCTTTAAGTGTTCTATACTCTTCAGAGTCTATTTCCACTTCTTGAGCGAGGCTTAAATTTAAAGTGAAAAGAAGGGGAATTGTAATAAGTAATGATTTCATGGGTAATTATTAAATAGGTTTAACTGCTCTTGCAATTTTTTGGTTATCAAATATAATAAGGGTTAGCGTTGCAAAACCACTTTGCCACGCTCAGAATAGGCTTTCCCTGATTCTGATTTATAATTTACTACGCATATATAAGGCCCCTCCGGAGCGAGGTTTTCGTTGATATCTAATCCATTCCAGCCTTTTATGTCATTATTAGACTGAAAAACCAAGCTTCCTTTTGAATTAAATATAGAGATCTCATACCAGAAGATGTTCTCTGACTTTTCAGTATCTATGTCGAACACATCATTATACCCAGAAGAGGACTGTGGCGTAAATGTGTTAGGTATGAACAAGGTCGGTTCCAAGGTGATCGTCTCACTGTGAAATAGAGTATTCACTAATACACTCTTTTCGTTATACACACGAGCCATAATGGTAAACTCTCCAGCAGCGGTAAACTCATAATCAAATGAACTTTCCTCAGATATGAGCACATCGTTTATATACCAGGCTATTAGTTGTGACGAGTAGCTTTGGTCTAATTCGTAAGAAAAAACGTTTTTCTTAGCGTCTAACTGAATACTCGAAATTTTCTTAGCTCTTACCGCCGCAAGAACGACTGTATCAGCACCAAGGTCTTTATTAGAACTTAAAGTTTCTTGATAATTTAGTTCGTCATTTGATTGGTTAGAATCAACCGATAAACCGTGTTCTAACTCTCCAAGAATTACTTCTTGTACATCTTCACTAATTTCTTCAGGGCTCTCTCGTTTTTGAATAGTTGGAGGAATAACTTTTCTCTTTTCTATGCTAGTTTTTTCTTCTTTAACCTCACTAATTCCTGTTTTGTTCTCTTCGGTATTAGCAGTCTCGGACAGTGTGCTTTCTTCAAAGGGAATAGAAGCTTCTTCGTTAGTAACCTCTGCGTTCTGAACCGTTTCTTTAGAATCATCACTAGATAGCGTTAACACAGTTACTGCTACCACCGATGTAAGTATAGCTACAGCAGCGACCTTACCCAGAACAGAAGTAAAGAGCCCGCTAGATGTGGCTGAGCTAGAGAGTTGGGAGGATACTCCTGCCCAAGCACCAGAAGGAACGTTAGAGGAAGCATTCTCAAACTTTTCTTTTATGCTATGTTCGAAGTTTTGATTACTCATTTTCTTGAATCAGCTTTTGTAATCTAATCTTAGCTTTTCTATACTGAGTTTTAGAGGTGCTTTCTGAAATTTCGAGTTTGTCTGCTATTTCTTTATGAGAATACCCTTCTACAGCATACATATTAAAGACTGTTCGGTATCCAGTAGGAAGTGATGAGATTAACATTGTGAGTTCTTGAAAACCCATTTGGCTTAACGCATCAGCACTAGACGTCTCTTCATCATGATCTTCGATGTTTTCATTGAAACTAAACTTTTTATCTTTTCTTAATATGGTAAGAGAATTATTTACCATCACTGTTCGAATCCACCCGCCTAATGATCCAGAGCCTGAAAACTTCTCTAGGTTAGAGAACACTTTAATAAACCCTTCCTGAAGCATGTCTAGTGCTTGGTCGTCTCTATTAGCATATCTATTACATATTGTCATCATCTGAGGAGCATATAAGTCGAACAGTCTTTTCTGCGCTTTTTTATTTCCACGCAAACACTTTTTTACAAGTTCCTGTTCTTCCATTCGTCACTGAGTACTAGATGAAGGTTTATTCTAGAAAGTTGCCCAAGGTGCAAATTTTTTTTAAAACTTTAAATAGAATGCAGGATGTTATTTTTTTATGGCGCGCTAGTGACAGACTTACAGTATCTTTGCTACGCATGAAAAACATTAGGAATTTTTGTATAATAGCTCACATTGACCACGGGAAAAGCACCCTGGCCGATAGGTTATTACAGACTACAGGGACTATTTCAGACAGAGATCTTCAGGAGCAAACTCTAGATGATATGGATATAGAGAGAGAAAGAGGGATTACTATTAAAAGTCACGCTATTCAAATGCCTTACAAATTTGAAGGGGAGGATTATATATTAAACTTGATAGACACCCCAGGACATGTTGATTTTTCTTATGAGGTTTCTCGTTCCATAGCAGCCTGTGAAGGGGCGTTATTAATAGTGGACGCTACTCAAGGAATAGAAGCTCAAACCATTTCCAATTTATATCTAGCCCTTGAACATGATTTAGAGATTATTCCAGTTTTAAATAAAATGGATCTAGCCAGCGCTGATCCAGAAGGAGTAACCGATCAGATAGTTGATTTAATAGGCGGAAGTCCAGATGATATCATCCCTGCTAGTGGTAAAACGGGAATGGGAGTAGAAGCGATTTTAAAAGCGGTTATAGACAGAGTTCCGGCCCCTAAAGGTGACCCCAAAGCACCACTTCAAGCCATGATTTTCGATTCTGTATTTAATTCTTTTAGAGGGATTATAGCTTATGTAAGAGTTTTAAACGGGACTATCAATAAAAGAGACATTATTCAATTCGTGAACACCAAGGCTGATTATATCGCGGATGAAATAGGGATCCTAGGATTAGAAATGCAGCCGAAGAAACAGCTAAGCGCAGGAGATGTGGGGTACATTATTTCCGGAATAAAAATAGCCAAAGAAGTAAAAGTAGGCGACACTGTAACTCTTAAAGATAACCCTTGTGAGGATGTCGTTCAGGGGTTTGAAGATGTAAAACCAATGGTTTTTGCAGGAATTTATCCTGTAGATACTGATGAATACGAAGAGTTAAGGTTTTCTTTAGAGAAGCTTCAACTAAACGACGCCTCTCTGGTTTATGAGCCAGAGTCTTCTATGGCATTAGGCTTTGGGTTTAGATGTGGATTCTTAGGAATGCTTCACATGGAGATTATACAGGAAAGGTTAGAACGTGAGTTCAATATGACTGTAATCACCACGGTGCCGAACGTTAGTTATAAAGCATACATGAAAAAAGGGGAGATGATTGAGCTTCATAACCCGAGTGATATGCCTGACTTAAGCAGAATAGATTATTTAGAAGAGCCATACATAAGCGCACAGATAATTACTAAGAGTGAGTATGTGGGGTCTATTATGAGTTTAGCTATAGAAAAGAGAGGGGAGATAAAAAACCAAGTATATTTAACTGCAGATAGGGTAGAATTATCTTTTGATATGCCGTTAGGTGAAATTGTATTTGACTTTTACGATAAATTAAAGTCTGTTTCTAGAGGATATGCTTCATTTGACTACCAGAGAACAGGGTTCAGAGTATCTAAATTAGTGAAACTGGATATTCTGTTAAACGGAGACCCGGTGGATGCTTTATCGGCGCTAATACATTCTGATAATGCTCACAACCTAGGAAAGAGGATATGTAAAAAACTGAAGGAGCTAATTCCACGCCAGCAGTTCATGATAGCTCTGCAGGCTGCCATAGGGGCTAAAATTATATCTAGAGAGACTATTTCTGCAGTGCGGAAAGATGTAACTGCTAAGTGTTATGGCGGTGACATCTCTAGAAAGAGAAAATTATTGGAAAAGCAAAAGAAAGGGAAGAAACGGATGCGGCAGGTAGGAAATGTAGAAGTCCCACAGGCGGCGTTTTTAGCAGTTCTTAAGCTTGATAACTAATACATAAAGAATTGATAACCAAAAGTCTGTTGTGTTAAAATAAGCTTTTATAATAGAGTATTACTATCGAGTTGTTTGGTAACAATAATACTGCTGACAGAGCAAACAGTGATGTTTTTAGGGGTTTGATTTAAGGATTTGTCGCTCGAATATGAAGAAGTAACTCAATTTTTGAAAACCACGTTTCCAGTTTTATTCTTGTTAGCCAATTGTCCACAAGCAGCGTCTATGTCTTTCCCTCTAGAGCGCCTTACATGAACAATTAGATTACACTTTTCCTCTAGAAATTTAGCGAAGGCATCTACTTTTTTAGGGTCTGCCTGTTCGAATTCCCCATCATCTATAGGGTTGTACTCTATGATGTTAATTTTGCATGGAACGCATTTAGCGAACTCTGCTAATTCTTTGGCATCTTCTATAGTGTCATTAAAGTCTTTGAAAATAATATACTCAAACGTCACCCTGGTTCCAGTGCGTTCATGGAAGTACTCTAAAGCCTCTTTAAGAGTTGCTAGATTATTAGTGTCGTTGATGTCCATAATCTCTGTCCTCTTAGCATCATTAGCAGCATGAAGGGAGAGAGCTAGATTAAACTTAACTTTATCATCTCCTAGTTTTTTTATCATTTTAGCTATACCTGCTGTAGAGACAGTAATTCTTTTAGGGGAAATCCCTAAACCTTCTGGAGAAGTAATGTGTTCTATAGATTTAAGCACATTCGCATAATTTAACAATGGTTCACCCATTCCCATATAAACGATGTTACTGAGATTGATTTCATATCTGGTAGAAGCTTGGTTTTTAAGATAAGCTACTTGATCATAAATTTCTCCAGGCAATAGATTACGGAGGAGTTTTAAACGACCAGTAGCGCAGAACTTACAGGCTAAACTGCACCCAGCTTGTGAAGAGATACAAGCTGTCATTCGGCTTGAAGTAGGTATAAGCACTCCTTCTACAGTTTGCTTCACAGGAGTATTAAAGGCCGCTTTTATTGTACCATCTTCACTAACTTGCTCATCAGCTACAGTTAAAAAAGAGAAGTCAAAACTTTCTTTTAGCCCATCTTTAATTGCTTTAGGAACATTAGGCATTTGGTCATAAGACGTCACAGACTTTTTCCATAACCAGTCATAGATCTGTTTGGCCCTGAATTTAGGAAACTTGTTCTCCAAGATCCAGTCTAGAAGCTCTTGGAATGAAATATTTCGAATATCAGATTTTTTCCCCGCCATAGTATTGCGGCACAAAGATAAGCGAAGATAGTAAGCGCAGAATGACTGCAGTCACAAAGAGATGCTTAAGCATCTTTTTTGAATATAAAGCGATAGGTAATCACCTCATCCAAGCTGATGTTATCTTTCTGCAATTCAATTTTATTCAATTTACTTTTTACATATTTCACCAGGTTAAGGTTACCTGATTTTATATTTAAAATATTAGCTTTCCCGTCTAAACCAATTTTAAAACTCACTTCCACTGTACCATGAAGTGCACGATTAGATGTTTCTGTATTCCTCGTTTTTTGAGAATTTTTTTGTGAGGCACATTTTAAAACACTGGAGACCAAACCAGAAGAGCCTATGAAGATAGAGGCTGTTAGCCATAGTGCTGAAAGGATTTTTCTTAAATGTGAGGAGTTCGACATAGAGGCAAGACGATTAGGCTTCTATAAAGGTACAGTATTCTTTGACAGTGGATAAAAACCTTAACACGATTATTTTGAATAATTATTAATTTAACGCAAGCTTAAAGAGGTCTGACCTATTTTATGCCCCTGTTCATATATGTAAATTATATAGTCTCCTTTCGCCATAGATTTTGGACTAGGGACGTTATAGAATACACAAACATCCATTTCTTCATTCGAATAATTAACGACTCTTCTTATACTATATGGCCCAAGTTGCCCATCAAACATTCTACTTGCTTCGCTGCTATTTGGGTTTAATATAGTTCCATCAGGAGCCTGAATTCTTAAATACAAAAACTTATCTTCTGATGGACTAATGAGATTTTTTCTAAGACTAAAGCATGTTTTTATTAATTCAGTTTTTGATGCTCTGTCTGTTTCTACTTGTTTTCCAGCTCCCTTTAATCTTACTGCTTTGGCGGTGATATCTCCTGCTGCTAGAATAGCACCAATCTCCAATTTACCTTCTAATTGTTCTTTCTCTGAGTTAAGCGCATTCCTTTTATCTCTCTCGTTTCCGAGGTCAGTCCTAAGACCTGATATTTCTTCAGCTTGAGCTTTGTTTAGAACGTTGAGAGAGTCTATTTTGTAAACATAACCCTTCATAATTCCCCGAAGAGTTTCTGCTTCTTTTTTAACTTTATATAGATTGTAGTTTGTGTTTTTCACCCTTTTCAGAAGTGTTTCGATTTGCTCTTTTTGAGCAAACATTTCTGCACTTAACTGCTCATTATCAGTTTTCAGGGTGTCATAACTAAATTTCATTTTTTCGAGCTCTAATTGAACTCGCGCTCTATCGGTGGTTAGGCCTTCTACTTCTGTAGTTTTCTCTATAATTTCGGTTTGTTTGGATGACACTTTGTATCCTAAGTATGCGCAAAGCAATCCAAGTAAAACGATAAGGGTGATATAAACTTTATTATTCATAGTTAAAGAGTTTTGTGTAGCAAAATTAGACTTTTGCAGAAGTTAAAAATCGTCATCACCTTCATCTTCTGAAGGAGCATTGTTAATGATCTTTGAGGGTGTTTTGTCGTTCATGGGTGACTCATCCTCTTCATCTTTAGGCGTATCTTTCCATTCTAGAGTAACGTTGGATTTTTGGTCTTGTTGTGGAGAGACAGAATCATTGATGGCTGATACTGTGTTTTTTAAAAACTCATCTTTAATTAGGGATTTTATTTTGACTTTCTCTTGTTGTCTTCTCTCTTGTCTCTGCTCTTTAATCGCTAGTCTGTCGTAGCCAAATTCCGGGTTGGCCGTAGTTCCGTCCACGGAAATAAAGATGTACTTAGAGAATCCTTTTTCATCTTCTGCTAGCCCTTCTCGTTTAGATAAGTCTGCTATATCAAACCCTATGGAATAGGCTATCTGGTTATTAAATTTATGGGAACCTTCCGCTTTAATATTTAGCACATCAGAATAAACAGTCATCTTGGGAACGTGAACCGTTTCATTCTTGATTATTATTGTATTGTTCAATTCAGAGAACTTTACATGCTTCAGCCTTTTAGATAAAGAATTCACATTGGTCACAGCCGAGACCACTTTTTTTTCTGCTAGAAAGTCACCCATTTCTATTAGAGAAGTTTGACCTATTAGCTCTCCGTTTTTGAGTGTTAACTCAGCCTCGGCTAGGATACTTTTTTGGTCTATTTTCATCTTCTCACTCATAGAAGCAGAAAAAGTAAAGTTACTGGCTGTGTTTCCTTTTAGGTGCCTGTCTGTAATAAACCCTTGCCCAAAATTCTCAAAGCTCGCGAACAGCTGACTGATATTTATATCTTTAAGAGCGCCTAAACTTTCTATTAAGAAACCGCCATCTTTTTTCTGAGTAAAGGAGAGTGAAGCGTTAAGAGACCCCTCAGAAGTTTTCATTTTGAGAGGAGTAATTTTCAGTTTGTTTGTATTAAGAGATACCGTAGCGCTAATCTCTGATGCGATGAACTCTCTGAAAAATAGTTGTTTAACGTCTGTGTTTAAAGAGATCACAAGATCACTAGGCAAGCTAAAATTATAAGAACCCTCAGTTTTAGGGCCACTACTCAGAAGGGAGTTTAAATCAAGATAGGCACATGCTAAATTTGCATTTATAGCGAGTTTTTGCCCTTTCACTAGCACGTAGGACAATATATCATAAAACTCTCCACTGAATTTGAAATCGCTTTGGTCTAACGTGGCAGTGAGATTAGGGACATATGCGTTTCCATCCTTAAGAGTAAGACTTCCGTTAATTTCAGTTAGAAGATGTGGGTTCTTACTAAGCTTAATGCTCGCTTGGGAAATTTGGCACGTTCCAGAGACATAGGCGTTATTAATACTGCTTGCCGAAGGCTTCCAGGACTCCCCAAAAGAGCCTTTGTAGTTTAATGATATTTCCGCTAATCCACTCATGGATTCTATTTCGGGTAAATTAAAAAACGCGGAAAAAGCATCTAACTGAATCTTTCCAGTAATAGAGCTATTGATGAATGGATTACTAAGCCTGCTGATTTGTCCAGAAGCGTTAAAATCACCGGACCCTAGCTTACAGGAGAGGTTGTCAAATAGGAGCAGATCTTCCCTTCCTTCAGATAATTTATAGGTTCCAGAGGTAGAGATGTTTTTTAGTTCTATTCCAGTAGAAGAGTTGGTGATGTTCCCGTTGGAGAGTTTGAACGATGCTTCAACAGAGGGGAATTTCTTAGAAGAGACCTTTCCGGTAATGGCGATAACGCTTTGAAACTCCCCTCTAGATTGGAAAGAAGAAAGTTTCTGCTGAATAAAGGAGGGTAGATTTTTTATTACTGCTGATAAATCTGCTTTTTTACTTTTGGCTATTAGATCTATTTTTGACTCATATTCGTCTATATCGATTGTTCCATTGATGTTTAAAGGAAGCTCGTTCACACTTAAATCACACCCTTTAAAAGTGTATAAATCTTCTTTTAAATCTATTTCTATATTTACCGTTCCTGAAACTAATTTTTTGCTTAAATAGTTTCCCCCATCTACTTTTAAATAACTAACATCGCTTATTAGATCTCCGCTTAAAAGGATAAACTGAGAACCGATTTCCCCATTTATTTGACTGTTTTTAGCCAAAATTTCGAACTCCACTTTTGACTGCTTATCATCTAGAGTGATGAAAGTGTTTTTTAAATTGGCCGCACTTAGGTTTACTCTAAAGTCCTTAGAGTCACCCTCAGATTCTTTCCAGAAGTGATAATTATCTTCCCCAGATGCCATTTTTTTTAAGTGAATAGCTGAGTTTTCTATAGTAACTTCTTTTATCTCATAGCTCCCAGAGACAAAGTCAGAGACATTAAAGTTTAAATAGATATTCTCTGCATAAATCAGGGTATCCTTCTCATCGAACGTTTCTTGAACTATTACATCAGTAAATTGAAGAGAGGCGTAAGGAAACTGACTCCAAAGGGTAAGACTTACCTCTTTAACTTTAATGTCTGTTTTCAGCTGTTTAGAGATTTCTGTAATAGCATAATTCTTGATCTCCTCTTCAAATAAGTGCACAATCAATATTCCTGCAAGTGACAACAAGAATGTTATAGCAAGAATAATTAAGAAAAGTTTTTTAATAGCCTTCATTTAAAGAGAATGGTGCACATACCAAACCAAGAAAAGTAATTTAAAATTGTGTCTACATTCTCTAAATAAGTCAGGCAGGCTAACAAACAGATGTTAGTTCATAGCATTCTCTATCTCATCAGCTAAAAGAGGGATGGAACCCATTAAGTCTGTAAAACCATCTTTATGAATTACTATATCATTTTCTAGTCTAATTCCCAAACCTTCTTCTCTGATATAAATACCAGGCTCTACAGTAAACACATTATTTTCTTGAACTGGTTTGTGGTAGTGTCCGTAATCATGAACATCCAGACCTATATGATGGCTAGTTCCATGCATAAAGTATTTTTTATAAGCCGGCATGGCGGGGTTCTGCTTATCTATATCATGTTGGTCTATTAATCCTAATGACCTTAATTCAGACTGCATCATTAAACCTACCTCTTTATGATACTCATCTATTAGAATCCCGGGGTTTAAAATTCCCATAGCCCCTTTCATTACAGAGAGAACAGAATTATAAACATCTTTTTGTCTTTGTGTGAATTTACCGTTTACAGGAACGCTTCTAGTAAGGTCTGAGGCGTAGTTCCCGTATTCTGCACCTATGTCCATTAATATTACATCACCATCTTTGCATTCCTGGTCATTTTCTACATAATGAAGCACACACGCACTAGCTCCACTAGCTATAATTGGAGTATAAGCGAAACCTCTAGATCCGTTTTTAAGAAACTCATGACTTAATTCAGCCTCTATTTCATACTCTAAAACCCCCGGTTTAATGAATTTTAAAATTCTCTCTATACCGCTTTTAGTGATATTACATGCACGTTGTAATTGGTCAATTTCTTCTCTTTCCTTCACGCTTCTTAAATCATGCATAATAGGAGCCAGCCGCTTATGAGGATGACCAGGGTAGTCATTTTTTAGTTTTTTAATAAAACGAGCATCCCTCGTCTCCACCTCCACATGAGCTCTAAGATGTTCGTTCGTGTTTACATACACAGTTTCACTCTGTGCCATGAGCTTGTTAAACACAGAATTAAACTGACTAAGCCACATTACCGTTTTTACACCAGAGACTTCGCTGGCTTGCTTTTTATTTAGTTTAGCTCCTTCCCAAATAGCTACTTCTTCATTCGTCTCTTTAACAAATAATATTTCTTTCCAAGTCTCACGAGAAGCCTGGGGACAAATAAGTAGAATAGTTTCCTCTTGGTCTACTCCAGACATATAGAATAAGTCAGTGTTTTGTACCAAAGGGAGATGACCATCCGCATTAGTAGGAAGCACATCATTAGAATTAAAAACAGCTAAGGCATTACTATCTAAGCACTTTGATAGCTTAGCTCTATTTCTAATGTATAGGTCTTTTGAGAGTTGAGTGTATTTCATGAGGCTTTTCTTACATAGTTGCTGCGCAAAGAAACAAATACATACTTAAATCACAGCCATGAACATGATTTAATAAATCTGAAATAGAGACTTTTATAAATAAAACGTTGATTATTCGATTTTCATCCCATTGTGGAAAAATCAGCCAAAACTGGTATCGAACCATGTTTGAAAGCTCATAAACCATTTTATGGCTTTTTTCATAATAAAATTATTGGTTCACTGTTAAAGTTGAGCGGAAGTAATAGTGATATTTGTAGTTCACTTCTGACTTTACAAACAGAAGAAGTTAAAAACCTCAAAACACATTGCATGTCTGTTATAAATAGTAACGAGGCTCCAAAAGCGGTAGGGGCATACCCCCACGCTAGAAAAGTAGGAAATCTCTTATTTCTTTCAGGAGTAGGGCCTAGAACAGCTGGTTCTGACAAGAATGATTCGGGAGTGCCAGGATTAAAGTTGGACCATAATGGGAATCAACTGGAGTTTGATTTTGAAGCACAAGTACACGCAGTCTTTGATAATGTAAAGAAAGTACTAGAATCTTCTGGAAGTAGTTGGGATAATTTGGTTGATGTCACGGTGTTTTTAGTGAATATGAAAAGAGACTTTCATACGTTCAATAGAATCTATGCCGAATATTTTCAAAACAACCAACCTTGTAGAACTACCTTAGAGATCAACTCTCTTCCAACTCCCATAGCTATTGAATTAAAATGTATGGCTACGGTGTAAAAAGCGGGTTAACAACTGAAGTGTAGGTTAGATATTAGGACTGTTAAAGGATTTCATTAAGTCTCATTCGATAAATGAATAAATTGAAGCCGTTTAACCTTGAGGCGTTGTCTTATTAGCGGGAATAATTAATTTCTGGCACAAGCTTTGAGTTCGTCTGCAGTATGAAAGAAAGAGCACTTATATTAATTGCGATTATCACCGGAGGCATAGGCTCCGGTTTTGGACTAGTTCCTTTAGACATTGCAACGCACATTAGCCTACCGGAAACGACTAACTCAGCTTTCAAGCCTGGAGAAAAACTCACTTATAAAGTTCACTACGGAATAATAGACGCTGGTGAGGCTGTACTGGAAATTAAAAGCAGTCCTTATACGTTCGAAAATAGAGAGGCCTACTATGCAGTAGGCACTGGCAGAAGTTTAGGAGCATTCGATATATTTTTTAAAGTGAGAGATAAATATGAAACGTACATTGATAGAAAGGGCGTGTTCCCTTGGTATTTTAAAAGAAGAGTAGATGAAGGCGGACACAAAATAAGTCAGGACTACACATTCGATCAATTGGCAGGGGAGGTTTTCACGCAAAAAGAGGAGACACATAAGGTCCCAATGGGCGTTCAAGACATGGTTTCGGCTTTCTATTTTGCAAGAACATTCGATTTTTCTGACATTCAAAAAGGAGATGTTTTTGAAATTCCAACATTCGTAGATGACGAATTATTTAACCTCAGAATTAAATTCCAGGGGAGGGAAACGATTAAGATTAGAGACGGAAAATTCAAAGCCATGAAGTTTGTCCCTGTAGTGCAGGAGGGAAGAATCTGGAAAGATGAGAATGACCTGAACGTATGGATCTCTGATGATGACAATAAAATTCCACTTTTGGCTCAGACTAAGATCCTCTTCGGGAGCATAAAAATGGAGCTAACTGAATATTCAGGACTTACGCATGAAATTTCTAAGGTTCGATAACTCCTTGACTTTTAAATGATAGAAGCCGTTATCTGTAGGACGGCTTTTTTGTGTTAATAACCTAAGTTCAAAACTAAACTTAAAGCGGCGAATTCTCTATGGGCTTTGAAAAAGTAATCTATATCTTAGCTTTAAGAAGTTTTCTTTTCGGAACATAAAGAAACACCCTTCTCTTTTGCATCTGCGGTGATGCAGCAGTAGGGAAACGAATAGTTATGGAATGAAACTAAGATTTGGTAAAGGCGGGCGTAAAATAAATAGAACATACCGCCTCAAAGTGTAATAAAACTCAATTTGAAGAAGCTGAATGAAAAAAGTACAAACTCTATCTCTATTAGCTGCGTGCGCAGTGGGAATAGCCGCATTGGTTTTAAACACTAGTAAGACTGCAGAAGAGACATCTGTGAGCAAAGAACCGTTAGCTGTAAAAACCTTGACATGTCAGCACATGGTTTGCAATATAGAAGCCTGTGACTATGAAGTAGAAGAAGGTGTAATTCCTAACAACTCATTTCTAAGCACGATCCTCCAGGGTTATGGAGTGGCCTATAAAACGATATTAAATTTAGTGGAGAAGTCCAAAGGAGTTTTTGATGTTACTAAAATTAGATCTAATCAGCCTTACTATGTATTGAAGAATAAGGAAAACCAAGAGATAGATTATTTCATTTACAAGCAGAATATCACAGATTTTATTGTTTTCGATATGGCTAAAAAGGGGACCAAGGTGTACTCTTATGAAAGGCCAGTGGTAATAAATGAGAAGGGAGGTTCAGGAGTAATCGTAAGCTCTCTCTATGAAGCGGTGGAAGAGTCAGGAATGACCTCTTCTATGGCTATTGAACTAGCGGGTGTTTTTGCGTGGCAAATAGATTTTACTAGAGTTCAACCAGGGGACAAGTTCAAAGTTTTATATGAGGAAAAGATTTGTGAAGGAGAGTTGATAGGCACGGGAAACGTTCAGTGCGCTATTCTCACGAACAGCGGGAAAGAGTTTCATGCATACTTATATAATGGCGGATATTATGATGAAAACGGCAAACCGCTAGAGAGTATGTTCTTAAAATCTCCAGTAGAGTTCAGTAGAATAAGCAGTAGGTACAACAAAAGAAGAAGACACCCGATTAAAAAACGGATTATACCTCATTTAGGAACTGATTACGCAGCACCAAAAGGAACCCCAATTATAGCTGTGGCAGACGGTGTAGTAACTAAATCTTCATACACAGGAGGAAATGGGAAATATGTGAAATTAAAGCATAGTTCTATTTATGAGACGCAATACTTGCACATGAGCAAAAGAGGCGTAAAAGTGGGCGAACACGTGAAACAGGGAGAGGTTATAGGATATGTAGGTAGCACAGGGTTAGCTACTGGCCCGCATGTCTGTTTTAGGTTCTGGAAAAACGGAGTTCAAGTAAATCATTTAAGGCAAGACCTACCTGCAGCTGATCCGCTAGACGAAGCTACATTAAGCTTATTTCATCTAGAGCGGAAAGACCTCAGAAATAGACTAGAAAAAACAGCTTTTTCTCCAGCAGTCTAATAGGCTCTTTCGTCTATTCCTTCCATATAGTTAATGAATGCTTTGTTCACTACTTTATTACCTCCAGGTGTTGGGTAGTCTCCGGTAAAGTACCAATCACCTAAATTTTCAGGACAAGCCTTGTGTAATTTTTCTACTGTTTGATAAATAATTTTCACTTTAGGTATAACATCAGCAGGCTTTAATAATTGAGATATCTTAGTACTAATCTGATCATCATTGAAAGGAGCGTAGACCTCCTTTACGTAGTTCTTCACTTGTTCTTTAGGCAGCCCTTGTTGGTCTTTACACTTTCTGTAAACCGTTTGAAGAAGATCTTCTTTCCCTTGGTCATTAAGCAATGAAACAGCAGCCTGAAAGGCTATAAAATCTCCGAGTTTCGCCATGTCTATTCCATAGCAGTCAGGATATCTAATTTGAGGAGCAGAACTGACGACTACTATTTCTTTAGGGTTAAGCCTGGCGAGCATTCTAAGAATGCTTTTCTTCAGCGTAGTTCCTCTAACTATAGAGTCATCGATTACCACTAGGGTGTCCTTATTAGGAGTGCATGTGCCATATGTAATATCATAAACATGCTCTACTAGCTCATCTCTTCCATCATCTTGAGTAATAAAAGTTCTGAGTTTAGCGTCTTTTATGGCTAATTTTTCTACCCTAGGCTTAATTTCTAGAATATTCATTAAATCTGCATCAGAACAATGAGGAGGAAGTTCTTTTATCTTCTGCAATTTAATTTCGTCTAGGTAAGACTCTAACCCTTCTACCATTCCTAAAAACGATGTCTCAGCGGTATTAGGAATAAAAGAGAACACCGAGTTTCGCAAATCGAAATCTATAGCTTCCAATATTTTAGGAACTACACGTCTTCCTAAATCCTTTCTTTCAGAATAAATGTCTCTATCGCTACCTCTAGAAAAATAGATGCGTTCAAATGAGCAAGCCTTTCTCTCCAGTGGCCTTCTAACTTCTGAGATATGCACATCACCATTCTTTTTTATAATTATAGCATGGCCAGGAGGAAGTTCTTGTACTTTATTGATGCCTACATTAAAAGCAGTTTGTATAGCTGGCCTTTCACTAGTAACCACAACTACTTCATCATCCTCATAATAAAAGGTAGGTCTGATTCCAGAAGGGTCCCTGAGGACGAATGCATCCCCATGCCCTAACAAACCTGCCATAGCATAACCTCCATCCCAGTCAGCGGCGGAGTGTTTTAATATGCGTTGAATATTAATGTTGTGGCTTATTTTTTCAGTTATTTGGTGGTTTTGATACCCTTGGCCTTTATAAAGCTTAAATAAAGCTTCATTTTCTTCATCTAGAAAATGACCAATTTTCTCCATTACAGTAACGGTATCCGTTTTCTCTTTTGGGTGTTGACCTAGTTCAGTTAATATTTCAAATAACTCATCTACATTGGTTAAGTTGAAGTTTCCTGCTACTACTAGGTTCCTTGTCTTCCAGTTGTTTTGTCTAAGAAAAGGATGACAGCTTTCAACGCTGTTTTTTCCAAAAGTACCGTAACGCAGATGCCCTAGGAAGAGCTCTCCAGTGAAACCGAAGTTTTCTTTAAGCCATTGAGAGTCTTTTAGCTCATCAGAGCTTAAATCTTGAAATCTAGTATTTATTTTTTCGAAGACATCTTTTATAGGAGATTTCTCATTGCTCCGCACTCTACTAATGTATCTCTTTCCAGGAGGGATATCTAATTTAATGTTTGCTAAACCAGCACCATCTTGACCGCGATTGTGCTGTTTTTCCATCAGTAAATACATTTTATTTAGTCCGTAAAATGCTGTTCCGTATTTATCTCGGTAATACTGAAGAGGTTTTTTCAACCTTAAAAGTGCCAGACCGCACTCATGCTTTATAGCGTCACTCATTTGAGCTTATGGAATTAAAAGGACAAACTTACTCTTTTTTGTAACTCGAAAATGATGGTTTTACGCCATCTCTAATTCTATTTTGAGTTAGAGTTTTTCTGGGATGTTTTCAGTAACATTCCTGTTGTATTTTTGGAGGAGTTGAAATTTACAGAAATGAAAAGATTAGGAAAACTTATTTTTATCGTGGGGGCCCTCTTCTCTATACATGCCTCTGCACAAGAGCATAGCGTAGCTAGAGAATGGAACGAGCTGAATTTGTTTGCAATTAGAAACGATTTTGCGCGCCCTACCATTACCGCTAGAAATTTATGGCATGTAAGTGCGGGGATGTATGATGCATGGGCTGCTTATGATTTGATTAACCAACCTTACTTTCTGGGAAATACTGTAGGAGGGAATTTCATTCCTTTCAATGGAGTCGTTATTCCTGGAACTGCAGAAGAGATTCAATCAGCTAGAGAAGAAGCAGTCTCGTATGCAGCGTATAGAATATTGTCTCATAGATATGGAAACTTGCCTAGCACAAATGAAATTGCTGTCTTAGACGCTTTCGATGCATATATGAACGAACTAGGATACGCCACAGATGTTAGTTCGATTGACTATGAAAACAATGGTCCAGCTTCTTTAGGAAATTATATAGCTGCAGAGATTATTGCTTTTGGTTTATCAGACGGGTCCTTCGAAGAGTACGGATATAACAATCAATATTATGAGTCTATCCATGATGGCGAAGATTATGATTTGGTCACCAGCTTCCCCGGGAATCCGGACATGCTAGACCCTAACCGATGGCAACCATTAACCCTGTTGGTGGCAATAGATCAGTTGGGGAATCCACTGCCAATAAATACTCCAGACTTTTTAAGTGCAGAATGGGGCAATGTCGTTCCCTTCAGTCTTACAGAAGATGACATATCAATTTTTGCCAGAGATGAAAACGTCTATCAGGTATACTGTGATCCAGGGGCCCCGGCTTATATGGATAATGAAGGATTTGAAAATGGCATAACTGATGATTACAAATGGAACCATGCTATGGTAGCTGTTTGGTCTTCTCTTTTAGATCAGGACAACGGGATTATGATAGACGCTTCTCCCAACGGGATAGGAAATGTAGGAGAGTATCCAGAAACGAATAGCATTGAAGATTTGTCGCAGTTCTATAATTATTTCGAAGGGCTAGACGGTTCTCAAGGTCATGACACGAACCCATCTACAGGGATGCCTTATGATTCACAGATGGTTCCTTTAGGAGATTATGGTAGAGTGCTAGCCGAGTTTTGGGCGGATGGTCCAGATTCTGAAACTCCCCCAGGTCATTGGTACACTGTATTGAATTATGTCAGTGATCATCCCGAGCTAGAAAAAAAGTGGAACGGACAAGGCGCAGAGTTAGACGCGCTTCAATGGGATGTAAAAACTTATTTTGCCCTTGGTGGAGCGATGCACGATTGTGCTATAGCCGCTTGGAGTATAAAAGGATGGTATGACTATACAAGACCAATATCTGCTATCAGATACATGGGGGATCATGGACAGAGTTCTAATTCTAGTTCTCCTAGTTACGACCCAGAAGGGTTGCCGTTAATTCCTGGGTATATTGAATTAGTGAATGAAGACGATCCTTTAGTTGGGATAAGTCAAGAGCATTTACATAAAATAAAAGTGTTGTCGTGGAAAGGACCAGACTACCTAGACCAGTTAAGTAATTCAGGAAATATAATTGATGGATTACAAGACAGCACCTTGGCTGGTGTCGGTTGGATTTTATCAGAGAATTGGTGGCCTTATCAGAGGCCAACATTCGTTTCTCCGCCTTTTGCAGGATATGTTTCTGGCCACTCTACTTTTTCAAAGGCAGCAGCTGACCTATTAGGATTAATGACTGGGGATGAGTATTTCCCGGGCGGAATGGGAGTCTTCCCTTGTCCTCAAAATGACTTTTTAGTTTTTGAGACCGGTCCTAGTGTAGAGATGGAATTACAGTGGGCCACTTATAAAGACGCTTCTGATCAGTGCAGCCTTTCAAGAATATTTGGAGGGATTCATCCACCAGTAGATGATATTCCCGGAAGAAAAATAGGGACCAAGATTGGTCAAAGTGTTTATACCATGGTTACTGATTTAGCTAACCCACTTGAGCCTAGAGTAATTCTTAGCGCCACCAATACAGATTTAATAAATGACGCTTACGCAGGAACAGACCTAACTATTGAGGTTCATTATAACCTGCCTATGAACCCAGAAATTGAGCCTATGCTAACATTTACTGAAGATTTGAGCGGAACTTTAACTTTATCGTCGGGAGTTTGGACTTCTTTCAACTCTTACACGTGGTCATTTAGCACAGTTGATGACAATTTCACTGCCTTAGATATTCAAGCTCTAGTTTTCGGAGCACAAGATCTACAAGGGGATATTCAACAAGATTTCATACTAGGGGATGCGTTTATAATAGATACTGAAAACCCATCAGTTTCCGAGGCAAACTTCACTGATAATATGAATGAATTCCTTGTAGGAACGAATATCAACCTGCTTACTAACTTCTCTGAGTCAATGAGTCAAATTTCACCTACCGTTTCTTTTGTAAATGAGGACCCTACCATGAGTAGTTTAAGTTTTTTAATGGTTCAACCAGAGTGGATTAACGATAGTCAGTTCGGAATGGCTTATTTAATAAATGATGCAGATGAAGAGTTATATAACATGATCGTCAGCATTTCTGGTGCTTCAGACTTAGCGGGGAACATGTTAGTGACTGAAGATGTTGTAATAGAAACATACATAGACACTAAAGCGCCTGCTATTTCTAATGTTACATACAGCACGTCAATAATTAATGAATCCAGCGCCATAGTCGAAGGGTACTCAATTACTGTACAGACAGATGATGAGCTGTTAACCTCAGGTGAAGCTCCAGTTATGTCATTCCCTTTAGAAAATCCATCTTCCGCATTAATCGTAAATAATGGAGCGAGTGGTTTTGTAGCATTAAATGAGTATGAGTTTGTTTTTGATGTAGTAGACACTGATTTGGAATTATCTAACATAGATGTTCTTGTTTCAGAAATTAGAGATGCTGCTGGAAATATAGGAGAGGATTATTCTTTGGTAGATGCATTTTCAATAGACACCAAAGCCCCTAACGTCCTATCGCTTACATTAAGCACGACGATTATAAACGAGGCTGAGACAGGAAATACACTTAATATAACCGCCCTGTTCGATGAGGTTATGGATGAAACAGTAGAGGGAGAGGTTGTGTTCAATCCGGTGACTCCTGCATCGCTGTCAAGTTCGTCTAATTCTGCCTGGATTAACACCCAGCTTTATCGTGCTTCATTTGACATCTTTGATGAAAATGAAGATGAGGAGTTAATGATAAGGCTAGAGTCTGCAAAGGATTTAGCAGGAAACGCGGTGAATCCATGGGATTCTGATGAAGCTTTAATTCTGGACAACAAAAACCCCGATGGATTTATAACTGCTAACACTTACAATGTAACGAACGATAATAGCGGAACCAGTGGTTTCCAAGTGTTAGTTTTATTTGATGAAGAGGTAAATTCGGATGTAATTCCTACGCTAAATTTCCCTGTAGAGGATCCTTCAGGAAATATTACAGTCAATTCTGAAAACACGGGCTGGTTTGGCTCCGCATACAGATTTGATTTTGATGTATCAAGTGATCTGACGCCATTAGCATATATAGACATAGACGTTTCTAATGCTGAAGATTTATATGGGAATAGTATGAGTGAAATGAACTTGCTAAATTATTTTAGTATTCAATTAGACACCTTTTTGGTAGTTAATGAGCTTGTTTTTCAGGAGCTAAGGGTTTATCCTAATCCCGTTTTTAAAGGTGAAAATTTCACTATCGAATTAAGAGATGTAGAAAATTATGCTTTCTTCTTGTATGATCAGCTGGGAAGAATAATTGAAAGTGAGAAGATGAGTGTTACAGGAGATAAGCTCCTAGTTTCTACTGCAGGATTGTCTTCAGGTAAGTATTTTGTTAAACTTAAAGGAGAGAATGCAGAAACTGTAATAAGAATAGAGGTGCTGAACTAGCATATAAATCCACAGATACGAGACTTTTATGTAATGCTTTAGTTTTTTCTTTACCACATCTATTGTTAACACCACTTTTTTGAGCATTTGCACCTTTATTCATTAATTTTTGAAGATGATTGTTATTCTTTACTTCAATGAATTTAAGTCTTAGACACGTGGTTATAATTTTCTAAGTTTAATTTGTTTCACAAAGCTTTCGAAAATTGTTTTACACGCTGCTCTTCCTCTTTCTTTGAAATTAATAAGACTCCATTCGCTTCCACGATTATATACCCATCTAAGCCTTGAATAACCGCCTTTTTTATATTGTTTAGCTTCACGAGATTTCCTTGTGATTCAAAAAAGGCCACTCGGGCATTACTAATAGCGTTTAGGTCTTTATCCTTTAAAGTATGGTTGTAAACAGACCCCCAAGTGCCTAGATCGCTCCACCCAAAGTCAGTTAGAATTACTTTAACCCCTTTTGTTTTCTCTAGGATTCCATAATCTATAGAGATATTTGTGCATTTAGAATAAATCTCTTCAATTGCTTCTTCTTCTTTATCTGTTCCAATCAGTTCAGATGATTCCGCAAATAGGTCATAAATATCAGAAAGGTGAGTCTGAAATTCATTTTGAATAGTTTCTAAAGTCCAAATAAAAATTCCAGAATTCCAGAAAAACTCACCAGTTTCTAGAAACTTTTCCGCCAATTTTAAATTCGGTTTTTCGGTGAATGTGACTACATTTCTTACGTTGTCTTCTGAGTCTTTTAGTGGATCGCTAAATTGTATATATCCGTACCCTGTGTTTGGAGAAGAGGGCCTAACTCCAATTGTAACCAGACACTCAGATTTTTTAGCGGTGTTAATTGCTGATTGTATATCTTGGAGAAACTGAGGCTCATTTGTGATGAGTTGATCAGCAGAAAGAACAATGATTTCAGCCTGCTCCGTCTTCTGTTTTATCCAAAAATTTGAGTATGCTATACAAGGGGCGGTGTTTCTCATGTGTGGTTCACAAAGTACTTGTGACTCATTCAGCTCAGGAAGGTTTTCTAAAACTAAGTTTTTATAACGAGAATTAGTTACTACGATTATGTTTTCAACCGAGCAAATAGGTAAAATTCTTTCGAAGGTCATTCTAATAAGAGTTTTACCTATTCCTAGTATATCTTGGAATTGTTTCGGGTTATCTGCCGTGCTCATCGGCCAGAATCTACTACCGATACCACCAGCCATTATTACGCAGTATGTATTTGATGCAGGGTTCAATGTGTTCGTTTTTTAGAGTAACAAAGGTAATTTTATAAATGGACTAAATTCACACTTACCGTAGGTTGAAATAAGTATTGCTTTTTCTTTTCTATGGAGAGGCATAAAATTCTTTTTCTTTTTTTGGCTAAAACCTCAAACAAGCCTTTGTCTAAATACTCAAAACGTTGACCGATAAAAATATCACTCACATAAATGGAGCCGTCTTTTGCGAAGTCGTAATTCCTAAGGGTTTTATATAAGTTTTCGTCAGAATAAGATGAGGCTTTTGGGTTCTTTAAATAATTCCAAGTTGCTAATGAAACGTCAACGGGAAAAACATTAGAAAGCACAAAAGGCTTTAAAATAGATTCAAATTCTCTTTTCCATTCCTCTCCATGAGGCTTTACCCTTCCATGGTGTTTTGCCCAGCATAAATGATGGGCCAATTCATGGAGCAAGGTGAGAAGAAAGGAATATTCATTTAAGTCATCATTTATAGAGATTTTAGACTTTCCAGACGTCCCTAGAGGTCTAAAATCACCAAGTTTAGACTTCCTGGGTTTAGAAACTCGTAGCTCCGTATCTATGTTAGCCAGAACTCTTTTTAAAAGAGGAATTGACTTTTCTGGTATGTAAGGACTAATTCTCCGAATCATACTGATTAGTGGAATTTTCAACTAGTTCTATAGAATCCCAAGTAGGGCAAGAGTTACATTTGTTCTTTTTTCTCAACAGCGAGCAACTTGATAGAAGCGTTATAACCAAAAGAACAATTAGAATATTCTTAGTACATTTCATATATCAAACATAGATGTTACTTCTTTAACTAAGAAGTTTTGAGTTTTTATATTTTAAAAATCATCCAAGTTTAGCCGATGTTTCCTAACTGATATATCTATTTTAGCAACCTGTGAATATACTTCAGACTATAGGGAGGTATACTTTGTTGCTTGGTAGGCTCTTTAGTAAGCCTGAAAAGCTAAAAGTATACTGGAAGCAGCTCATCAACGAGCTAGATAAAATCGGCTTGCAGTCAATTGGCATTGTGGCTCTATTATCTATTTTTATGGGCGGGGTGATTACTCTTCAAACAGCTTCAAACATCGACAGCGCATGGATTCCAGCGTATACAATTGGTTTTGCCTCGCGCCAAAGTATTATTTTAGAGTTTAGCCCAACGCTGATTTCACTAATATTGGCGGGCAAGGTGGGGTCTAATATAGCCTCTGAAATAGGAACTATGAGAATCTCAGAACAAATAGATGCCTTGGATATAATGGGGGTCAATTCAGCTGCGTACTTAATCCTTCCTAAAGTGCTAGCTAGCCTTTTCATTTTCCCTTTTCTGATTATTATTAGTATGTTCCTGGCTATGCTAGCAGGGGGTTTTTTTGGTAAAGCAGCGGGCTTAATAACTTTAGTAGATTATGTCTACGGGATTCAATTTGATTTTAAGACATTTTCTATAGTTTACGCACTTATAAAAACGTTTGTGTTTGCGTTTATTATCGCCACCGTAAGCTCTTATTTCGGTTACTACACCAAAGGCGGAGCCTTACAAGTAGGAGAGGCTAGTACGAAAGCAGTAGTTTTTAGTAGTATTTACATTTTAATAGCTAATTATTTCTTAACCCAATTACTTCTGTTATGATAGAGGTTAAAAATTTACATAAGAGATTTCATCACAAAGAAGTCCTTAAAGACATTTCTATAAAATTTCAGGAAGGGAAAGTTAACTTTATCATTGGACGAAGCGGGTCGGGTAAATCTGTTCTTACCAAGTGTGTAGTTGGTTTGATAGAACCAGACAAAGGAGATGTTGCGTATGACGGCAACTCATTTACACGAATGGACAGGCCAGAAAAGCAAGAGGTAAGAAAGAAGATAGGGATGCTATTCCAAGGGAGCGCCTTGTTTGACAGTATGAGCGTTATTCAGAATGTCATGTTTCCATTAAATATGTTTACTGAGTTAAGCGAAGGGGAGAAGATAGATAGAGCCATGAACACCTTGGAACGAGTGGAACTTCAGGATTCAGCTAACTTATTGCCTGCCAGCCTAAGTGGAGGAATGATGAAAAGAGTCGGTATAGCTCGGGCTTTAGCCATGCAGCCGAGGTTTTTGTTCTGTGATGAGCCAAATAGCGGGTTAGACCCTCAGACGAGCATTATAATTGACAACTTGATAAAAGACCTGACTTATGAGCTGAACATGACCACAGTAGTTATAAGTCACGATTTAAATAGTGTTTTAGAAATTGGAGACGAAATAAATTTTCTTCATGAGGGGCGTGTGGAATGGAAAGGTGACCGAAAGGATATTGTGAACTCAGATGTAGAGAGCCTCAATCGGTTTGTATTTGCATCAAACCTCATGAAAAAATTAAAATAACCCCCATTGGTCATTGCTAAAAGGTTAAACAGCAAAAATTTATTTCTAAAGTAGCGAAGGCATTAATTGATGTTTTTTCCCTAACCTCCTAATAATTGCTAAAAGCAATTCAAATGTATGATGAGGACCTTAAACCATCCTCAGAAACTTTATGAGTGCTTTATTATTTTAAAAGCGCACCTTAAAAGGAGTGGTTGAAAAAAACTATGGGCTGTATAATTGAATTAGACTTTAAGTTTTACTTAATTTGCGCTCTTAAATAAATATGTAAACAAATAAAACATGTCTGAAATTCATTCAAAAGTAACAGCAATCATCGTTGATAAGTTAGGTGTAGACGAAGCTGAAGTAACAAATGAAGCAAGTTTTACAAATGATTTAGGGGCAGATTCTCTAGACACTGTAGAATTAATAATGGAATTCGAAAAAGAATTTAACATTGCTATTCCTGATGATCAAGCTGAAAAGATCGGAACAGTAGGCCAAGCGGTTGATTACATAACGAATAATGTAAAATAATTTATGGAATTAAAGAGAGTCGTAGTAACAGGTCTTGGCGCTTTAACACCAATTGGAAATTCGGTAAATGAGTACTGGGACAATTTAGTAAATGGTGTGAGCGGAGCAGCTCCTATAACTCACTTTAATGCCGAAAAATTTAAGACCCAGTTTGCGTGTGAATTGAAAGGGTATGACCCTCTTAATCACTTCGATAGAAAGGAGGCGCGCAAACTGGATCCTTTTGCTCAATACGCTATGGTCTCCGTGGCCGAAGCTATATCAGATTCAGGTTTAGATTCTGAAGATTTAGACAAGAATCGCATTGGAGTAATATGGGGGTCAGGCATAGGGGGGATAAAAACGTTTCAGGATGAGTGCATGAATTTCGCTCATGGAGATGGCACGCCTAGATTCAATCCTTTTTTCATTCCAAAAATGATTGCTGATATTGCTAGCGGTCATATTTCGATTAAATATGGATTTAGAGGCCCCAATTTTTCTACCGTTTCGGCATGTGCTAGTGCTACAAATGCTCTAATAGACTCATTCAATTACATACGTCTAGGTAAAGCCAACGCTATGGTAGCTGGAGGAAGTGAGGCGGCAGTAAATGAAGCAGGAGTAGGAGGATTTAATGCACTTCATGCGTTATCTACCAATAATGAAAACTATGCTACCGCTTCAAGACCTTTTGATGCTACTAGAGACGGATTTGTTCTTGGAGAAGGGGCAGGAGCAGTAATTCTTGAGGAGTATGAGCACGCTAAGGCTCGTGGAGCAAAGATATACTGTGAGCTTGCCGGAGGGGGATTGAGCGCAGATGCTTATCATATAACAGCGCCACATCCGGAAGGAATAGGGGCCATAAACGTGATGAATGCTTGTTTAGAGGATGCGCACATGAAGCCAAGTGATATTGACTATGTAAACGTTCATGGAACTAGCACGCCTTTAGGAGACATCGCAGAAACCAAGGCAATAGTGAAAGTTTTTGGTGAGCATGCCTATAAGCTTAATATATCATCTACAAAATCTATGACGGGTCATTTGCTTGGAGCTGCAGGTGCCATAGAGTCTATAGCTTGTATAAAAGCATTAGAGCACCAAATCATTCCTCCAACAATTAATCACGTTGTAGAAGATGAAAATTTAGATAACAAGCTAAATTTAACTTTAAACAAAGCTCAGAAGAGAGAGGTGAATGCGGCTTTAACGAATACGTTTGGTTTTGGAGGCCATAACACTTCTGCAATCTTTAAAAAGATATAATTCGATTGTTTTTACGCTTTAGCAGACAATCTAAAGAAGATGCCCAGCTCAGGCTCTTTTTAAAGAATTTATTTGGATTTGAGGTGAAAAATCTGAGTCTTTATAGACTTGCACTTACACATAGCTCAGTAATTCAAAAGAGAAATGACTTAAATCAAAGTAATGAGAGGTTAGAGTTTCTTGGGGATGCTATTTTAGACGCTATTATCGCTGATTATTTATATACAGAATTCCCAGATTTATCGGAAGGTGAATTGACTAAAGAGAAGGCGAAAGTTGTAAATAGACGAACTTTAAATCGACTAGCCGGAAAAATTGGGCTGGACAAATATCTAGAGTATTCTATTAATTTCAACACAGAGGATACCTCCCTTCTTGGAAATGCTCTAGAAGCGCTTATTGGGGCTTTATTTCTAGACCTCGGGTATATAAAAACCGAACGCGCGACATTGAAAATGTTTGCCTACATAAATTTAAGTTTAGTTCTTGAAGAACAAAAGGATTATAAAAGCTTATT
>CESU01064809.1_pt1 | contig 27573 bp, 23 predicted proteins | sample 531141 | NCBI WGS metagenome assembly CESU01 (sample SAMEA2621401, study PRJEB7988) | marine metagenome | isolation source: saline water (ENVO:00002010), including
AAACCTGTGCTTTGTTCCAAAGTTCCATTAGGTCCTATTGCCGATCAATGGACTACCCATAAAAATAATATCAGACTTGTTAGTCCAGCTAATAAAAGGCTCATAGATATCATTGTAGTTGGCACAGGTTTAGCTGGCGGTTCTGCATCTGCTACGTTAGCAGAACTTGGTTATAATGTTAAGTCTTTTTGTTTTCAAGATTCACCTAGAAGAGCACACTCGATTGCAGCTCAAGGAGGTATTAACGCCGCTAAAAATTATCAAGGCGATGGAGATTCTACTTATCGTTTATTTTATGATACTGTTAAAGGCGGTGATTATAGATCTAGAGAATCTAATGTTTATAGATTAGCTGAGGTTTCTACTAATATTATTGATCAATGTGTGGCTCAGGGCGTTCCATTTGCTAGAGAATATGGTGGTTTGTTAGACAATAGATCTTTTGGTGGAGTTTTGGTTTCCCGAACATTTTATGCAAAAGGTCAAACAGGTCAACAATTGCTTTTAGGAGCTTACTCAGCCATGAATCGTCAAATTGCCAGAGGCAAAATTAAAATGTATAATCGTCATGAAATGCTTGATATTGTTAAAGTTGATGGCAAAGCACGTGGTATTATAACTAGAAATTTAATTAATGGGCAGATCGAGCGTCATTCAGCACATGCTGTTGTTATAGCCTCAGGAGGTTATGGAAACTTATTTTTCCTATCCACTAACGCAATGGGAAGTAATGTCTCTGCTACTTGGAAAATACATAAAAAAGGAGCTTATTTTGCTAATCCTTGTTTCACTCAAATTCATCCAACGTGTATTCCTGTTTCAGGTGATCATCAATCCAAGTTGACTTTAATGTCTGAATCCCTTAGAAACGATGGAAGAATATGGGTGCCTAAAACTATGGAAGATGCTAAATCTATCAGAGAGGGTGAAATTAAACCTACCGACCTTTTAGAGAATAAAAGAGATTATTATTTAGAAAGAAGATACCCTGCTTTTGGAAATCTTGTTCCAAGAGATGTTGCTTCAAGAGCTGCTAAAGAACGTTGTGATGCAGGATATGGAGTTAATAAGACTGGGGAAGCAGTTTATTTAGATTTTGAAGCAGCTATAATTAGATACGGAACTGAAAAAGCTCACTTGAAAGGTTTAGACGAAAATGACGACGAATTAGTTAAAAAGTTGGGAAGAGAAGTTATTAAATCTAAATATGGTAATTTATTTCAGATGTATGAAAAAATTGTAGATCAAAATCCTTATTATACTCCTATGATGATTTATCCAGCTGTTCATTATACAATGGGTGGAATATGGGTAGATTATAATTTAATGACAACAGTGCCAGGGTGTTTTGCTATTGGTGAAGCTAATTTTTCAGATCACGGCGCGAATAGGCTTGGAGCTTCAGCTTTAATGCAGGGATTAGCTGATGGATATTTTGTCTTGCCTTATACAATTGGTGATTACCTCGCAGATGATATTAGAACAGGACCAATTCCTACTGATCTTCCTGAATTCGATGAAGCTGAGGAATCAGTAATTAATAAAATAACATGTTTATTGGAAAATCAGGGCTCTAAAACAGTTGATTATTATCATAAAATTTTAGGAAAAATTATTTGGAATAAATGTGGGATGTCTAGAAATGAAAAAGAATTAAAAGAAGCAATTGTTGAAATTCAAAATTTAAGAAAAGATTTTTATAAAAATGTTTTTGTCCCTGGAAATAATGAATCATTTAACGAACCTTTGGCAAAAGCACTTAGAGTAGCTGATTTTTTAGAGTTAGGAGAGTTATTTGCTAAAGACGCTTTAGAAAGAACAGAATCATGTGGAGGACATTTTAGAGAAGAATCACAGACACCTGAAGGAGAAGCAATGCGAGATGATAAAAATTTTACTTTTGTTTCTGCTTGGGAGTACAAAGGAAATCCAAGTAATGCAAAATTACATAAAGAGCAGCTTTCTTATGAGAATATTGAACTAAAAACCAGATCATATAAATAATTATGAAGTTGAAATTGAAAATATGGAGACAGGAAAATTCTAAATCTAATGGGAAAATGGTTTTATATGATATTGAGAATGTATCTCCTGACATGTCTTTTCTTGAAATGATGGATGTTCTTAATGAAGAATTAATGATTAAAGGAATTGACCCAGTCGCTTTTGATCATGATTGTCGAGAGGGAATTTGTGGTTCTTGTTCAATGTTTATAAACGGTGAAGCTCATGGTCCAGATAGATATGTGACAACTTGCCAGTTGCATATGAGAAAATTTAAAGATGGTGATACAATTTATATTGAACCTTTTAGGGCTAAAACCTTTCCTGTTATTAAAGATTTGGTAGTGGACAGAACAGCTTTTGACAGAATTCAACATTCAGGAGGTTTTATCTCTGTTAATACGTCGGGAAACACTCAAGACGCTAATTCAATACCTATTGAAAAAGCTAATGCAGATAAAGCATTTGATGCGGCGACATGTATTGGATGTGGGGCTTGTGTTGCTACTTGTAAGAATTCAAGTGCAATGCTATTCGTTTCTGCAAAAGTTTCTCAGTTTGCTCTTCTCCCTCAAGGAGAGGTAGAAGCAACTGACAGAGTTATAAATATGGTAAAACAAATGGATGACGAAGGTTTTGGAAATTGCACTAACACAGGAGCTTGTCAAGTAGAATGTCCAAAAGGAATATCACTAGATAATATTGCTAGGATGAACAGAGAGTTAGTGAAAGCTCAATTAAAAAAGTAAATCTATTCTAAAATTATTTTTTCCTCCAATATCCAATTAGCCCTTATGTTGATTTCGTCATCAAAATGATATGTTTTTTCTGGTGAAATACGTTTTAAAAAACTTCCAGTATCCCACTTTTTATTTTTGTTTTTATCGATTATTACTTTTATATAATATTTTGATGGAACTAAATTTTCAAAAATACATGGATCTTTTTCTGACTCTAATATTTTTTCTCTTAATACTTCTTCTTTGAGATTAGTTAATTGAACTATAATGGGATAGGTATTTTTGTTTTGAATACCAAGCTTAATTTTACCATAATCAGATCTGCTTTTAGTTGAAAAACTATAGTTTAAAGTATCGTTTGTAGACCCTAAAAAGTCATTTAAAGCATTAGGAAATAACGATAAGTTATATTCATCATTAGGGAGCATTTCGAAATCAAAAACGACATCTAGATTGTTTTTATCGATTTTAGTTTTGAATTGCACAGGTATAGAATCTTTATTGACAAGAAAAATCAGATCATTGTTTATGTTTAAAATTGGAATATTACTATATAATTTGAATTTATCATTAAGTTCAATTGAACCATTTTCAGAGGGAGAAATAATTAAGGAATCTTTTTCTTTTTCTTTATACTTAATAGTATAAAAATCTTTGTTTCCGTTACTTTTTACAAGAAAACGTAATGAGTCGTATTTAATATTACTAAACCAATAATTTAAAGTATCGGTTTCTTTATTTTTGGTTATTATTGATTTAAAGTTGTTGTTAAAGCTATCAATGAGTTCAATTTTAACATCTTTATAATTTCCAATAAAACCAAACCCTATTTTATTCTTGGTATCTATAAAGGGTCTAGAACTCTTAAACTCAATTTCTTCTTTAAAAATTTCAATATCAAGTTCACTAGGACTGGGAATAGTTATAAAATCTTTTAAAAAACCTATTTCTTCTAAACCTGGATCAAACTTGTAATTATTATTCAAATCATTTAATGCTACTAGAAGGTATTCCCCTTTTTTTAGATTACTTATTTCAAAATAAGTACTGTCTAGTGTACTTCCCACATAAAATGGCAGAGAATTATAAATTATAGAATCTGAGTAATTTTCATCTATTTGATACAGCATTGTACTAATAAATTCATCAGACTCTCTTTTAAAAGCATTTTTAATATTCCCAGAAATTTTTAAAGAGTCTATATAATCTCCGGTTGAAAAAACATATTTGAAATAGGGTAAAATATTCCCCTCGTTATTATCAATTACACTTTGCCCAAAGTTGAATACATAAGTAATGTTTTTTGGCAAATTCTCATTTATATCTATTTGAATATATTTTGAAGCTCCCGATTGGGGAGATATTGAGTATAAGCTTTTTTCAATTGGAGGCGAAACAACCAATTGTTTTCTAAAATCCTTTAATTTAATGTATTCGTCAAAAAATAACCGAATTCTTTTTTCATTAAAATTAATAGAATTTTCTTTGGGTTCGGCATTAACTAATACTGGCGGACTTTCATCTTCTGGACCACCCTCTGGAGTTCCTCTTTTTGCACATTGTGTAAGAAAAAGACAAAAAAAGATAATTAAAAAGATTTTAGTGTTGTTCATGAAACATTTAAATCTTTTCTAAAGTAACAATTATTTTAACCTATTTCTATTAAAATAATATAAATAGAAATTATTAAAATATAACGACTATTTTTGTTGATATGGCACCTGAAGAAAAATTTAAAAAAGTCGTCTCTCACGCGAAAGAATATGGATTTGTTTTCCAATCAAGTGAAATTTATGATGGTTTAAGTGCAGTTTACGATTATGGTCAAAACGGAACAGAGCTTAAGAATAATATAAAAGATTATTGGTGGAAAGCAATGGTTCAGCTAAATGACAACATAGTTGGTATTGATTCCTCGATTTTAATGCATCCAACAATTTGGAAAGCGTCTGGACACGTAGATGCGTTTAATGACCCTTTAATTGACAATAAAGACTCTAAGAAAAGGTATAGGGCAGATGTTTTAATTGAAGATTTCATTGCAAAAATAGAGTCCAAGGTCAAAAAAGAAATTTTAAAGGCCAAAAAAAAGTTCGGAGATAAGTTTGATAAACAACAATTTTTAGAAACAAACAATAGAGTCGTTCAATATCAGAATAAGATAAAATCTGTTCATGATGATTTTTCTAAGGTATTAGAAAATGACGATTTAATTGGCTTAAAAAAAATAATTGATGATTTAGAAATTGTTTGTCCTGTTTCTGGTTCCAAAAACTGGACAGAAATTAAACAATTTAATTTAATGTTTGGAACAAAATTAGGCGCATCCTCTGAATCTGCAATGGATCTTTACTTGAGGCCTGAAACCGCTCAAGGAATTTTTGTTAATTTTTTAAATGTTCAAAAAACAGGTAGATTAAAAATTCCATTTGGAATAGCACAAATTGGCAAAGCATTTCGCAATGAAATAGTTGCTCGTCAATTTATCTTTAGGATGAGAGAATTTGAGCAAATGGAAATGCAATTTTTCATAAAGCCAGGAACTCAAAAAGAGTGGTATATAAAGTGGAAAGAAGATAGAATGAAATGGCATTTGTCCTTAGGTTTAGGAAAAGAAAACTACAGGTTTCATGATCATGAAAAATTAGCTCATTATGCTGATGCTGCCTGCGATATTGAATTTAATTTTCCTTTTGGATTTAAAGAATTAGAAGGAATTCACTCAAGAACAGATTTTGATTTATCAAATCACGAAAAGTTTTCCTCAAAAAAATTAAAATATTTTGATTCTAATGATAATAAAAGTTATACTCCATTCGTATTAGAAACTTCCATTGGAGTCGACAGGATGTTTCTAGCTGTTTTTTCTAACTCTCTGTGTGATGAAAAATTAGAGGATGGATCTTATCGTACAGTTCTTAAGTTACCAGCTATCTTAGCCCCTTTTAAAGTTACAATTTTACCTTTATTAAAAAAGGATGGTTTACCTGAAATTGCGAAAGGTCTAGTTGAAAAATTAAAATTAAAATATAGTGTTTCATATGATGAAAAAGATGCTATTGGTAGAAGATACAGAAGACAAGATGCTCTTGGCACCCCTTTTTGTATTACAATAGATCATCAGTCAAAAGAAGACAATACTTTTACTTTGAGAGAAAGAGATTCAATGATTCAGGAGAGATTAAATTTTGATGAATTATTAAAAAAAATAGATTCTGCTATTTCTATTAAATCTTGGATATAAATTAAAATGAAAATTTTTTCTTACAATGTCAACGGAATTAGAGCTGCGATTAAAAAAGGGTTTTTGGAATGGTTAAAGGAATACGGACCAGACTTAATATGTGTCCAGGAAATAAAAGCCAATACTGATCAATTAAATTTAGATTTATTTAGTGAAATAGGGTATAAATATAATTATTGGTTTTCTGCACAAAAAAAAGGTTATAGTGGAGTTGCTGTGCTTTCCAAACAGAAACCTATAGCTGTTCATTATGGTATTGGGATTGAACAGATGGATTTTGAGGGTAGAAATTTAAGATTAGATTTTAAAAATTTTTCAGTGATGAGCTTGTATTTACCCTCAGGTACTAATATTCAAAGATTAGGCTACAAGTTTAAATATATGGAAGAATTCTACAATTATATTGTGGAACTGAAAAAATCAGTTCCTAATTTAATAATTTGTGGAGATTATAATATATGTCACGAAATGATAGATATTCATGATCCTATTAGAAATGCCAAAATATCTGGATTCTTGCCTGAAGAACGTAGTTGGATTACTGATTTCATGAACTTAGGTTTTATAGATTCTTTCAGGTATTTAAATCCAGAACCGAATTCTTACAGCTGGTGGAGCTACAGAGCAAACTCTAGAGCTAACAATAAAGGCTGGAGGATTGATTATAATATGGTTAGTGAAAACTTAAAATCAAATATCAAATCTTCATACATATTAGATCAAATTTATCACTCAGATCATTGCCCAGTTGCTGTTGAATTAAAATTTTAATTAATGAAATACACATATTTACCTAATACAGATATAAAAGTTAGTAAAATTTGTCTTGGAACCATGACTTATGGAAATCAAAATACCATTGATGAATCAGAAGAACAAATGGATTATGCTTTAGAAAATGGAGTTAATTTTTTTGATACTGCTGAGCTTTACCCTGTTCCTGCCACACCAGAGAGATATGGTGATACCGAAAAAATTATTGGTAACTGGATAAAAAAAAAATTAAATAGAAATAAAATTATTTTGGCCTCTAAAATTGCTGGTCCAGGAGACTATACAAAACACATTAGAACAACGGGGTTCTGTGAGAGGTCTTTATTTGAAGCTGTTGAGGGAAGTTTAAAAAGACTTAGAACAGATTACATCGATTTATATCAGCTTCACTGGCCAGAAAGATTGACTAATACGTTTGGTCAGAGAGGATATAAATACATGGAACAAGACAAATGGGTAGACAATTGTGAAAACGTTTTAAATTCACTACAAAAACTAATTGATTTAGGTAAGATTAGACAAGTTGGACTTTCTAATGAAACTCCATGGGGGTTTATGAAGTTCTTAGAATTATCTAAAAGGGACTTACCCAAAATGATAACTATCCAAAACCCATATTCGTTATTAAACAGACTTTTTGAAGTAGGTAATTCTGAAATATGTATTAGAGAAAATGTAGGATTACTTGCCTATTCTCCTCTAGGTTTTGGAGTTTTAAGCGGGAAGTATTTAGATGGAAAAATGCCTGAGGATAGTAGACTGAAACTATATCCTAATTTGAGTAGGTTTGCTGGCGAACAATCAATGAGTGCAACAAAATTGTATATGAAAATTGCTATTAAATATGGAATTTCTCTAACACATATTTCTTTAGCTTTTGTAAATAGTAGGCCTTTTGTTACAAGTAATATTATTGGAGCTTCTAAATTAACTCAATTAAAAGAAAACATTGAGAGTGTAAAAATAAATTTAAGCAATGAAATTTTAAAGGAAATTGAGAGTGTTCAATCTGCGATTCCTAACCCCGCTCCTTAAATAAATTTTTTATCAAATCTTCTATTCTTGAGTATTGTAAAATTTTAATTTTCTTTGGAACTTTTGAGATTTTAGTGGCTCTGCTTACAATTAAAAACTTAAAACCAAGTTTTTCTGCTTCATTTATCCTTTGATCAATTTTGGAAATATTCCTCAGTTCCCCTGAAAGTCCAATTTCAGCAGCAAAACAAATTCCTTTGGGAATGGGAATATTAATATTACTAGATAATATAGCTGCGATTACAGCTAAATCAATAGCTGGATCTTCAATTTTAATTCCACCAGTAATATTTAAAAAAACATCTTTAGTCCCCAAATTAAAACCTGCTTTTTTTTCTAATACAGCTAACAACATATTAAGTCTCTTAGAATTAAAGCCAGTTGTACTTCTTTGAGGAGTTCCATAAACAGCTGTACTTACTAATGCTTGAATTTCAATCATTATTGGCCTGATTCCTTCAATTGTTGCAGAAATTGCATTGCCACTTAAAGGTTCTTTATTGTCAGAAAGCAACAATTCACTTGGATTATTTACTTGTTTTAGACCGTCATTTAGCATTTCGTATATTCCTATTTCGGCTGTAGATCCAAACCTGTTTTTTTTTGATCTTAATATTCTATAAATATGATTTCTATCTCCCTCAAAATGTAATACGACATCAACCATGTGTTCTAATATTTTAGGCCCAGCTATTCCTCCGTCTTTTGTAATATGCCCAACCATTATAATAGGCAAGTGTGTTTTTTTTGCATACTTTAAGAAATGAGAAGTAGATTCTTTAATTTGAGACACGCTTCCAGGGCTACTATCAATAGTATCCGTTTGTAATGTTTGTATGGAATCAATAATAATTAGTTCAGGTTTAATTGAATTTACGTGTTGAACAATTTTTTCAACATTTGTCTCGTTTAGTACAAAGCAGGATTCAGAATTAGATTTAATTCTATCTGCTCTACGTTTAATTTGCTGTTGGCTTTCTTCTCCAGATACATAAAGTACTTTTATATTTGTTAAAAGAGAAATTTGGAGTAGAAGAGTAGATTTTCCTATCCCAGGTTCTCCGCCAATTAATACTAAAGATCCAGGGACAACTCCACCTCCTAAAACTCTATTAAGCTCTTCGTCTTTTAAATTCAACCTCGGATTATTTGAGGTATCAATTTCAGTAACTTTTATAGGTTTTGAAGACGTTTGACTTTTGGACAAACCCAAAGATTTTTTTTTTGGATTTTCTATAACCTCTTCAATTAAAGTATTCCATTCTTTGCAGGATCCGCATTGACCTAACCATTTTGGATAATGAGTTCCACAATTTTGACAAAAGAATGCTGTTTTTAAACTAGGCATTAATTCAAAAGTTTTTAAGTTTTATTTTTTGTTTAATATAGGTAAAAAAATAAAAGATAAAGAACCGAAAATTAATATCATTAAAGTTTGTGAAGTCCAAATTATCCATCCAAAAGCAAGAGCAATTTCATATGAAACATTGTACTGACTTAAAACTGTAGCAATGGCCAAAGGGTAAACGCCAATACCTCCGTTTGTAGTAGACATTGCAATGGCACCTGCAATAAATGCTATAAACATTGGTTCTAAACCTAATGAATACGTTTCGGGAAGACTAAATTTAATCACATAAATCATAAGAAAATACATTACCCAAATAAAGAAAGTATGAAAAACGAACTTTTTCTTTTCCCTTAATAATAAAAAAGCCAAAACCCCTTCCTTTAAACCAAAAATAAATTTTTTAAATTTATTTTTAAATGAAAGTTTATTAATTAGTAAAACAAATAAAATGACAAATAAAAGTAGTGGAATAATATAATTAGTTATTTGAATTTGATTTAAATAAGTTTCAGGCCTCCACAAGTTAGGTGATAAATAAACACCTAAAATTATACAAAAAAATAAAATAATTAGATCAATTATTCTTTCAGAAATGATAGTCCCAAACCCTTTTTCAAATGGTATTTTTTCATATGCGTAAATAGAAGATGCTCTTAATAATTCACCTGATCTAGGAAAAGCAAGGTTTCCAAGATAAGCAACCATTATTGCCATTATAGAATTTGAAAATTTAATTTTAAAGCCGATAGGATTTAGCAAATAACTCCACCTTTGAGCTCTTGAAAAATGACTTAAAACACCAAAAGAAATTCCAAAAAAAACATACGTATAATCCGCCATTAAAATAGAATTTAAAATATAGTTTCTATCTTCTAAAGAAGTGTTTTTATAGGAGAAGTATATACATAAAAGACCAATTGAAAGAGGGGTAATCGTCTTCAATACAACTAATAATTTATTAATCATTTTTTAGTTGAGTAAGTTGTTTTCGTCAGGAAATATAATAGTTGGATTGTGTTTTTTCGCACTTTCTAAATTCATTGAAGCATAACTAATTATAATTATTTTATCTCCTTTTTGAACTTTTCTAGCAGCAGGTCCATTTAAAGTTATTTCACCACTATTTTTCTTGCCATTAATAATGTATGTTTCTAGTCTTTCTCCGTTGTTTATATTAACAATTTGGACTTTTTCGCCAACAATCATTTTTGCTGCATTTATAAGGTTTTCATCAATTGTTATACTACCGATATAATCCAAATCACAATTTTTAACAGTTACACGGTGGATTTTTGACTTTAGGACTTCAATTTGCATTGAACAAATATAAATTAATTCAACAAAATGTTATCAATTAATCGCACCTCATTCACTAGAACACAAATAAAAGCTCTATAAGATTTTTGAGGATTTATTACGTTATCAATTTGCAGAGTTTTTGCATTTGCAATTTCTAAGTATTCGACCTTGAAGTTTGGATTTTTATTAATATTAGAAATTATTTCATTTTTAGTTTTAACTAAGTCAGAATTTTTAAAATTGTTTTTTAAAATATTTAAACTATTGTAAATAATTGAAGAATTTTCTTTATCAAAATCAGATAATAAATTATTTCTTGAGCTCATTGCTAATCCGTTTCTTTCTCTTACAGTTGGACAAATTATCATTTTCACATTTATTTTCTCTAAACTTATAAGTCTTTTTATTATTTTGGTTTGTTGATAATCTTTTTCCCCAAAATAAACACTGCTTGGCTTGAAAAGCTCAAGTAGTTTTGACACTATAGTTGCTACCCCATTAAAATGATTTACCCTAAACTTTCCCTCTAATTCTAAATCAATATTATTAAAATCATATTTTTTTAATTTAGGAACCCCACCATAAATTTCTATTTCACTTGGACAGAAAATATTTATTTTTTCAGAAATTGTTTTTATCAAAACGACATCTTTCTCCAAATCTTTAGGATATTTGTTCAGATCTTCAGGGCTACTAAATTGCGTTGGGTTTACAAAAATACTAACCCAAACATTGTCATTATTGTTCACAGCATTTTCTATAAGCGATAAATGCCCCTGGTGAAGTGAGCCCATTGTTGGCACCAATCCGATGTTATTTTTAGATAAAATAGATGCTTTTATTTTATTTTCAACATCTTCTTTTTTAAAATAGACAGGCATTTAATATAATTTTAACACTCTATATTAGGTGTAATTTGGATTAAATCTAACATAATTTTCGTAATTTTGCATTCTCTAATAATTGAGTTTTAAAGAAAGGATTTTATGACTGGAAAAAAAGTGCTTTTCGTATCCTCTGAAGTTATACCATATCTTCCAAATAATGACATATCATCATTGTCATATAATTTACCTAAAATGGTCAATGAAAACGGAGGTCAAACAAGAATTTTTATACCTAAATATGGTGTTATTAACGAAAGACGCCATCAATTACACGAAGTGATCAGGCTTTCTGGAATGAATTTAATTATTGATGATATAGATATGCCTTTAATTATTAAAGTAGCATCTATTCCAAAAGAAAGAATGCAAGTCTATTTTATTGATAACGATGAATATTTTAAAAACAGAGGCCTTCACATTGATGACAAAAAAAAACTCTATAAAGACAATGACGAAAGAGCAATATTTTTTGCTAAAGGAGTAGTAGAAACCATAAAGAAACTCAATTGGTCTCCTGACATTATCCATGTTCATGGTTGGATAGCTTCTTTATTGCCTCTTTATTTAAAAGAATATTACAAAGATGAGCCACTTTTTAAAAATTCTAAAGTAGTTGTTTCTATTTATGGAAATGAAATTAAAGGAAATTTAAATAAAAACTTAGTTAAGAAAATTCAGTTTGATGAAGTTCAAAGTGAAACCTTAAGTGTTTTAGAGAATCCAACATATTTAGATTTGTTTAAAAATTCTATTTTAAATTCTGATGGAGTTGTTATCGCTGGAGATGAAACGGATAAATCTATATTAGAACTTGTAAAGACTCACGAAAAACCACTTTTAAAATTTGGATTTAAGGAGGGATTTAAAGAAGAGTATTTAAATTTTTATACCACCAAAATTCTCAATTAATCTGTTGATGAAATACAATAAATATCTACTCCTTTTAATAATTATCATATCATCTTGCAATAAAGACTTCAATACTGTTGGCATTAACTTAATCAATAATAAACCTTTTAATACAAGCTTGGAAGAAATCCCAGTTTTTGTTAAAATGAAAAAAATTCCACCCTATGTTGTTAATCAAATACAAACGTTTCAGTTAGGAACATATAATGATAATATTTTTGGTAAAACAGAAGTAGTCTACTTATCTCAACTCACTTTAGAAACTGTTTCGCCAGTTTTTGGGATATTTAAACAAAATGACGAAATAAATGGGATGGAAGATAATATTGCAGCAATACCTGAAAAAGAAACTTTAAAAGATGTTTTTTTAGATATACCATTTTTTACAAATGTTGATGATGATGATAATGATGGTGTCATTAATCTATATGATGTTGATAGTACAGACCCTGAAAGCGATAGCGATGGAGATGGATGGTCGGATATTTATGAAACTCAAATTGGGCAAAATCCATTAAATCCAGACACAGATGGTGATGGAATTTTAGATCCAGATGACGATGAATCAAAAAATCCTAATGGTGGAGGTACTATCTATGAATTGGATTCTTTAATAGGTAATTCTAAAGCTAGGTTCAAACTAAAAGTTAACGAGTTAGACTATTATTTAAGAGCATATGATCCTGAATCTAATTTTGAAAAATATCAAAAATATTATTCGAATAACGAAATTCCCTCAAATTTTTCTGGCACTGTACTTTTTGACGATGAAATAGAAATTAATTCTAATGAGCTTGTTTTTTACAATGAAGATGATCCCGAAACCACAGAAGATGATGAATCAGAAACTGTAAAAGAAAGGTTAACCCCTAGGATAAGGGTTACACTAGATAAGGAATTTTTTCAAAAAAAAATCATTGATAATGAAGGATCTCAAGATTTAGATAATAATGAAAATTTCAAGTTATTTATTAAAGGTTTAGTAATTAAAGCATACGATTTTTCTGATCCTTTAATGATGATTTTAAATTTTAATGAAGCGGAAATAAGAATGGTATATGATTATCAAAAATATGATAAAAATGATACTGTTGATGATACTTCTGATGACGTAATTGAGGAAGAGGAATCTAAATTTTTATTAAAGATGAGTGGGTACAAAATTAATTCATTTAAAAACGAAGCTTATCCTGCAGCAATTTATAATGAGATTTACGACACTATTAACAATCCTAAAACAGTTTATCTAAAAGGAGGAGCAGGGGTAATGGCAGAAATTGAATTATTTAAAAATAATGACGGGATAGATGTTTTAGAGGAGATTAGATCTAAAGAATGGTTAGTTAATGAGGCAAATTTATCCATGTATATAGACAAAGATATGCTTAGTTCTAGTGGTGGAATTATTGAACCTTCTAGACTGTATTTATATGATATAAAAAATAAGGCTCCACTTATAGATTATTTTATTGACAATTCATCAGGAGCCAAAAAATATGACAATAAGATATATCATGGGGGCTTAATTGAGTTAGACGAGGATGAAAACGGGTTGATGTATAAAATTAAAATAAGTGAACATATAAAAAATGTTATTAGAAAAGATTCTACAAACCTTAAACTAGGTTTAGTAGTAAGTTCTGATATAAGTAGTTCTATGAATACAGAGGTTGAAAACTCTGATCTTATGACTTTCACACCTACATCATCAGCTATAAATCCTCTAGGAACTGTATTAATTGGACCAAGTCCGAGTGCGGATAAATACGCTAAAAGAATGAGATTAAATCTTTATTATACTGAAATTAATAACGATTAAGTATTTCTTTGACTTTTCCAAATATTTTTAAATACTCCTTGTTTCCAATATTTCAAACTTTTAAATAGAATTTTTCTTTTCATTGAAGAAAAAATGGATGCAAATAAAAGTTCATTAAATTGAATGAATATCAATAATAAGTGATTTAAAAACTTCAGTGATTTTGAGGAGTGTTTTTCTAGATAAATATGTGAGGATACAATAACTTCAGATTTTGTTATAACCTTAATTGTTTCATTTTTTCTTGAAGCGCCCCCGTGAAAATGAGTACAACTCCATTTATTAAACAAAGATATTTTTAAACCTAAATTATTTGCTCTTTTGCATAAATCCATATCCTCATAATACATCCAAAAATTATCATCCCAACCTTTAAGAATTATTAAATCTTCTCTTCTAATTAGTACAAAAGAGCCTGAAATCCAATCAGGAGAAGAAATTTCTTTTAAATTCATAGCACTGTAAGAGCCCTTTTTTAATCTTATAAAAGGCCTTATTAAACCAGACAAACTCCAAAAGTTTAAAAAAACACCATAAGAGTTAGTGTTTTTTTTATTTTCATCCAATTGATTAATTCCAATTATTTTATGTTCCGGATTGTTATTACAAAAATGTAACAAAGAAAAGATGGAATTAGACTCTAAAATTGTATCAGGATTTAAAAAAAGACACCACTTAGATTTTATGGTTTTAGCCCCAATATTACACGCTTTTGCAAATCCATAATTTTTTGAATTTTTTATCCATGAAACCCAATCATATTTTTGTTTAAATCTTAATAACTGACCATCGTTAGAGTTATTGTCAACAACAATGACATTAATGTTGATTTCGGGTTGTTTTAATATACTATCTAAGCATTGGCTTAATTTTGTCCAGGTTTTATAATTAACAATAACTACAGACAATTCATTCATTATAGTTTTTTTCGAAGACGCGCTACGGGACATCCTATCATTTCTCTGTACTTTGCAACAGTTCTTCTAGCTATTGGATAACCTTTTTTGTTTATGAGTTTAGTAAGCTGGTCATCAGTTAATGGTTTGGTTTTATCTTCATTCTCTATGATGACTTGAAGCTTTTTTTTAATTTCAATGGTTGAAACTTCAATTCCTTGATCATTTGTTATTCCCTCTGAAAAAAATGATTTTATTAATTTAATGCCATATGGTGAATCAACATATTTGCTATTAGCTACTCTGGAAATAGTAGAGATGTCCATTTGAATTTTTTCAGCGATATCTTTTAAAATCATAGGCTTTAGCTTGCTTTCATCTCCTGAGAGAAAATATTCTTTTTGAAAGTCCATTATAGCTTTCATTGTTAGTAATAAAGTTTGATTTCTCTGATTAATTGCATCAATAAACCATTTAGCAGCATCTAATTTTTGTTTAATAAAAATCACAGCATCTTTTTGAGATTTCGAAGCTTTATTAGTCTCTTTATAACCAGATAGCATATTTTTATATTCATTTGAAACGTGCAAATCTGGTGCATTTCTTGAATTCAAAGTAAGTAGAAGTTTGTTCTCCACTATTTCAATTGTAAAATCCGGAATTATACTTGAATTTATTTTAGTTGGTTCTGAAAATGCTGCTCCCGGCTTTGGATTTAATTTTTCAATTTCTTTAATTGCAATTTTTAAATCATTTTCATTGATATTAAGTTTTAGAATAATTTTTTGATAATGTTTCTTAATAAACATATCAAAATTATTCTCTATGATTTTAATTGCAGTATTAATACTTGATGAGGATTTTTTCTTTTTTAATTGTATGATAAGGGACTCTTGAAGGTTTCTTGCCCCTACACCTGGGGGGTCCAATAAATGAATTTTTTTAAGTATTTTTTCTATTGATTCAACATCGGAATAAATCCCCATTGTAAAAGCTAAATCATCAACGATATCTAGCAATTCTCTCCTTATATATCCTGTTTGATCAATACTCCCTACTAAAAAATGAGCGATTTCAAGATCTGATTTGTTGAAAGAAAAAGCTTGAAGTTGATTTTTAAGAAATTCATTGAAACTAATGCCTGAAATAAATGGCAAACTTTTTTGCTCGTCGTCTGCACTATGATTATTCGATTTTAATTTGTAATCAGGGACATCATCGTCACTTAAATAGTCTTCTACATTTATTTCGTTATCAGGAACAACTTCTTCTTCAAAATCATTTGGTTCTTCAAAAGGATTTTCTTCCTCTTCCTCTTTTCCAATTTCTAAAGCAGGGTTTTCTTCAATTTCTCTAGATAAACGTTGTTCAAGTTCTTGAACAGGTAGTTGTATCAGTTTCATCAACTGAATTTGTTGAGGCGATAACTTCTGAGATAATTTTAATTGTAAACGTTGATTAAGCATTGAAATTTAATTCAAATAAAAGTACAAAAAAGACATTGAATCAATATTACATCACTAAAATTCTGCACTTTTAGGTGTTCTTGGAAAGGGGATTACATCTCTAATGTTTGACATCCCGGTTGCAAATAAAATTAATCTTTCTAATCCAAGGCCAAAACCACTATGTTTTACTGTCCCGTATTTTCTTAAATCAAGGTACCACCAAAGCTCTTTCTCCTCAATGTTTAAATCTTTAATTCTAGCTTTTAAAACATCTAACCTTTCTTCTCTTTGAGATCCTCCAACTATTTCTCCTATACCAGGAAATAAAATATCCATAGCTTTTACAGTCTTACCATCCTCGTTCATCCTCATATAAAAAGCTTTGATTTTAGCAGGGTAATCATAAATGATTACAGGTTTTTTAAAATATTTTTCAACCAAGAAACGCTCGTGCTCACTCTGTAGGTCTACTCCCCATTCTAAAACAGGATATTTAAATTTTTTCTTCTTATTGGGTTTAGAATTTTTGAGAATTTCAAATGCTTCTGTATATGTTATTTTTTTAAATTCATTATTTATAACAAAGTCTAGTCGTTCTAATAAGTTTAATTCATTTCTTTCATTTATAGGCTTAGTCTTGTCTTCATCTAAAAGTCTTTTATTTAAATATTCTAAATCCTCTGGGCATTCATTAACAAGGTCTTTAATTACAGATTTAATAAACTCTTCGGCTAACTCCATATTGTCTTCTAAATCATAAAAAGCCATTTCAGGTTCAATCATCCAAAATTCAGCTAAATGTCTTGATGTATTAGAGTTTTCTGCTCTGAAGGTTGGTCCAAATGTATATACCTTTCCTAGACCCATCGCTAAACTTTCTGCTTCCAGTTGACCTGAGACAGTTAGGTTGGTTTCTTTACCAAAAAAATCTTCATCATAATTAATTTGATTTTCATTATTTAATGGTGTTTTTTTTATTTCTAGTGTAGTAACTTTAAACATTTCACCAGCTCCTTCTGCATCACTTCCAGTAATAATGGGGGTATTTACATAGAAAAACCCTTTTTCTTTAAAATACTTATGGATAGCAAATGAAAGATTAGATCTAACTCTCATTATTGAGCTGAAGGTATTGGTTCTAACTCTTAAGTGAGCATTTTCCCTTAAAAACTCTAAGGAATGTTTCTTTGCCTGAATAGGATAAGAATTCATATCACATTCTCCCAATACAACTATTTTATCAACTTTAATTTCTGATTTTTGACCTTTCCCCTGGCTTTCCACAAGGACTCCTTCAATGCCTAAAGATGCTCCAGTACTAATTTTAGAAAGTATTTCTTGTGCTGTATTTTCAAAATCAACAACACATTGAATATTTTCAGAACAGGACCCATCATTTAGTGATATAAATCTGTTGGCCCTAAAAGTTTTTACCCATCCTTCTATAAAAACTTTTTGAGAATTTACATCTTCTTTAAGTAGGCTTTTTACCGTAAAATTATTCATAACTCAAATATAATGCTATTAAAAATTAAACAGAAAGAATTTCTTTTTCTTTAGTATTATATATTTTGTCAATTTCAGTAATATATTTATTTGTTAAGTTTTGAATATCATCTTCAGAAATTGATTTTTGATCTAAAGAAACATCTGATTTCTTAATTTCATTATTTGCTTCTTTTCTAGAATTTCTAATACTAATTTTAGCTTTTTCAATTTCAGATTTCGCAATTTTAACTAATTCTTTTCTTCTTTCCTCTGTTAAAGGAGGAATGGTAATGATAATAGATTCTCCATTATTCATAGGGTTAAAGCCTAAATTAGCAATCATTACAGCTTTTTCAATTTCCTGTAATTTGTCTTTTTCCCATGGTTGAATCGAAATTGTTTGTGCATCAGGGGTATTTATATTTGCAATTTGAGATAATGCAGTAAGTGAGCCATAATAATCTAGCTTTACACTAGCCAGCATTGATGGACTCGCTTTACCTGCACGAATATTTAACAATTCTCTTTCAAGATGATCTATAGAATTTTCCATAGACTCTTTACATGTTTCAATAATAAATTCAATTTCTTCCAAAGCTTTTTAGTTTACAGTTGTCCCTATTTTATCTCCTTTTACTAAGTTTAATAGATTACCAGGGATATTCATATTAAAAACAATTATAGGTAAGTTATTTTCTTGACTTAAAGTAAAAGCAGTACTGTCCATTATTTTTAAATTTTTATCTAGAACATTTTGAAATGATATAGAATCAAATTTTACTGCATTTTTATTTTTTTCTGGGTCGGAATCATATATACCATCAACTCTTGTACCTTTTAAAATTACATCTGCATTAATCTCAATAGCTCTTAACACTGCAGCGGAATCCGTTGTGAAAAAAGGGTTTCCAGTTCCCCCTCCAAAAATAACAACTCTTTTCTTTTCTAAATGTCTGACAGCTTTTCTTTTGATATAAGGCTCTGCTACAGCTTCAATTTTAATGGCTGTTTGTAATCTTGTTTGCACATCACACTCTTCAAGAGCGCTTTGCAATGCCAATCCATTTATCACTGTTGCTAACATACCCATATAATCGGCTTGAACTCTATCCATCCCATTGCTAGCGGCTGAAACTCCTCTAAAAATATTTCCTCCTCCGATTACAACAGCCACTTCAAGCCCATGTTCAATTACAGATTTAATCTCTTTTGCGTATTGAGAGATTCTTACGGGATCAATACCATATTGGCGTTCACCAAGTAATGCTTCTCCACTAAGCTTTAATAAAATTCTTTTGTAGGACATCTTTGATTATTTAAAGTAAATATAATCAATGATTTTATAATTTTTTTAAGACAGGTACAGATATTTAGGTTAAACTAACCTAAAGCAACCCTTTTAAAACCAGTGATTTTTAAATCCGAATCAACGGATTTAACATACCCAGATACACTTTGCTTATTATTTTTAATATAATCTTGATTCACCAAAGTATTATCTTTAAAAAACCTCTTTAGTTTTCCATTAGCTATGTTTTCTAACATAGCTTCAGGCTTGCCCTCTTGTCTTAACTGATCTTTAGCAATCTCTATTTCTTTATCAATTACACTTTGGTCTACACCACTTTGGTCTAAAGCTATGGGATTCATAGCAGCAGCTTGCATGGAAATATTTTTAGCGACCTCTTCAATACCATTAACAGAGATAGAAAAACCAGAAAGAGTTGCGATCTTGTTTCCAGCATGAATATATTTTCCAATATAAGGTGCAGATAGTTTTTCGAAAGATCCAATGACTAACTTTTCTCCAATTACTCCAGTTTGTTGAGTTAATTTTTCGTTAACCGTCATAGAGTCAACTTTAGAATTAAGAAATTCTTCTAAAGAATTACATTCTAAGGCTAATTCAGCCAATTCGTTTGCTAAAGAAACAAATCCATCATTTTTTGCAACGAAATCAGTTTCACAGTTTAAGGAAATAATTATACCAGCAGAAAAACTTGAATTTACTTTAGCAATAACAGCTCCTTCAGAGGACTCTCTTTCTGCTCTTTTGGCAGCTACCTTTTGGCCTTTTTTTCTTAATATTTCTATTGCAAGTTCAAAATCTCCTTCGGATTCGACTAAAGCATTTTTACAATCCATAATGCCTGCGCCAGACATTTTCCTTAATTTATTTACTTCAGCAGCAGTTATTTTTCCCATGACTTATTATTCTTTTTTAGTTGTAATTTTTTTTCTAACCCTTTTCTTTTTTTCACCAGTTTTAGCTTGTTCACTAACCTTTTCTTCCTTTTCATCATGGGACTGTACTACAATTTGATCATCAGCAGTTTCTTTTTCTATAACAACTTCTGCTAATTCTTTTTCTTTTTGTCTTTCAGATAACCCCCCATTAATAGCTTCGGAAACATGAGTAAGTATTAAATCAATAGATTTAGAAGCATCATCATTTGAAGGAATAGCATAATCTACTTCTCTTGGATCACAATTAGTATCTACCATTGCGAATATTGGAATATTTAGTTTTTGAGCTTCTTTAATAGCAATATGTTCTCTTCTAATATCTACTACAAAAAGCGCTCCAGGAAGGCGAGTCATCTCAGTAATTGATCCTAAGTTTTTTTCTAGTTTAGCTCTTAATCTATCTATTTGTAATTTTTCTTTTTTAGAAAGAGTTTCAAATGTTCCGTCTTGCTTAGTTCTATCAATTGCAGACATTTTTTTTACAGCTTTTCTAATAGTCACAAAATTTGTTAACATTCCACCAGGCCATCTTTCAGTAATATAGGGCATTTTTACACTCGCTGCAGCCTTAGCTACAATTTCTTTAGCTTGTTTTTTGGTTGCAACAAATAGAATTTTCCTCCCAGATAGTGCAATTTTGTTAAGTGCCTGAGCACATTCTTCCATTTTGGAAGCAGTTTTATAAAGATTGATAATGTGAATACCATTTTTCTCCATAAAAATATAAGGAGCCATATTTGGATTCCACTTTCTTGTAAGGTGTCCGAAGTGAACACCGGCCTCTAATAAAGGTTTAATTTCAATTTTTGTCATTTTTTTTAGTTTACGTTCCGTGTGATTAGCAATAAACAGTTGATTTAAAATCTTATTTATTTAGATGCTAAACTAATTTTCGCATTGCGAAATAGGACAACAGGTTATTTCAATATTGTTATGAACTTATATTCTGTTCAAGAAAAGGAAAACTATCTTTTCGAGAATTGGAATTTCTTTCTTGCTTTCTTTTGACCAAACTTTTTTCTTTCAACCATCCTAGGGTCACGGGTAAGCAAACCTTCTTTTTTTAGCACTGGACGATATTCTTCATTTACCTCACATAAAGCTCTAGAAATAGCTAATCTAATTGATTCTGCTTGACCGTTAATGCCTCCACCATAAACATTTACCTTAATGTTGTAAGTGGTAAGATTATCAGTTAGTTCAAGAGGCTTTTTAATTTTTGACTGTAATGTTGCAGTAGGAAAATATTCTTCAAGAGTTTTACCGTTGACAGTATGCTTTTGGTTGCCTTTTGACATATATACTCTTGCAACAGATGTTTTTCTTCTCCCTATTTTGTGAATTACTTCCATATATTATTTTAATTCATTTAAATTAATCAAAACTGGGTTTTGACCTTCTTGCTTGTGATTTTCTCCAACATATACTTTTAAATTTCTGAAAAGTTCAGCGCCTAATTTATTTTTAGGCAACATTCCTTTTACAGCTTTTTCAACAAGTCTTGTAGGGTCTTTAGCAAACAACTCCCTTGCAGTCAAAGATCTTTGTCCTCCTGGGTATCCAGTATATCTAATATATTCTTTGGATTCCCATTTATCTCCAGATAAAGTTATTTTTTCAGCATTTATTACAACTACGTTATCTCCACAATCTACATGGGGAGTAAAACTAGGTTTATATTTTCCTCTTATCAACTTTGCAATTTTAGAACACATTCTACCTAAAGTTTGCCCAGACGCATCAACTAGAACCCATTTTTTGTTAACAGTGTTCTTGTTTGCTGATATAGTTTTGTATGTTAAAGAATCCAAAATATTATATTTTTACTTAGAGATAATTATTTATACCTCATTTATTGGCCTGCAAATCTACAATAATAAATGAAATCTGCAAACGAAGAATTAATAAATAAAACTAATGAGCTTCATACCAGTTATCTCCTAATCCAATATCAACTGCTAAAGGAACATTTAAAGAATATGCAGACTCCATTTCTTGTTGTATTAATTTTCTCATTTCCTCTAGCTCAGGTTTGTAAATTTCAAATATTAATTCATCGTGAACTTGCACTAGCATTTTGGATTTAAAGTTCCTGCCATTTATTTTATCGCTAATATTAACCATCGCCAACTTTATAATGTCAGCAGCACTTCCTTGAACGGGAGCGTTCACAGCATTTCTTTCTGCGCCTCCTCTTACAATTTGATTTCTCGAATTAATGTCTTTCAAATATCTTTTCCTTCCCAAAATGGTTTCAACAAAACCATTTTCTCTAGCAAAATTTATTTGATTTGCTATATAATTTTTTAGTTCAGGATATGCTAAGAAATAGGACTCTATCAAATCTTTTGATTCAGATCTACTTAAATTAGTCTGGTTACTTAGTCCAAAAGCGGATACACCATAAATGATTCCAAAATTTACAGTTTTCGCATTACTTCTCTGTTCTCTAGAAACATCATCAATATCAATATTGAACACTTTTGAAGCTGTGGAGGAGTGAATATCTTCATTTTTTTTAAAAGCAGAAATCATATTAGAATCATTACTTAACGAAGCAATTACTCTTAGTTCAATTTGAGAGTAGTCAGCAGCAAGCATTACATAATCATTATTTTCACAAACAAATGCTTTCCTTATTTCTCGTCCTTTTGATGTTCTGATTGGAATATTTTGAAGATTGGGATTATTGCTGCTTAACCTACCAGTCGATGCTACAGCTTGATTAAAAATTGTATGAATTCGCAAGCTTTTCTCATTTATTTGCTTTGGTAATGCATCAACATATGTATTAATTAATTTTTGTAATGACCTCCATTTTAAAACTTCAGAAACAATTTTATGATCTTTAGCTAAAAAAGAAAGAACTTCTTCTGATGTTGAATATTGACCTGTTTTTGTTTTTTTTGGATTATCAATTATTTTAAGTTTTTTAAATAAGATTTCTCCTAATTGCTTTGGAGAAGCTAAATTGAAGCTCTGATTTGAAAGATCAAAAATATTTTTTTCAATTATTTTAAGTTCTGAGTTATATTCTAAAGAAAGTTTATTTAAAAATGTTGAATTAATTTTAATTCCATTTGACTCCATTGATGCCAATACTTTTAATAGTGGCATTTCTAAATTTTTAAATAAATCCAGTAACCCTCCGTTTTCTAAGTCGTGCGTTAGGAAATCAGTTAATTGAAAATTTAAATCACTTTTTTCCATGAAAAGTTCAATGGGATTCTCAGTTTTACTGTTTTTAGAAAAACTTGTCTTAAATTTTAAATAAGTTTCACATAAAATGTTAAAATCATGCCCTATATCAGCGTTAATTAAATAATGAGCAATTTTTGTATCAAAACATTTACAATTTGTTTTAATATTAAATTGATTTAAAAATTTAAATGTCTTTTTTAAATCATATCCAATAATTGTAATGTCATCTTTCTTAAAAAGGGATTTTAAAAATTCAATAGAATTAGTGTCCTGATTAATTTGTGTATAATAACTTTTATGAGAGTCCCAAGTAAATGAAATGCCAAAATTGTTTTTATTTATTTCTGAAATGAATAAGCTAACAGAAATAAATTTTTGTTTTAAAATTTTATTAAAAAGTAAACTTTTTCCAAAATCTCCCTGGATTATTTGATAAAAATGTTTGGATTTACTAAAATCATCTTTTTTTAATTCGACATTTAATTCGCCAGGAGAATTAAACAAATCATATTGAACTTCTCTAAGAATCTCAACTTTTCCAACTGATTCTTTTTTTAGTGAGAATATCTTTATGAAATTTTCAGTCATTCTTTTAAACTCTAAATCGCCAAAAATATCTTTAATTTTATTTATATCAGGATCTTGAAATTTAAAACTTTTTAAATCATAGTCTATGGGAACATCTAAAATAATAGTCGCTAGTTTTTTTGAAAGCAGACCTTTCTCTTTGTTTTGTTCAATTTTTTCTTTGAGTTTCCCTTTTATATTTTCTGTATTTCTCAAAAGATTCTCCATAGATCCATATTCTGCAAGAAATTTTTTGGCAGTTTTTTCACCAACACCAGGCAACCCAGGAATATTGTCAACAGCATCTCCCATCATTCCTAAAAAATCAATTACCTGTAGTGGGTCTGTAATCTCAAATTTTTTTTGGACTTCTTCAACCCCCCATATTTCTATGCCATTTCCCATTCTTGCTGGTCTATACATAAAAATATTTTCTGAAACTAACTGGGCAAAATCCTTGTCAGGAGTAACCATGAAAACTTCGTAATTGTTTTTTTCTGCATTTTTGGCTACTGTTCCTATTATATCATCAGCTTCGTATCCATTTTTTATTAAAATAGGAATTTGCATTGCCTTTAATATTTCTTGAATATATGGTACGGCAATTTTAATTGCGTCCGGTGTTTCATTTCTATTAGCTTTATATTCTTCAAAAATCTCTTTTCGGTCACTTGACCCTCCCTTATCAAATGCTACAGCTAAATTATCTGGCTTCTCTCTTTTTATTAAATCTAAAAGCGAATTCATAAAACCCATTATGGCACTTGTATCCATCCCCTTAGAATTTATTCTGGGATTTTTAATGAATGCGTAATACCCTCTAAAAATTAAAGCGTAGGCATCAATTAAAAATAATTTCTTTTTTGAAGACATTTAATGACAATTAAAATTCTAATTTAGACCCTTTAAATTTAAAAAATATAAGTGTGAGATGGACATTAGTTATTATAATATTTTTATTAATTGAAATATACGCTTTTCAGTCTTTTAAAACATTATTTAAATTTAATTGGATCTCTAAATTTTATCTATCAATTAATTTTTTAATCTATGTTTTTCTTTTTTTTAGTTATTCATACTTAAACTATTATTCTTTAAATATTTCAGATTTATTTTATGATTATTTATCGATTCCGATGGCATTTTTAATAACTCTTTTAGGATTTAAATTAATTGCATGCTCATTTTTATTTTTTGAGGATATAGTCAGGATTTTAACTTTTTTAATTAAGTTTTTATTTAGTTTCAAAGATTCAAATGATATTTTTATTCAAAGAAGACAATTTGTTAGTAAGATTGCTCTTTTTATAGCCTCTATTCCATTACCATTTGTTGTTTACGGAATTTTTAAAGGAAGGTATAATTATAAAGTTATTAATTATGAATTGGAGTTTGATGATTTGCCTGAGAAATTTGATGGCTTTCAACTAACTCAAATTTCTGATATTCATTGCGGAAGTTTAAAGAACTTTGAAGAAGTAGAATACGCTGTAAATTTAATTAATAAACAAAAATCAGATTTGGTATTATTTACTGGAGATTTTGTCAACTCAAAGGCAAATGAATTAATAAAATGGAAAGATGTTTTTTCTAAAATCGAAGCTTCCTGTGGGAAATATTCAATTTTAGGCAACCATGATTATGGGGACTATGTTTCTTGGGACTCAAAAAATGAAAAAATGAAAAACTTCAATCAACTTTTAAATTTGCAAAAAGAAATGGGTTTTAAAATGCTATTAAATGAAAATGTAAAAATTTCTAAAGAGAAACAAAGTATTAATATTATTGGAGTTGAAAATTGGGGAAAAGGAGGGTTTAAAAAAAATGGAGATATAGACAAAGCATGTCAAGGATTGAATAATGAGAGTTTTAAAATCGTAATGACACATGATCCATCACATTGGGAAAAAAAACTCTTAAATCATCAAACTCATTTTCATTTGACTTTAAGTGGACATACCCATGGCATGCAATTTGGGATTGAAATACCTGGATGGATTAAATGGAGCCCAATAAAATGGGCTTATAAATATTGGGCAGGATTGTATTTAGAGAAAAGCCAATATTTAAATGTTAACAGAGGATTTGGTGTATTAGCATTTCCTGGTCGAGTGGGTATTTGGCCTGAAATAACAGTTATTAAATTAAAGAAAAGTTGATTTTTTTAAAAAATGCTACTTTTGTAAATATATAAATCTTGTCTTATGTCAAAATTTGGTGAGCTTATTAGCCTAGAAGTTCCTATTCTTTTAGATTTTTATACTGACGACAATGATTCTTCATCAGTTATGCACCCTGTTTTAAGAGACGTAGCGGCAGCAATTGGTGACAAGGGAAAAGTAATTAAAATAAATGTAGATAAGAATAATGAACTATCCGAAGCTCTTAGGGTAAAATCATTACCTACTCTTATGATTTACAAGGGAGGAGAAATGGTTTGGAGACAAAGCGGAGAGCAAGATGCCAATACTCTTATTAGTATAATTAAGGACTTCATTAATTAGTCAAACTTTCTTTCAAAGCAAGAAAAGTTTCTATTTCAGACTTTATAAAAGACTCGTCATTTTCATTATCTTTTAAAATATTTAAAACCTTGGTGTATTGGAATAAATTATTAGCAATATTTTCAATATAGTTAGTCTTGTTTTCCGGTTGCATTTCTTCAAAAAGTACAAGTCTGTTTCTAAATTCTTTAGAAATATTTAGATAAAGATTTTTAGATAAGTTATGATTTTTTGATTTATAAAGATCTTCAAGAAAAGGAGTTAGTAAAGTGTAATATTCGTAATCCCCATAAAGCTCTTTAACAAAGCTTGTACTTTTAAGGTAATCTTCAATTGCTTTACCTTTAATACCAATATTATTAGAATTTAAAACAGATTCAACTAAACTCCTATATCTTTCACTGTCTGTTATAATATTTTCAGCATAAGTATAAATGGAAAATCTAGAACCTTTAGATTTAGATAAGCTTGAATAATAATTTAAATTTTGAATATATTTTTTTGCTAGACTTTCAAAAAGCTGATCCCCTTTCTTAAACTTGTCAAGTTTGTAATAAGTCGATATGTAAGGTTCCAAAAGGCTATAAAACCCAAAATATTGAATAGGAATTTTTTTCAATGATAAGTCTAGGATTTCTTCAGCTTTATCTTTTTTTCCATCTTCTAAAAGTTTTAAAGCCAATCTATGAAGGTTCCCTCTAAAAGAAATACTATTTTTTCTTGTTTCAGGATCATGGTAAATATTAGACCCATTAGAATTACCCCATTCCCAACCCTTAACTATACCGTACATAAGCTCAGAATCTATTCTACCAAGTTCATATGGGTTGTTTTTAGGAATTTCAGTTTTTATTGGAACTAATTTATACACTAACCCATCCAATTGTAAGTAGTCTTTCATCCATAAATATTCTGAATCATTATAGCTTCCACCTGTAAAATATATTGGCCTTTTCCAATCATTATTAGCTAAGATGTCTAACATTAAAAGTTGATTTTTGTAAAGTCCACTAGAGGGAAGGTCAATATCAATATGATCTACTATTAAATTGGCATCTTTTAAATTTACCAAACCACTTTCAATTACATTTTTTTTATTAACAGGAACTCTAATTTTATTTGTTGGATAAAAAACCATGTTTTGAGTAAATTTTGGAACA
>CESU01013115.1_pt1 | contig 27523 bp, 19 predicted proteins | sample 531141 | NCBI WGS metagenome assembly CESU01 (sample SAMEA2621401, study PRJEB7988) | marine metagenome | isolation source: saline water (ENVO:00002010), including
TGTATTCTGACAATCAAATTATTAGATTTAGAAAAGGCAATGAAATCGTCAATTCTTGTCCAATCCCAAACATTAGGTTTTGGGTGGATTATTGTTTGCTTAGCAGCGTTGGCAGGCGTTAGATAGTTGAAATCTTTAAGGAATAAGGCCCCTTTTTTAGAGTCCATTTCGTGGTGATTTAAAGTAGCTCCAATAATTAATTTAGAAGTATTTAGCGGGACCTTTTCTGTTTTAATGGTTTCTATTAATTGATTCTTAAAATATCTTGCTGCTAACTTTTGAAATCGAGTTTTATAGATCGCATAGTTTTCATCGTCAATTCTATTGTAGGTTTCATCAGGATCAAATTTATAATCGTATAGCTCTTCAGCATAAATATCTTTTTGAAAAATTGGATCTGTACTTTTTTTGTTAGTAACCCAAACTGTATATCGGTATTGTTCCGTCCGAAAACTATAACCTGTTTTATTACCACTTTGCCACTGACTTACTGCGTACGATTTTGGGGAAATAGCATCGCCTTCCACCAAAGAGTTTAAACTAGTTCCATCAAGGTTCGAGGGAATATTCAAGTTAGCAGCCTCACAAAGTGTAGGGAAAATATCTACAAATTCAGTTGGAGAAGTGACCTTAACACCCTTTTTTACTTTTGGATTGTATATTATTAATGGAGAACGCGTAGCTTGTTCAAAATTTGAATGCTTATTCCATAAACTGTGATCTCCTAAGTGCCAGCCATGATCGCCCCATATCACGACAATCGTGTTTTTATCAAACCCAGTTGATTTGAGTGTTTGTAGTATTTTTCCAATTTGAGCATCGATAAAACTGGTACAGGCATAATACCCGTGAATCAAATCCTTTTGGTGAGATTCCTCTAAATCTAAAAGGTTTTCTTCATTGATCACATAGTTTATTTCAGGATACTTATAAGAGCGCATTTCACCTGAACTGTGATAGGCTAAATCAGGACCATTAATAGACTTTGTTTGATAAGAAGCTAACTCAATTTCATTTTTATTATAGAGGTCCCAATATTTTTGAGGAGCTGTAAAAGGAAGATGAGGCCGCTTAAAGCCGACTGCTAAGAAAAAAGGAGCTGATTGATTTTGACTTAAATTTTGTAACATTAAATTGGCACGAGCAGCGATAGCACCGTCTGTATATGCTTCATCGGGCACATTGGCACTTCCAAACGGAGGTTTATAGTTGTCTCTCACATATTTGTTAAGATTTTTAACACCCTTAGAAGTAGCTTCGGCCCTTAGCTGTCTTAACTTATTTTTAATGTCTTTATTTTGATAATACCCCAATGCTGGCGGACCATAATCTGAAGAATAGCCGAGTTGGTTTTCTTTTATAAAAGGAACTGACCAAGAAGGTAGATCTCTTTTATTATCGACACAGCGGGGATCAAATATTTTTCCAACTCCTAATGTTTGATATCCATTATTCTTAAAGTGTTCTGGAATGGTGAGAATATCTGGATTGATATCTCGCATTTTAGTTTTAAGATCTCTTACCTTGGTATAATCTGGTCGTTTACCTGTCATTAAACTGGCTCTAGACGGACCGCAGACGGCCTGCTGCGTATGATTATTTAAAAAAATAGTTGCTTCTTTAGATAAGTCATCCATTATTGGAGTTTGCGCAAATTCATCCCCAAAACTACCAATGGTAGGCTTTAGGTCATCAATTGCTATGAACAAAATGTTAGGATGTTTAGTTTCTGGTTGTGCGAGTAGTGCAAAAGAGAAAAATAGTGCTAAAAAACAAAAAAATAATTTTTTTACTTTCATCTAAATACTGATTTATTATTACAATTTATTATTTGATAAGTAACTTTTTATAATACGATATACCAAACTTGGTTTCAATTTTTAAAACATAACTTCCAGCAGCAAATAACTTTACATCTATACGATCATTGTTCATTTGTTCGTGAACCAACTGGCCTAAACTACTAACTATTTTTAAGGAACTTACATTTAAATCTGTTGAAATAATTACAAAGTTATCTGAAGGGTTTGGAAATAATGTGATTTTGGGTTCAGATTCAAACGAATCAATATCCAAGCTAGAATCTTCAACAGACACTGAAAAATCATCAATCAGATACGTACCCTCATTCTCTCCAAACATTAATTGTACCTGTAGCGAGGTAGTGAAATCTGGAACCTCATATGAAAATTCGACTTGCTCGTAGTTGGCCTCTTCTAAGCTTCCATCATAAAGATATATCACATCAGACGGAGAATAAGTTGTAGTGCCAGAAATATTTGATTTTATTCTTATTTTGATAGATTGATTTGGACCCAGTGTTTTTACAAAGCCTTGAATGGTAATTGTTTTGCCTGTTAAATCTCCTGTATATATGTTGTTACTTAGCAGGACTTTATTATATGTATGAGAGGAAGTAACTTCTACTTTACCACCAGCATTTCCTTCAAATGAATCACTTGAAGCATCAGAATAGTTCGCAGCTGCTAAAGATCCCTGGACAGAGAAAATCCATTGGTCAGAATATCCACACTCGAAATCAGGATTTAATAATACAGCATCAATATTTGGACCATAACAAAGTGGCCAATTTCCTGATTCCAACAGAGCATCTTTAACGTCTGTAACCCAAACTCCTGAAACAGAATTTGAAGTTGAAGGGTTATCCGTCCTTAAATGGATAGTTTTATTGGATTTATTACCTGCGCACCAAGCAGAGAATGAAAAACCTCTGTTTATAGCCTGTTCAGCGAGAAATCTATGGTATTCAACACGATCGAGGTTTTCTGGCCCTCCATCATCTCCGTCGAGTCCAGTAGAATAATTTATACCATTTGTATTATCAGCACCAAACTCACCTAATGTAACTGGAATATTATTAGCATCAGACCAAGATTTGACAACATCAAAATGACTAAAAACTGTTGCTTTTTCAGATGTTGACCCCCAATTAAAAACATTATTATTAGACGTAGATGAACTCGTAAAGTTAAATGGCTGGTAGTAATGAAAAGAAGCTATCAAATACTCATCACTTTGTATAACATCTGAACCAATGGTTGTAGGAGCTTGGTAAGAGTTGAGCGTTCCGCCAGTGATAATAATACTTCGCGTACTATTATTACCACCTGTAGATCGTATAGTTGAAATAATGAGTGAGTTTAAAGCATCCATTTCTTCGGCACTTAATTCAAAATAAGGCTCGTTTATAACTTCAAAAATCACATACTCTGAATAATCGAGAAATTGGTTTGCTATAGCAGACCAAATCGATTTAAACTTCATTATATCAGCAGCACGTTTTTCTGAACTTGGAGCACTATAATTAGACTCACTGCTATTAAAAGTTGTTAGGAACTCAGATTTTAGCTGAGCGCCATGAAAATCTATAACTGTGTACAAGTCTTGATTAATGGACCAATCTACAATGGTCTTTAACCTGTCAAGATAAGTTTGACTAACTATAAAATCTGAAATAGATCCGTTGTAATTATTGGCAGTACCTGCTTCAATTGAAAAACTAGTAGTACTACCCGAAGTTCGATTACCAAAAAAATCTACAGGGATTCTAACATTTGAAAAACCTTCGTTTTTAACATCAATAAAAAACTGTTCATAAACTATAGGAGCCCAATTTCCTTCAACAGGTGCGCTCAAAACATTCCCTAAATTTATCCCTCTTCCCATTTCCTCAACTAACTCATAAGAGCTAACTTGAGACATCATTTTTAATGAAAAAAATAAAAAAAAATAAAAAAAAGCAATTAATCGGTTCATGATCGTAAAAATATTTAAAATACTAGTATGCACAATAACAATTTTGGGTTATTATTCGATACTAATGAAGCACTCAAATGAATAATATGCAATTTAAAAATCAGTATTATATTACAATAAAACATAGTTTATTGTAATTCTTAATTAACTTTAAGAGAAGAGAAAAAAATTGGACACTATTAATAATGAGCCAAACTATGTAAAAATTGAAGACATTAAGAATAAATAAATAAATTTAGATTTAAATTATCTAAATTTGGTGCTAGGAATTGTAAAAAAATGAGTAAAATTTACCAGAGAATATTGTGCGTTGCTACAGTTTGTTTATTGTTTAGTTGTAATAATAGAGAGCCAAAAGAGGAGAAAAACAAACTTACAATAGAAGGAATGGTATGGATTCCGGGTGGGGTCTATGAACAAGGAGCTTCTAAAAACGATAAATTGGCCATACCCCATGAAAAGCCAAAGCATAGTGTTAAGGTTGATGGTTTTTATATGGACATCACAGAAGTCACTAATGATCAGTTCTCAAAATTTATTGATGCTACAAATTATATTACTACAGCCGAACAGCCAATAGACTGGGCTCTGATAGCATCTCAATTACCTGCAGGAACTCCAAAACCGCACGATTCTATACTTCAACCTGGATCTTTATTATTTAAAAAAACAAAAACTAGTGTACCGAATTTATATGATTTTTCGCAGTGGTGGAAATGGAGTATTGGAGCTAACTGGAAACAACCAAATGGCATAGGTAGTTCAATTATAGGAAAAGAAGATCATCCGGTAGTTCATGTATCATTTCAAGATGCAAAGGAGTATTGTAAATGGGCTGGACGACGTCTTCCTACAGAAGCAGAATGGGAGTATGCTGCTAGAGGTGGGAAAAAAGATATGATATACTTTTGGGGCAATCTAGTTGACAACCTCTCATCCAAAGTAAATAGTTGGGAAGGAGAATTTCCTGTTATTAATTCCAAAGCAGATGGTTTTGAAAAAAGTGCACCAGTTAAATCATTTCCTCCAAATGATTTTGGTCTTTATGAAGTTTCTGGAAATGTTTGGGAATGGACTAGTGATTGGTACAATATCAATTACTACTCAATTTTAGCATCACAGCAGGACATTTCTATCAATCCAAATGGCGCGGAAATTGCTTATAATCCTAACAACCCACTACTTAGCGAAAAAATTATCAAAGGTGGCTCATTTTTATGTAATTCATCATACTGCGCGAGCTACAGAGTTTCTGCTCGAATGGCTACTGATCCTAACTCGTCACTGGAACATTTAGGTTTTAGAACGGTTTTATCTACAGATATGATTATTTCAAAGAATTAATAAAAATTTCGGTTAGAGACGTAAATATTTTATAAATTAATTATATAATTTTAGTTTAAAATTATCTTTTAATAATTCTAAACGTCTTAGAATATATTTGATTACTAAACTTTAAGATATAAATACCACTACTTAAATAATTTAAGAAAAGACTTTTTTGATTTGATTTAATATTATTAATAGCACTTATAGTTTGTCCTAAAAGATTAAAAACCTCTATTTTAGAGAAATTTGCATCGTTGTTGTTGAAGAATATTTCGTTTTTGACAGGGTTAGGGCTAATAATAAAATTTATAAAATTATCATTTTCTAATCCTAATCCTGAAGATAAAATATGAGGTAATGCATCATTTGCCATTTGTTGTGCGTTATGACCCACATTAGGAACTGTATCTATTTCCCAATTAAATGCTACGTCAACATCCTCTGCTTCTGCTTCGCTAGTATTAAAGAAATAATTACCCCTTACAAATCTGTTAAGGCCTTGTTGATTATCAACAACAGTATTATGTCTTAAACCGGATGAATTCTGATTCGTATCAGATTCTCCTAAATGAACAATCAATTTAGTTGCAAATGCATGAATTATATTAGACTCTGGTAATTCACTATTATCTATACCATAGGGGAAACTAACCCCTACTTCTGGAACTGTATACCAACCAGCATTAGAACAAACAGCTACTTCTAGACGACTATCAGGTTTAAAGAATAAAAACCGGTGTAAGAATTGAGAGCCCCCTGAATGACCCCACGCTTTATAAGATGTCTGTGTACTCGATATATCATCTAATATAGTATCAAACAAGGGTTCAATAACAGAAAATGTCCATTCATTTTCAGGGTTTCTTGACCCTGGCGTTGGGTTATCACCATCGTCAAAAACATTTCCCATTAGATAATTATCTCCTAGTCCTGGGTAGTTATTACTTGAAAATTCTGGGGCGATAACCATAAAACCATTATCATTAGCCATATCAATCCAAAAATCCCTATGAGTATCGCCATCCCTTCCTGATCCATGGAACGAAAATACAATAGGCATATTCGTTATATCTCCAGAGGGAATATGATAATAGACCTCTACAGGCTGATCGCTTAAAGGACCACTAGGAATATAAGTGAACGACCCAGTTGAATCAGAATTTAAATTTTGTGCTGTTGAAAAAGCTGTAATAAATACTAATAGTACACTAATTTTTTTAAACATTTAAAATCCGATTTGAAATAATAATTGAAACATTGACCCTTGTAAATCAGAGTCCGTAGAAACATTTGTATAAGCAGCTTGTAGTTTTAAGTTGTTCCCTTTAAAATATTTAGACAAACCAAAAGTATAGCTATCCATATCGTCCAAAATAGACTCTGACATCATAGTAAACTCTGGACTTGAAGACTCAAATCGTGCATCAAAACCATAACCGTTTTTAGTAACATAGCCTGTTTGAATGTTATAACTATCTCCCAAAACCAAAAAGGTACTTATTTGACCAGGTATTAGAATGTCTTGACCAGCTTGGTCTGTATAATTTTCATCAAGTCCATTAGCACTTGCATTAGCATATTCAGCTAAAAGTGAAAAACCTTTGTATTTAACTAATAAATCTATGAAAACTTGAGAATAACTTGGTAATTCATTAAGTCCATTAGCATCATAAAATATAAAATCGCCATGTCCTTCTCCTACTGAATTTGAAGTACCTTCGTTCTGACTCGCTGCAAAACCCACTACAAATTTTAATGACTGTTCACGAGAAATATCAGCACTCATATGCGCCGTACCATCTTTAAAATATCCTAGTGGGTAAAAATCTAAACGCCCTCCTATTTTTAATCCACCTAAATCAGAGTCTCTAGAGTCTGATCCAAATGAATTCCTGCCATCACCAGATGTTAATGCCAACATAGGAACTATACCAAAGTTAGTTCCAAATTTGGATTCTATAAATAATCCAAATTCTCTACCCGTATTATTAAATGAATGACTTAAATCACTTCGATCCGTAAACTGTAATCGATCTTCTCTGAAGGTCATTTCTCTATTATTTACAAATGTCTGCTTTTGTCCAAATGATATAGTCGTTGAAGGTAAAGGATGGTAAGCAATCCATGCATCAAATAAGGGCTCCGAAGAACTATAGTTCATTTGAATTAAAAAGCTAACTTTTTCTTTTAATGCCTTACCACCTATAGTTAAAAAGGCATTTTTAGCGTTATAGCTTCTAGAAACATCTTCAAAATCAGAATTGGTAAAGTTCGGCTGGATAAATCCACCAATATTAAATTGATAATCTCCTTCATTGAAAGAGAATTTAAGACCATTATCTAAATCAAAGCTAGCGGTATTTTTTTGTTCAGTCTCTTGTGCATTTACCGATAAGGAAAGACTTAGAAGTAAAGAAAATAGAATTATTTTTTTCATCGTATTAATATATTTATGCGTTAATTTATTTGTTTGTTTATGACTCTATATATTGGCAATGTATCATCTAAATTTGTTTTTAAAACTCCAAAACTCACAAAACTATTTGGCGCTTCGGGCTCTAAAACTTCAGGAAGTAAATTAGAACGCTGTTGTTGCATTGAAATTAACAAAGTTCCTTTGGGGAACTCTTTTTGAACAGTAGTAACTTCTGTTTTGATATTTTGTAGTTTCATTTTCTCATAAACCTTAGAAGCTTGATTATATGAACTGACCCTATAAACTTCCACAGTAAACTCCTGAGGAGCTGTCAAAGAACTCATTTCAATTCCCAAGTTTTGTAGTTTATTGACTATATCTTTTTGAGAAGCCTCAATTAAATAGGCATAAGGTTTTTCACGTTGTAAAATTGGAGAGGACTTAAGAGCATCTCTCAAAGTAACTTCTAAATCAATTAAAGATTCAGAATCTAAATCTATCGCCTTAATCGTGTCTTTGTAGACTTTTCTTTTACTTGTGACTACAACAGGCTTTGAATCTGCAATTGCTTTTTGAATTTCGTTCTTAACTGCTTTAGTATTCTCTACAGCTGTTTGTGTATAAGACAAGGCTAGTTGAATAGTAATCTCAATACGGCGTTTGAAAGAAGTTTTTCCTAAGCCTACCCCCCTTACTTCAAATAAAGTTGAAATCATATTATTTAACGCATAGTTCGTGGCACTTGAGCGTGCATTTGATGATCCTTGTGTGAAATGAATTTCACCAGCGTATTTTCCTGTAGAAGCATATTCTCGATGTCTAAAATTTTTTATATCCATTACATCACGGGCGTTCTGAACAAATACATCGTTTGTATAGTTTCGGATATTTTCAGGAACATTTAAGTTTCCAGAGTATAAAAACATCATATCATAGGCTGAAGTAATTCCAAAATCACTAAGTTGAGCAAAGTCTTTTCTATAGGGGCGGTATTCATGAAAGTCCAATCCAACATGGGCATTAAACTCACTAAATACTTTCTTAATTAAACGGGTTTCAGGCGCCATTAATTTTGTTTGATCTCGATTCAAATCTAGACCATTTGCTGCATAGCGGTTATCTTTAAGGTACCCATCGATATTGGCCATTGGCAAAACTAACAAGTCTACCCCATCAAGAAGCTTAGTATAATTGTTATCATTAAGTATTAAATGCAAATAATACAATAAACCCTCTGTTCCTGCAGGTTCATTTCCATGCAGACCAGCTTGCATCCAAATTTTAATTTTTTCAGAATCACTACTTGTTTTGATGTGAACCACAGGGATTTTATAACCTTTTTGACTTTCTCCAATATATTCAATTGAAACTACAGATGGATGAGATTCTTTTAATTTATTAATAAAATTGATTAGCTCTTTGTAATTAGTATATCCTCTTTTCTTTTTGAGTGCAGGCGTGATCGGTTGTAAAAACTCAGAGTCTGGAAAAAACTTCTTAGTGATTTTTTTCGATTGTGGGTTGGGCTGTGCTTGTAATCCAAAGACTACAAAAATACAGATGACTAAAATTATACTTTTTCTCATCTATTTTATAATGAAAATGTTACCATTAAACGTGCAATCCACTCATCACCAGCAATCAAATTTCCATTCAAATCATTGATCCCTGGATTTGCTTTAACATAGGTGTAGGAAGCTTGAATTTTTGCACCGTAGTTTCTAGCTAAATATTTACCAATACCTATTGTGTAATATTCTGGTCGGTTATAAAAAGTGCCGTTATTAAGAAATGAATTGTCATCAGCTTCTAGGTTAGTATAACGACCATCAACAGAAAAACCGTTTTTGAATAAATAGCCTAGTTGAATATTATAAGCAGTTCCTAACATCATGCGTCCTTTAACATAATTCTCTACATCCTGGCTTCCATTTACATCAAAAGTTGTAGAAGTAGATCCATTGTTTCTAACACGTTGTGTGATATCTGTCGGAACATCAGCCTCTGTTTTGATGTATTCGCCTAACATTGAAAATCCCTTATATTTAATCATGAAATCTGCTCCATATTTGGTGTAATCAGGTAATGATTCTTCATTGGCATCATTTAAATATAAAATAGCACCACTTTCACGACCTCTACGGCTACTCATTCCATTATTTTTACTGTAATTAACTCCGACAACAATTTTAGGAATCAGTTCTCGCATCACATCTGCTTGTCTAAATTGTCCTAAATTAGTGAACAGTCCAAAAGGCAGAAAGTCTATACGACCTCCTATTTTTAAGCCGCCGTGGTCTTTATCAAAAGCATTACTACCATCTCCATTTGTTAAAACAAAATATGGTTTTAGGTAAGAACCGCCTCCAGTTCTAAAGTTCCCTTGTGCAAAAAAACCGAATTCCCTAATAGATGAAAAAGCTGATGTTAGCCTACTTCTTTCTACTAATTGTAAGGTTCTAGAGCTCATAAATAATTCTCTGTTGTCTGTATATGTAGAACGCTGACCAAAACTAAGCTTAATTCTATTTGTAATATTATAAGATACATAAGCATCCAATAAATAGTTATTACTACTTTGGGTATCCCCTACTTCTGAGGCCCCACTCAAGTCGACTTGAAAACGATACGTAAATCGTTCATCAGGAAGCACGCCATCCATTCGAAGACGTAAACGTCTCATCCGGAAACGATTCATAGACTCGTCAGCATTTGCTTCTGTATATTGTTTAGATTCCGTATACGGCTGAACATACCCACTAATTCTAATTTTATGACCTTCGTCAGCTGTAAACCTCAAACCCTCACCAAATTTGTAGCTATCTAATTCTACATCTTGTGAATTAACTAGGCCTCCAGATAAACAGAGGACAAAAACACTAATAATTTTAAAAATCTTCATTGAGATATATATTTAAGATTCAAATACTTTTTTTATAATTAGTTTACGGTCAGCCATCAGTTGTTGACCTAATGCAAATACATCTGTTAAATTATAATCGTTATCAAAACAACACAAATCAGCATCATAACCAACTGCAATTTGTCCTTTATTTTTAAGCCCTAGATTAGAGGCTGGATTGGTAGTGATTAATTTAAGTGCCTCTTCCATTGGAAAACCTGTTTTAACTAAATTGACTACTTCTTCTAAGTTTTTATCTACTTGTGCTATTTTAGCACCAACTGGTTGGCCATCTTCATCAAACTTTGTAAGACCAGCATGACCATCAGTGCTAAATGTTATTTTATCAATAGAGAGTCCTTGTTCCAAAGCGTAAAGTACTGCCAAATGAGGTTCTGTATATTTAGAAGCTCCAGTAGTAATATCTATCATACCTCCTAATTTACCAAACTCAATTGCTTGATCAAACAAAGCTTTAGTACGTGCGACATGAGTTGGAGAAATATGTTCTATAGGAAACTCATACTTTTCCACTAGTTCAAATAGTACATCTAATTTTGTATCTAAATTTCCAAGGTGCACATGAAGAATTCCTTTTTTATTTGCCAAACCTCCAGCAACACGGACGTCTCTTAACTTTCGCAACAGCTCAAGTGCTGTTGGGTATGAAGATCGGATATCACTAATTGCAATTTTACATCCCAAAACAGCGTCAATAAAAATCATATCTGATTGAATGTCTTCCATCAAGGTTGGAGAATCTACTCCGTAATAGCCACAAAGCATGTAAGCAGAAATACCTTGTTGTTTTAGTGCATTAACTTTACTAAATAAAGATTTTAAGGATCTTAAAGTACCATCTGTTCCAAGTAATCCCATTACGGTAGTAGAACCACAAGAAATTAATTGTTCTAAATCAACATCGGGTGTTCTTGATAAAAAACCATCTTTACCACCTGCACCAGAAATATGAATATGCTGATCAATAAATCCAGGTGTCACCATTTTTCCTTGTGCATCCCAAATTTCAGCATCCTGACTAAATTGATCTAGATTATTATCAATAGCAATAATTTTAGCTCCGGCTATAAGCACATCTTTCTCACCCAAAAACTTTGGTGTATATAATTTAGCGTTTTTTATAAGTTTTAACATATTATATAAAGTGATAAAATAGCATTATTGCTAATGCGACCCCTAAGGGAATTAAGTTTCTTTTAACTATTGCAAAAGTTGAAACCTTAGCTATTTCTGCAGTGGCTATAATAACACCTGCTACAGGTGAAACTGTGCGTCCCATAGAAGCTGAAAGCTGCATAGGAAGTATCAAGGTGGTTGTCTCTGCTCCTAATGATTTTGTAATTTTGGGAACTAAAGGACCAAAAGCGAAAAAGGAAGCATTACCACTACCCATAAGCATAGAAGCTAAAAATATCATTATTGTCATTATCACGCCAATCCCAACTATACCAAATCCTAAGCTTTGAGAGGTACTTATGAGTCCATCAATAAAACCTAAACTAATCAAGCCTTTAGCGAAGATGTCAGCTGTGATAATAAGAGTTACAACTGTTTTGAAAATATTTCCCATACCATTCCAAAAGGTATTTAAAGAGCTTAAAACAGCTTTTATATTTCTAGTACGCAAAAGTTCAAATAAAAGCCCAATAAATAAGCTAATAAACATGGCGGTTGTTGTGTCCAAGGTAATAGGCGGATCAAAAGCATTAAATATTTTTGAAAATACGAGCAACAAAATAATAGGCAATAATGGAATGACCGCATAAATCAAAGGCACGTTTAACTTCGTATCTTCATTGACTATGTCCTCAGGATTTATAACTTGGTTTTTATCAAAATAACGGTTTACAAAATAATAGGTAACCATCATAGATATACTCAACGGAATGACCATTGGAATTTGATTTTTTATAAAAAACACAATGGTATCAACGTCTGCTATTTGGGTCGCGCTAGCTGTAATAGCCGATGCGGGACCAATACCAAAAGCAGTGGTCGCAGTAATGACAGATACCGCAGATAAGCGACTAACACCCAACCTAACAAGAATTGGGAATAATGAGGCCATCAGCAATAAACTTAAACCTGCTGCAGAAGGAATAGCAACAAACAAAACTTGACCTAGAGGGATTACTAAAGATGCTGCTATATATGGTTTGTTTTTAAATAATTTTAGGGGACGCATTGCTAAATGAACTAATGCATTGGAGGCTCCTATTTTATCAATATAGGCTACAAATCCACCAATAGCCATGATCATAAGACCAACACCTGCGTTGGTTTTACTAAAGGATTCTTTTATGAATCGAAATAAATCAAAGCCTGAAAAACCAGTTGGATTTTTAAGTTCTGGTAAATTATAATTTAAAAATGTTGAAAGGGTAAGCATCAAAAGCCCGGACAATAGTAACACAGCATGCGGGTTGTATTTTTTCAATAACAACCAGCCGGTGATGATAATAAAAACAACAGCAATTATAGCCCCCATTTAATGTAGTTAAACTCGTTTATTAAAAAGAAGAACCGTCCAACATTGTCCCTGGAGAATAAAGCGCGCCATTTGCCGCTTCAATTCCTGAATGTTGTACAAATTCACCTGTTAAATCTGGATTTCTTGTATAAGATTCATTTGGATTATTTGATAGTGGCTCGACATCAAATGTAAGTACTGTATTTCCGTTCGAATCGGCAAAGGTCAAAAAATCTCCGGCATTATTCATATTAATTAAACCTTCTGAAGCGATTTGCACTATAGATCCTCCAAAATTTCCTGTTGGATTTCCACTTCCAAAAAGGACCAATGCACTATTAGATGGAACTAAAGTCCCTTCGGGAAAAACATGTCTTAACTCTGAGGCATCAGAAATTGTAAAGCCTGAAATATCTACAGTTTGTGAACCTATATTGTAAAATTCAATAAATTCGTCTCCATTAGCATCTCTTGTTCCGTCTCCATTCGCATCTCCCGCATCTCCTGCTGCTGGATCATATAACACTTCGTTAATGATAATTCTAGGATATAAACAACCGTCGTACTCAGCAAAGCCAGATTGTTCTGGACAAGCATCTAATGTGTCTAAAATACCGTCACTATCTGAATCAGAGTCATCATCTAACAACCCTATTTCTATTAGAGAATTTGATAGCACAAGGACTCTACTACCGGAATCTAAACTTACTGTAATTGTTTCTACACCTTCAATTTCAACATCTTGAATAGCAGAAATTTTGACAGTACCAGAACTTGTTCCAGAATCAATGGTTATTGCAGAAGAAGTTGCGCTATAATCTTGATTTTCTGAGGCCGTACCTCCAAAAATAAGTTCTAATGATATTGATTCTGTAGCAGCAGAATTTAGAGTTGCGGTGAGGGTTAGTTCTCCACCCGCTTCACTTAGAGTTGTGGCATCAAGTCCAAGCTCAACAGCTGGCAATATATCTTCCGTTGTACATGAAAGACTCAAAAGATATAGTAAGCTGATAAATAAAAAATTTAGTTTCATTTTGGTTTATTTTAATCCTTAAAAAAGAAAGTTGTTTTTAACTTTAAAATATTTTAGAGTGAGGTTTATTCAAATTTAGTATAAAATCAGCTAATCAAAAGATACCAATTATTCAATTTTTATAACACCAATAAATAAAACTAAAAAATTCGTAATTAAATAAATTTAGACATTAATTTGAGTTTATTTCTCATTAAACTAATTTGCACAGACGAATAGCCAAGAATAAGACCTTTTTGTGAAGAGGTCCCTATATAGCATTTACTTAATGGCAAAGTCGTAATCCCGATTGAATTAAGATGATCAATAAGTTTTTTTTCGTCTTCTAAATTTACTTCTGTTTTAAAAAGCGCTAACACATGAAAACTTGAAAATGGTTTTTCTTGTATATACATTTTTTTACTTACCTCATTAAACTCTTTTACAAACACACTGTGACGATTTTTAGCTGTCATTATAACATTTTTAATGTGTTGATATAAATGATTTTTTTCAATAAATTGATTCATTACAACCTGAATAGATGGAGAAACGAAACGATGAGAATGATCTTGAAGAGCTTCCAAAGCGGAAGTTAGATAACTAGGTACGACCATATACCCTAAACGAATTGAAGGATGTAACAATCGGTTAAAGGTTCCCATATAAATAGTGCGATCTTCATTATCTAAACTGTATAAAGTGGGAGTTTTGGTGAAATGATTTGCGATTTCATTTTCATAATCATTTTCTATTATTAATGCTTTGTGACTAGAAGCCCATTTCAAAATATCCTGCCGCCTTTTAAGGCTCATATGCATACCTAAGGGGTATTGGTTAGATGGCGTAACATGCACCAACTTAGGTGAATTATTTGATTCTGATATAAAAGACTTGATATCTATGCCTTCTTTATCTAATTTTAAGGGATATAAGTTAGCTTCAGAGCTTTTAAAAACAGAATGTACATTAGGAAACACCGGGTTTTCTAAAACAACACCATCACCCTTATTTATAAGTGTGTTGGATATCAAATACAAAGACTGTAGAGAGCCTGAAACAATTACAATTTTGTCGGGATCACATTTAATGTTTCGGCTAATGTTTAAATAGTTAGAAATACTAATTTTAAGCTCTTTTAGTCCAGTAGATTTAGAGTAAGATAATCCAGAGGATTTAACATGGCGCCAGTAGATATTAAGTAACTTTTTCCATTGATTTACAGGGAAAACATCAATAGGAGGCAAACCAGGCCTAAATGCTAAATTATTATTAGAGAGTCTATTTAATAATGTTCTATTCTTAAGAAATGATTTGCTCTTATCGGATATTTGAGGATACAGATCTGAATCTTTTTGAATTCGACTAGCAGATCGAATTTCTCTTTTGTTTGTGTTTGAATAATTAATTCGATTACCTGAGCCTGGTCTTGATAAAATAATTTTTTCTAATAGCAATAACTCATAAGCTTTTATTACTGTAGTTCTTGAAAGTCCCAATGCTTCACACAAAACTCGTGTTGATGGAAGTAACCAATCATGTGGCAATTCATACTTAAGGATGCAGTTTTTTATAGCCCAATACAAGTCAACATACTTATTGGAGGTCTCTTTTTTAGATAAAATTGTATATTGAGTCCGTATTCTATCAATAGCAAAAAAGTGATTGGTATTCATTTTTTGTAAAAATTGGTATTGTAAATATACAATGTTTTCAATTTAATTTACCTTAAAACTTAAATCCCCTACTAATAAACTTTTATGAAGTCAAGATACTTTCTAATTTTAATAACTACAATGTTTTTCACGTGCAGCTCAAAAAATGATGGATTGATTGATTCAAGTGAATATACAGAGTTAGACTCCCAAAGTGAAGGAAGTGGAACTTTTACATTTGTGTATAATTCAAATGAAAACAAAATACTTAATGTCTATTCTCACATTCCACCAAATAGCAATTCTAATACCCCCATTATTTTTTTATTTCATGGGAATAATAGAAATGCAAATGACTATCGAAATTCATTGGTAGAGAAAGCAAATTCCTATGGATTTATTCTCCTTGTTCCAGAATTTACAACCACGCAATTCCCTGGAGGAGATGGCTATAACCTTGGAAATGTGTTTACAGATGGTGACAACCCTAGTGCATCCTCATTAAATAGTGAATCTGAATGGGCTTTTTCTATTATTGAGCCTCTTTTTACTTACACAAAAGAAAAACTAAACAATCAAATACCAAAATACCATATAATAGGACATTCAGCAGGAGCTCAATTTGCACATCGATTCCTGTTTTTTAAACCTGAAGCTAAACTTGATAAAATGGTGGCTTCAGCAGCAGGTTGGTACACGACCTTAGATTTAGAATTAAACTTCCCATATGGACTAAATGCCAGCCCATTAGAAAATATTGACTTTAACCTATTATTTTCGAAACAACTCACCATACTAGTTGGATCCAATGATAATGATCCAAATTCTTCAGCACTAAGACACAATAGTATTGTAGACCTACAGGGACTACACCGTTTAGATCGTGCTACCAACTTTTACAATTATGCACAGTCAAAAGCGGCCGATCTTAGCGTTAATTTTGAATGGGACTTTGTTATAAATCCAAATGGAGATCACAATTATTTAATCGCAGTTTCTAAAGCGACTGATCTAATTTTTAATCTATAAACTATGGAAATCACTAAAAAGACTATAGGACTTATATCAGGACCACTTTCATTTTTGTTTTTTTTATTTCTATACCGTCCTGAAGGACTTTCTACTGAAGGCTGTGCCGTTTTAGCCTCTACAAGTTGGATTGCTATTTGGTGGATCACAGAAGCTTTACCCATTGCAGTTACTGCACTTTTACCTATTGTACTATTTCCACTTAGTGGTGGGCTAGCTTTATCAAAAACAACTGCAGCATATGGACATAAATTTATCTTTTTATTTATTGGAGGATTTATACTTGCGATTGCCATACAAAAATGGAACCTTCACAAACGTATTGCATTAACAATTATTAAAATTGTTGGCACTAAAGTGACTAATATTATTTTGGGGTTTATGATTGCTACGGCAATCTTATCTATGTTTATCTCAAATACAGCCACTGCTGTTATGATTCTTCCAATTGGGATGGCCATAGTTGCTCAGCTCAAAAACAACCCAAATACAATTGAAAAAGAAAATTTAATTTTCGGTAAAGCATTAATGTTAGCCATAGCATACAGCGCATCTATTGGAGGTATGGCAACAATTATAGGAACCCCCCCAAACTTATTTTTTGTAGGAATAATAAAAGAATCTTATGGAATTAACATTAGTTTTTCACAATGGTTTAAATTCGGTTTGCCGCTAAGCCTTTTACTACTTAGTATTTGCTGGATTTATTTAACTAAGTTCGCCTTTAAGTTTGAACAAAAAACATTTCCAGGTGGTAGTAAACTAATAAATGATCAACTCAAAGCTCTTGGGAAAATATCTTATGAAGAAAAGATGATTTTATCAGTATTTATTTTAACTGCACTGGCATGGATATGTAGATCTTTAATAAATAAATTTATTCCAGCAATTGACGACACTATTATTGCCATCACTTCAGGCATTATTTTATTTATACTTCCTGCAAAAGATAGAAAAAAAAGGTTATTAATTTGGGAGGATTCCGTAAAATTACCCTGGGGGATATTACTACTTTTTGGAGGCGGCATGGCGCTTGCTATTGGTTTTGAATCGAGTGGCTTGGCAATTTGGATTGGATCCCAATTAACATTATTAGAAAATATACCTTTAATTGTATTGTTACTTATTTTAATTGCTAGTGTAAATTTCCTGACAGAAATCACCTCAAATCTAGCAACAACTGCTGTATTATTACCTGTGTTAGCCTCTTTAGCTGATGCAATTAATGTTCACCCCTATTTGCTGTTGGTTGCAGCTACAGTGGCTGCTTCATGTGCTTTTATGCTTCCTGTCGCAACTCCTCCTAACGCAGTTGTTTTTGGATCAGGATATTTAGAAATTAATGATATGGTAAAAAAAGGTTTTTGGATGAATTTAATATCTATTCTTATTCTGACTTTAATCGTTTACTTTATACTTCCAATTTTATGGGATGTGACCACTCTAATTTAAATTAAAAAAAAATAGTATTATTAGAAATATTTTATAAATTTGTGCTCAGTTTATATACCATGTACTTAAAAAATCAAATAGGAAAAATTGTGGCTGCAATTATGCTTTTATTAGCAATAATGCTTCCCACTGCTGTTCAGTTTGGCCATATGATTGAGGGGCACGATAGTATTGCGTGCAGTGATAAAAGTACACACTTACACAAATCTGAAAAAACATGTGAGATCTGTGATTTTCAAATTACATCTTTGAATTATGATATTGCTAAATACCCTAATTCAATACTATTACAAGTTTATGCACATGTTAACTCTACTTTAGTTCCTTTACATCTACACTACTCTACATTAACTAACAAACAGTTACGCGCACCACCTGAATTTTCTTAACAAACTAACACACACGTTTTAATGTTTATTAAGAATTTATATGCGCAACTATATATTGCTACTACTCATATTTTGCAGTATAGCAAGTATGTCACAAAATTGTGACAACTCACTTTCAGGAAAAGTAACTGATATCCACGATGGCCAATCGCTTGTAGGGGTAACTCTCACTATTGCTAATACTGAACAATCTATACAAACCGGTCTTGATGGTAAGTTTTACTTTCCTAAACTTTGTAATGATACTTATTACATTCAAGTGTCCCACCCCTATTGTCTAACAAAAGGATACAAAGTTAGAGTTTTTGGAAATACCAAAAAGTCATTTAAACTGGAACACCATGTTGAAGAACTCAACCAAGTCACTATTGAAGGTAAGGCATTCGGGGAAAATTCAAAAACAGTTTTAGAGAGTACTTTAAATAAAGAAGACTTAGAACGATTTAGTACCGGTACTCTTGGAAATGCCTTAAATAGTCTAAGTGGTGTATCTTCTTTAAATACTGGAAATAGTGTAGTAAAACCAATAATAAATGGTCTTCACAGTAGTCGTGTAGTTATAATGAACAATGGGGTAAGAATGGAAGACCAGCGTTGGGGAGTTGAGCATGCTCCCAATATTGATATAAATTCTATCGGAAACCTTACTCTTATTAAAGGTGCTGCAGCGTTACAATACAGTGGAGATGCTACAGGTGGAATTATAATACTCGAGTCTCCAAAGGTAGCTGTAAAAGACACTATTTATGGACAAACATCCATTTCAGGGATTTCTAATGGTCGAGGAGTTTTAGTAAATTCAAAAATAACAAAAAGTAATTTAAATGGTTGGTATAGTAGTTTTCAAGGATCCTTAAAACGAACTGGTGATACTGAAGCTCCAAACTATTTATTAAGCAACACTGGCGTTTCTGAACGAAATGCATCAATAAAACTAGGTTTTAATCGATTTGACTATAAAATCGAAGCTTACTACTCTATATTTAAAAACCAGTTGGGGATTTTGAGAGCTTCACACCTGGGTGGCGCCCAAGATCAAGTTCGTGCTATCTCAAGTCCAACTCCCTTAATCATCAACGACTTTACCTATGATTTAAATGCACCGAGACAAGATGTGACTCACCACCTTGGTCGAATAATTGCTTTCAAAGAACTAGGTAAACATGGCAAATTAAGTTTTCAGTATGATTACCAACAAAATAATAGACTTGAATATGATATTAGACGGGGTGATGATAGAGACAAAGCCGCTTTAGATTTAGAACTTATTACTCATACTGTTCAATCTAATTTTGAAACAAATAAATCTGATGTAATCCACATTAAATCTGGAATAATTGGGCGTTATCAAAAAAACTATCCTAATCCAAACACTGGAATTCGTAGATTAATACCAGACTATACTAAATATGACCTGGGAATTTATGCAATGATTGATACTGATATAAGTGAATCCCTAATATTGGAAATTGGAGGACGATTTGACTACACACACATGAATGTATATAAATTTTATCGTAATTCATTTTGGGAATCCAGAGACTATGATGTAATTTTTCCTGAAATTGTAGTTGAGGAGTTCGGTACTCAAATTTTAACCCAACCAAAATTAAATTTTTACAACAGCTCGGCAACTCTAGGAACTACTTATTCCTTTAGAGATGACTACAAGCTGTTTTTCAACTACTCTTTGGCATCTCGTGCCCCAAACCCATCTGAACTATTTAGCGAGGGCTTACACCACTCAGCGGCCAGAATAGAGCTAGGAGATTTACGTTTTAATTCTGAGATAGGCCATAAATTTGCAATAACTCTTCAAAAAAATAACAAAAATTATAGTTTTTCAATTCAGCCTTACATAAATACTATAAACGATTTTATAGTAATTGAACCGGTAGATATAACTGAAACGATAAGGGGTAATTTTCAAGTGTGGGAGTTCAGACAAACCAATGCACAATTGATAGGAGTTGACATTGACGCATCGTATCCAATAAATGAAAAACTAAAGTTAAATCATCAATTTTCATTAGTTAAAGGATACGATCGTTCTAGAGATAAACCGCTTATTAGCATGCCCCCCGCTAATTTTAAAAATGAAATTGTTTATAAAAATTCAGAATACAATAACTTTAGAATTTCATTACAAAGTAATTATGTTTTTCGACAAAATGAATTTCCAAATAATAATTTTGATGTTTATATTCCTCAAACAGAAACTTATGAACTTGTAGATTTTAGCACCCCTCCAGGTGCTTACCATTTATTAAACTTTAATTCTAGCATAGATTTTAAAACATCCAAAAAAACAATCCTTACGGCAGGACTAGAAATTAGCAACATATTAAATACATCATACCGAAATTACCTAAGTCGTCTTAGATTATACGCTGACGACTTGGGCAGAAACTTTTTATTAACCTTAAAACTCAATTATTAATTTTTAAACAAATGAAAACAGTAAAATTTTTATCAACAACAATTTTTGCAACTGCATTAATTTTCTCATGTTCAAGTGATGACGAATCAACACCTGAACCTGTATTAGAAGAAGAAGTGATTACTACTATGACAATCACTCTTCAAGCCGATGGTCAAGCCGATGTGATATTACAAACTCAGGATTTGGACGGAGATGGACCTAATCTTCCAGTAGTAACAGTTTCTGGAGATTTATCTTCAAACACTAATTACTCAGGGTCTATTACACTGTTGAATGAGACGGAGGATCCAGCGGAAAACATGACATTAGAAATTGAAGAAGAAGACTTAGCACATCAATTTTTCTACTCAGTTGGAAGTGGTCTAGATGCTGAAACTGACTATAATGATGCAGATTCTGAAGGAAATCCACTAGGTCTAGACTTTGTATTATCTGCTAACTCTGCAAGCTCAGGTACAATAACGTTTACGCTACGTCACGAACCTAACAAACCAAATATGGGCTTAGAAGATGCAGGTGGAGAAACAGACATTGAAGCTACCTTTAATGTATCAATACAATAAATTGAATTAGTCAAAATTCATTTATTTAGTACGTAGTAACAGTTTAGTTTTTTATCATTGATATTAAACAATTCCATGAGTTTATACGTACACCAAAAAAGTACTCACATTTTTAATTTGTGGGTACTTTTATTTTTCATAAATCATAACAATTTGAATTTGATCAATTATCCTAAATACGGAAATTGAACTATTAGAATTAAATTCTAATTACTGGTTCCAAACTAAGATCTTAATAAGTATCTCTAAGGGAAGTAATTTTTATACTAGACTCAAAAGAACTTACATCATCCACGAATTCTTTACCGATAGTTATAATTTTTTTCATTCCAGGGAGAAGGTCAAAATAATTGTCAGATAAATTTCCTGATGAGTTTGTATAAACAAACACATCTTTTGCTAATTTATCAGTTGTAACAACTAGCTTAAACTCACTATCATTTTGGCTTAAGATGTAAGAAATCTGTGGCTTTAATAAATTTAGTGATTTTGGTGATTTAAAGTAAAAATAATTATCTGCTAACATAGCATTGGATTTAGAAACTAATTTAGCATGAACCAATTTATTATTTAAATCTCCGTACGCAGCAAAGTCTTTTGTAGGAATTTCAAAATATATTTTGGATTGATTTGGTTTGACTACAATTTCCTTGTTCCATTTTTCAAGTATGGTTCCATTAAAATCAATTAATTTAATATCTAAAAATGCATTCTTACCACGAATAGAGTCAGAAACCACATAAAACTGCATCTTTTGATCGTTAATTTCCTGACTTAATAAAAAAGTCTTATATGTTTTTTTGACTTTATACTGTAAGGCTTTCCATTTTCCATAATAATCAATACTAGACCAAGAAACTACTGGCCAGCAATCGTTAATTTGCCAGTACAATGTTCCCATACAGCGATCTCTGTGGCGTCTATGTGATTCAATTCCTATTTTTAGACCCCGAGCTTGAAGTAATTGGCTGACATATAAAAAACTTTCAAAATCTTTTGGTTTTCGATAATCTCGTAGCATATATTCATCAATCGTTTCGTTCCCTATACTAGACCTTTGATGAGATTTCATAACATCAGAATAAATATCAAAATCTTCAGCAAGAGCGTAACGCTTTACTGAAGAAAGCTCAGGAAAAGATTGAAATCCAAATTCAGACATAAATCTAGGAATATCTTTCTCATAGTCTTCAAACGGTTTTTTTCCCCACCAAACCCACCAGTAATGCATGTCACCACTTTCCATATTTGTTGGTTTTCCAAAAGAACTTCCTGGAGATGATGGCCAATAGTTTCGATCACTATCATATTCACTGATTACTTCTGGAAGGAGTTTATGGAAAAGATCATCATAAGACTTCCAAATTGTGTCAGCTATAGCTTTCGACTGATTATTTTTAACTTGGTTTTTCCATCCCCAATTTTCCCAAGCTGATAAATTTTCATTATTTCCACACCAAAGAGCTATAGAGGGATGATTTCTTAAACGTTTTACATTGTCTATAGCTTCTTGTTTTACTGTTTCTAAAAATTGTTTATCTCCGGGATACATTGCACAAGCGAACATGAAATCTTGCCAAACTAGAAGACCTTTTTGGTCACACATTTGATAAAAAGTATCAGATTCATAAACACCACCTCCCCATACACGAATCATATTCATATTAGAGTCTTGAGCTGCACTCAGGATCCGATCATAGTCTTCTGTGTTAGGTCTCGTTAAAAAAACATCTTGAGGTATATAATTGGAACCTTTCATAAATACAGGATATCCATTTACTTTGAAATAAAATGAAGTCCCAATATTGTCAGGTTCCATCACAAGCTCTAAAGTTCTTAAACCTATATCATGTGACTTTGAATCTGTATAATTAGAGTTTGACATTTTAACTTTTATGTCATATAGGGTTTGATCTCCCATGCCGTTAGGCCACCATAAATCAGGGTTCTCTATCTCAAATGGTATCTTTAAATGATTAATTCCTTGATGAACCTTAACTTGTGTTGATTTGACTTTTTTATCATTAACATATATATCTACAAAAGTAGATTTATCAGAATCGGAATCAAAAACTATAGCATCGAGTTCAGCTGTTAAATAAGCGCTATTTTCCAGAATCTTGTATCGAATAAATACATCTTCAATTTTAAATCGATTCCAACTCTTTAATGTTACAGGCTTCCATATTCCTGAAGTTACCAATCGTGGACCCCAGTCCCAACCAAAATGATATCCTGCTTTTCTGCTAAAAACACTAACTTTTTTATCACCTTCTACTTTACCAATAGTAGAAAGGTCATTTCCGGATTGTGGAAAGCTATACCCTAGATCATCATGTTTTTGAATTCCAACTTTTATGGGAGAGTCAAATTGTACTTTCAAGCTATTAGAAGATTGATTTAATAATTCTTTCACTGAAACAATATAGGACCTAAACATATTGTCAGTTTTTAGAATTAAGCTGTCATTCAAGTAAACTGATGCATAGGTGTCTAAACCTTCAAAATTTAATTCAATATTTTCTTTAGCTAAAAATGAACTTGGTAAATCAAAAGTAGTTTTATAAATCCAATCCTTTTTATCAATCCATTGTAAATCGTGCTCGTTTAATCTATAGAAAGGGTCTTTAATAACTCCTGAAGTCATTAAATCTGTATGAACAGTGCCAGGAACGTCTGCCTTTAACCAATTTGTTTGATCAGTACTTTTGAACTCCCATCCCTTATTTAATTCAATTTGATCAATTGTGGATTTTTCTTTACAACTATGAAATATAATTGATAAAGTAAGCAGAAGAAAGAAATAATTTAGTTTCATTTTATAATTTGAATTAATTTACTTATAGTTTGAATATTTGAAGTGACTGAAATGTTTTCGCCAATTAACTTTTGACTGTTCATATTGACTTTTGAGGTTGTTAAATGCTGCTTTATAGTAGTAGCTGAAGCGTGAATTTCATTAAATCCATTGGCTTTAAATTTCAAAATATTATCAGATGTAACGCCGCCACCAGGCATTATGATCATTCGGTTTGCTGCATAGCTATTAAACTTAATTAGTGAATCTAAACCTTTTAATGCAGAAGCTACTTGGCCTGAAGTTAGGAGTCTTTTAACTCCCAAAGAAATAAGCGAGTCAATAGCTTTTATTGGACTTGGAGTCCAATCAAATGCACGATGGAATGTAAAAGGTAAAGAATCACAAGAATCTATTAGTTGTTGAACAGCTGAAATATTAATAGTGTGATCAGGATTTAAAACACCAGAAACAAAACCCTTGCAGCCCATAGATTTATATGTTTTAATATCAGATAGCATAATACTTAACTCCGATTTTGTGTAGCAAAAATTACCACTTCTAGGACGAATCAACACAAAAACTGGAATATTTATACAAGCTAATACTTGTTCTACCATTCCAAATGAAGGGGTGATACCTCCTACACCAAGCTCAACACATAATTCAATTCTGTGAGCACCTGCATTTTGAGCATTTATTGCGGACTCAAATGAATTAGCACAAATTTCTAAAAGCATTATGTTGTTTATTGGTTAAATACAATCAATCTAATAGGAACAATTAAACTTATAAACTATCTAAATTAGGTAGCTTATAATAAATTAATTATAAGCCTAAAAAGGTAATAAAATTAATTACAATATTTATAATTTATTTGTTAGATTTGAAGTATTAGTTACTTGTAATTGACTAATAGCAATTCCTTAAATAGTACAAAACGATGAGTGTAGAAGAAGCTTATAACATTTGGACTAAACTATTTGACACGAATTATTACATTTGTATTTAATAAAAATCAAACTAAACATATGAAAGTAGTATCCATTATTCTTGGCGTTATAGCTGTCGCATTTATAGCAGTACAGATTTTTGCTTTAAAAAGCCAAAAAAATATTGAAACTTATCCTTATACAATAAATAAAAAATATAAAGAATTCCAAATTCGTAGTTATGAAGCTACATTATTTAGTTCTGTTAAACTCTCAAGAAATAGTTTTAAACAAGCTTCAGGAGAGGGGTTTTCTATTTTAGCTGGATATATTTTTGGAAACAATAAACGAAACGAAAAAATAGCAATGACATCGCCTGTTGTAATGACATTAGAAGACTCAATGACTATGCTATTTATGATTCCAAGGAAATTTAACAAAGAAACCCTCCCCCAACCTAACCAATCACAAATTAAATTTCAAAATGAACCCGCAAAAAGGGTGGCAGCTATACAGTTTAATTGGTGGGCTAACGACGAAAAAATTGAAAAATATAAACAAAAATTAATTACAGCTTTAGATAAAGAAGGAATTAGTCACACAAACCGTTTTTACTTTTTAGGATATAATGCTCCTTACGAAGTTTTTAATCGTAAAAATGAAGTTATTGTAGAACTTCAGAACTAGGGATTAAACTAGACCATTTTCGTTTCAATAATGATTTAATATTAGTAAGAGTTATTACGAAAGTTTGTTAGAACTTAACATCCGGAATTGGACTACCGTGCGGATCGGTATCTCGATTATTTAACATTTTTTGCACTTTCCTAAAAAAAGCTGGACTTTCTATATGCTCTATTTCCTCAGCTATATCATGAACACTTTCTGGTTGGAACTCCATGATTTCAACTAAAAAAAGCTCAATTAAACGGTGCTTCGCTACTATAGTCCTAGCAAGCTTTCTACCTTCTGAAGTGAACTCTATAGCTTTATAAGGAGCTGAGTTCAACAAATCCATAGACACCAACTTTTTAATCATATTAGAAACCGATGATTTAGAAACCCCTAAAACTTTAGATAAGCATGACACAGATACTATTTCACTAGCTGTTTCTAATCTATATATTTCCTTTAAATAATGTTCTTTTTCTTTAGTTTTTCTCATTTGTTTTGCAGTAGTGAACTATTTTTATTAGTTTTGCAGTGGTGAACACTATTAATCACTTGATAATAACCAAATTTACAAAAATGAGCCTTAAAAATTGTCTTAATTTTATCATAATCATACTTTTAACAGGATTCACTTATGCCCAAACAATAAGCGGATTGGTAAAGGACAGTGAGCAAAACCTTCTTTTTGGGGCAACAATCCATAATAGCTCAAATTCGAAAAGCGAGATAGTAAATGAAGTAGGAGAGTTTTCAATAGAATCAAAAAAAGGTGAAAATAAGCTCTTCATTTCATATGTAGGATATTCTTCAGCAGTTATAATAATAATATCTAATGGAGAATCAATAATTGACGTTGGCACAATAGTACTAGAAAATGATAGCTTGGAGGAGATTGTTATTTCGGGAACACTTAGAGAAGTGTCAAAGCTTAAAAGTGCTGTCCCTATTGAGCTTTATACTGCCGATTTTTTTAAAGCAACCCCAAAAGCGAGTTTATTTGAAGCTATAGAATCGATAAATGGTGTTCGTCCACAATTAAACTGTAACGTATGCAATACAGGTGATATTCATATTAATGGTCAAGAAGGAGCAAATACAATGGTATTAATTGATGGACTTCCTATTGTTAGTGGCTTATCAACTGTCTATGGTCTTTCGGGGATCCCGCAATCTCTTGTTAAGCAAGTTGAAGTAATAAAGGGGCCTGCATCTACACTATATGGGTCTGAAGCGATTGGAGGAGTTATTAATCTAATTACCAAGTCACCTGAAACTGTTAAACCGTTTAACATTGAAACCTTTATGAGCTCATGGGGAGAATTAAATATTGACATTGGTGCTAAATACAAGCTAAAAAACAGTCAAGGCTTGATTGGAGTAAATTATTTTAATTATTCCAATCCAATTGATAATAATGGAGATGGGTTTACTGATTTAACACTACAACACAGAATTTCCATTTTTAATAAAATTAAAACAAAAAAAAACAGTGTGGCGTTTCGTTATTTTTATGAAGACCGTTGGGGTGGTGAAATGAACTGGAGTTCTAGATTTAGAGGAGGTAATGAAGTTTATGGTGAGAGTATATACACAAGCAGAGTCGAAGTATTTGGAAGGTATGATCACTCTGAAAATTTATTTTTACAATACAGCTTAAATAATCA
>CESU01025988.1_pt1 | contig 26851 bp, 24 predicted proteins | sample 531141 | NCBI WGS metagenome assembly CESU01 (sample SAMEA2621401, study PRJEB7988) | marine metagenome | isolation source: saline water (ENVO:00002010), including
AAAAAACAGGATCTTATTTACAAAATATTAGATGAGCAGGCGGTAAACCCTCCCAGTAAGGCTTCTGAAGCTCCAAATAAACCAAAAACATCTGGAAAGGACGCTTCTAACAAAGAAGTTACGCTCAAAGAGACTCCTGGACAAAAAGACGCCACAAGGGTAAATTCGGCAGATGGCAAAAGATCGGCATCACCAACTAAAGGCAAAAGACCTAGAAAAAAGGTAGATGTTTCTGACTCAACTACTAGTCCTAATACTCCTGCTACACCAAAAGCAGAAATATCAGAACAAAAAGAAAATTCTCAAGCCAAGAAGCCTGTTCACTCCAATAATAAAAGACCACAGCGAGAAAACACTAATTCTGATCATAAAAACACTAGAAATCAGAATAATCCAAACCAGAATAACAACCCAAATCAGGGTAATAATCAGAATAATCATCACAAAAAAGAGCAAAAAAGAGGTAAGGCCGATGAGCACGGATATAACTTTGATGGCGAGATAAAGGCTGAAGGTGTATTAGAAATGATGCAAGATGGTTACGGATTCTTAAGGTCCTCTGATTTCAATTATTTAAATTCTCCAGATGACGTTTATGTCGCTCAAAGTCAAGTCAAGCTTTATGGACTCAAAACTGGTGATTCTGTTGTAGGTAATATTAGACCTCCTAAACAAGGAGAAAAATATTTCCCGCTTATTTCTGTAGAGTCTATTAACGGGAGAAGCCCTGAGTTCGTAAGAGATAGAATTCCATTCAAATATTTGACTCCGCTTTTCGCGCAGGAAAAGTTTCAGTTAGGGAAAAATTCTAAAAACATCTCTACTAGACTAATGGATCTGTTCGCTCCTATAGGAAAGGGACAGAGAGGAATGATCGTATCTCAGCCAAAAACTGGGAAGACTGTATTATTAAAAGAAATAGCCAACTCCATAGCTGAGAACCATCCTGAGACTTACTTAATTATTCTTCTTATAGATGAAAGACCTGAAGAGGTAACTGATATGAAAAGAAGTGTAAATGCTGAAGTAATAGCCTCTACGTTTGATGAGCCTGCAGATAGACACGTAAAAATAGCTAACCTCGTATTAGAGAAAGCGAAGAGAATGGTAGAATGCGGACATGATGTTTGTATCCTTCTAGATTCTATTACTAGACTAGCTCGAGCATACAATACTGTGAGCCCAGCTTCTGGTAAAGTATTAACTGGAGGTGTAGATGCAAATGCACTTCACAAACCAAAAAGATTCTTTGGAGCAGCTAGAAACATAGAAAATGGTGGTTCTTTAAGCATCATAGCCACGGCATTAACTGACACCGGTTCTAAAATGGATGAAGTGATCTTTGAAGAATTCAAAGGAACGGGTAATATGGAACTTCAGTTAGATAGAAAAATAGCCAATAGAAGAATTTTTCCTGCTATAGATATAACTTCTTCAGGAACTAGAAGAGAAGACCTATTAATGGATAAAGAAGCCCTTCAGAGAATTTGGATTCTAAGAAAACATCTAGCTGATATGAATCCTATAGAGGCTATGGAATTCGTTAAAAGTAGAATTATGTCTACAGAATCTAACGAAGAGTTTTTAATCTCTATGAATAGCTAATGAAACCTCTTCAACGTTTAATTCTGATTCTAGCTGCTGTATGGATCGCAGTTAAACTGTTGCTCTTTTATTCTGGGAATTCTTTAACCTATACTCAATTAGTAGTATCATTGAATATTGGTTTTACGCTCTATATTATTTATAAAGCGCTGAAAAATCACTATTCTAAAATCAATCAAAGGACAATTGAGTCCCCTTTAGACTCGAATCTGGTCAACCAGAGTTCTGAGGACAGACCTGCTAACCATTTACCACAAAACGGAACAGACTTCTTGATAGACTTTAAAGTTTCGATGAAATCTGCAGTACAATACTCCTTAATCATCTTTGGCTTTTTAGCCATTTATTATATGGTTATTGACACTGAATATTTAGCAGGAATAGTAGACGAAAGGATAGAGCTTTTGCGCGAGCAAATGATTAAATCAGGTGGTTACGACGCTGTGATGGAAGCTAATAAGGGACAAATAAACATACCACAAGGGAAAGGACTGCCAAGCGAAGAGGAATATCTTAAAGAAATAAGAGTTAACTTCATGACCATGCTGAATATGAAGGTATTCTTATCCTTAATTTTCACTTACTTCTTTCTACTCAATTTAACATGCTCTGCCTTGGTTAGCGGAATTGCCGGGAGGATATTCGTTAAACATACTTAATATTACAATATATGAACCCATAAACCGTTTCTGAAAACAGTTGGAAAAGAAGAATTACATAAAGCTATTTTTACTTGGGGCATTTTGTACGCTTTTCTTCAGTGTGGACTCATACGCGCAACGCAACACTGCTAATAACCTTTCTGGATTCGATAGAAGAAGCTACCATTTTGGATTCATATTGGGATACAACAGTTCAAACTTTTCGATGCAAAGAGCGCCTGACTTCAATTTCACCGACTCACTTCTAGCTATCACGATGAAACCACAGCCTGGATTTAACCTGAATTTACTCGCTAGTTATGACCTAATGGAAAATTTTCACATTCGCTTTTTACCTGGACTTTCATTTCAGGATAGAACAATGGATTTCACATTTTTAGAGTCTGATCTAGATAGAAACACAGAGAGTAGAAGAATAGAATCTGTTTACCTCGACTTTCCTATTAATTTCAAATTAAGGACGAATAGATCTAGAAATTTCGCAGCTTACATGTTGGCTGGCGGGAAATACAGCCTAGACATGCAGTCGCAGAAAGATGTAAACCAAGACTTAAGTGCTAATCAAATCATAAAAATTATAGATCATGATTACTCGATAGATATAGGCGGTGGCTTCGATTTTTTCTTAGAATACTTCAAATTGTCCCTAGAATTCAAGAGCTCTTTAGGAATTCCCAACCTCTTAATACAAGATGATACTATTTATAGCAGAAATGTAAGCAGCTTAAAGTCTAGAGCTTTTATCTTTTCTATTACATTTGAAGGGTAATTACTCTTTATGAAACTTCCTTCAGGAAATACACCACGGTGGATCATCTTTTTAGTTGACTTAGGACTGGTAACTCTATCCTATGTAGTCGCTTATTTACTTCGGTTTGATTTCAACATCCCTAGTGAAGAATGGACTTTAGGCTCTACGTTTTTCCCCTTATTCATAGGGGTACGAGTACTGTTTTTTATTCTTTTCAAGTCTTACGCAGGAATCATTAGATACACAAGTATTGAAGATACCCGTAGAATTTTTCTATCCCTGTTTCTGGGCACGGTTCTTCTCTATTCTATTAGCATAGGCTACAAATACGCTTCTGACAGTGAGTTATTCCTCCTCCCAAATTCAATATTAACTATTGAGTTTCTTTTTAGCCTTGTATCGCTCGTGCTATTTAGGCTGAGCGTCAAATTACTTTACACTGAGTTCAAAAATCCACATAGGGTGCGAATGAAAGTAGCCATTTTCGGAGCAGGTGAATCTGGATTAATCACTAAACAAACTATAGACCAAGATCCAAGTGCACAAATAGAAATAGTAGCTTTCATAGACGATGATAAATCTAAAGTTGGAAAAAAGTTAGATGGAGTAACTATATATGACTCTAAGAAATTAAATGAGGTTCTAAACTCTAAAAAAGTAGAACAAATTATTGTCAGTATACAAAACTTAGACCCTGCTAAAAAAAGAGAAATAGCTGAGAAAGCGATTAATTCTAAAACGACTATTCTGAATGTTCCGCCAGTAAAAAAATGGATTAAAGGAGAACTCTCGTTAAAGCAGTTACAAACCGTCCGAATCGAGGACTTACTGGGCAGAACTCCCATTGTACTCTCCAAGGAAAATATATTCAAAGACCTAGAGAATAAAACCATACTTGTTACTGGAGGAGCAGGATCTATTGGCTCTGAACTGGTAAGACAGATTCTAAATTTCAACCCAGAAAAGCTATGGATATTTGACCAAGCCGAAACGCCTCTCTATGATCTACAACAGGAATTAAAAGTGACAGGAGGTAGTCCTAAGTGTGAGTTTGTTATAGGTGATGTTTCTCAGAAAGAAAGAGTAAGGCATCTTCTGGAAGAATGTAAAGCAAATGTTGTCTTTCATGCTGCAGCTTACAAGCATGTTCCACTCATGGAAGAAAATCCTTCAGAGGCTGTTCTTACCAATATTTCAGGAACGAAATACTTGGCAGATGAAGCTATTAGACAGAAAGTGGAAAAGTTTATTTTAATCTCTACCGACAAAGCTGTAAACCCAACCAATGTAATGGGTGCCACCAAAAGAGCCGCAGAAATGTATTGCGAGGCTATGAACTGTACTTCTGAAACTAAGTTTATCGCTACGAGATTCGGAAATGTTCTAGGCTCTAATGGCAGTGTAATTCCTCTGTTTAAAAAGCAAATTAGAGAGGGCGGTCCGCTTACGGTGACGCATAAAGATGTAACGAGGTTCTTTATGACTATTCCCGAAGCAGTGCAGCTAGTGCTTGAAGCTGGAACTATGGGCAAAGGAGGCGAAGTATTCGTTTTCGATATGGGAGAAAGCATACGGATTTATGACCTTGCTGAAAAAATGCTAAAGTTGTCTGGACTAGAGGAAGGAAAAGACATAGAGATTAGGTTCACAGGATTAAGACCGGGAGAAAAACTATATGAAGAACTACTAACTTCTGAAGAAAACACCATAGAGACACATCACCCAAAAATCATGATAGCCAAGCTATCCTCTGAAAATCACGAAGCTTCTTTAAAGAAAATAAGCGAATTGATTTTACTATTTGACGGACAAAATAATGAAGCGCTCGTGAAAATGCTGAAAGAAATCGTCCCTGAATTCAAAAGTCAAAACTCTATTTACACGCGCTTAGATTAACTCCTATCGAAACTCCAAAAGACTCATACCGCACGTTAAAAATTTCTTCTGAAAGCTTATATAAAGTGAAAGGAAGTAAGCATTTCGGTTATGCTTTTCCAGCTTACTCCATAGAGGAAGTAAAAGAGAGATTGGAGGAAGTAAAGAAAGAACATCATTCTGCCAGACACCATTGCTACGCATATAGGCTAGGCCTAGATAAAAAAGTATTCAGAGCTAATGATGATGGAGAACCGTCAAACTCTGCAGGAAAGCCCATTTTAGGTCAAATACAATCTTTCGAACTCACTAATGTATTTATATGTGTCGTGCGTTATTTCGGAGGGGTGAAATTAGGAGTGGGCGGTCTAATAGACGCCTATCGAACGGCAGCGAAAATGGCTATTAATGAGAATTCAATACTTGAAAGACATGTTCATCATTTCTATAAATTAGATTTTGATTATAACGCCATGCCCAAGGTGATGTCTCTAATTAAAGAGCTTCAACTAGAGATGAATGAACCAGACTTCCAGATTTCCTGCTCACTTCTTACCGATATAAGAATGGATAACGCCCCTCTCTTGGAGAATGCTATGAACGGTATACATGGCGCCAAATTTAAACTCATTAACGTAGCTTAAATGAACGTAATCATCATAGGACCGGCATTTCCTTACAGAGGCGGAATAGCTGACACGAATCACTCCTTATGCAGATCGTTTAATAAATTAGGGCACCCGTGTGAACTGGTCACTTTTACCATGCAGTACCCCAACTTCTTGTTTCCTGGGACTAATCAATACTCAGAGGATGAAGCTCCCGGAGATCTTGAAATCAAAAGAAAAGTAAGTAGCCTAAATCCCATAAGCTGGCTCAGAGCGGCTCATTATATCAATAAGAAGTCTCCCGATTTAGTTATTATAAGATATTGGATCCCATTTATGGCTCCTGCATTAGGCTCGATAGCTAAATTAATCAATGTCCGAACGAAAGTCTTGGCCATGTGTGACAATGTAATCCCGCATGAAAAAAGACGAGGAGATCGAGCTCTGACAAACTATCTTATGTCTAAGTGCGAAGGGTTTATCACACTCTCTTCTCATGTGAAAGATGAGCTAAAGGCTTTTACGAATAAGGAGATTTTAAGTCTATTTCATCCTATAAACACCGATTTAGGAGCGGTTATCTCCAAAGAAGAAGCAAGGAAAAAATTAAGCTTAGAAGACAACGGAAATTACATTCTGTTCTTCGGTCTAGTGAGAGCTTATAAAGGTTTAGATATATTATTAAGCGCACTATATGAAGTAATAAAAAAAGACAAATCTATCAAGCTAATTATCGCAGGCGAATTTTATGAAGATCGTGAAAAATACGACCAGTTAATTATAACACTCGAACTGATAGAGAATGTAATCATACATGATCACTTTATTCCTTCAGCAGACATTCCATCCTATTTCTGTGCTGCAGATATCTTAGCTCAAACTTATCATACAGCCTCTCAAAGCGGAGTTACTCAGATTGCTTATCACTTTAACCTTCCTCTTTTAGTGTCTGATGTAGGCGGACTAACTGAAATGGTTCCAAATAATCGAGTAGGATACGTTAGCCCGCTAGATCCTCAAAAAATTGCTGAAAACTTACTAGACTATTTTTCTTCTAGCAAAAAGGAAGAATTCGTTTCTAACCTTAAGCATGACAAAGAGAAGTACACTTGGAGTGCACTAGTAAATATGGTTATTTCTAAATTTGCAGGAAAGTAAAAAAACAAGAAGCGAACACTAAGCACTCCGTTATAAAATTCTAATCTAGAATGAAACATCTTTATGGTTTCCCTACCTGAAAGAGCATTTTGCCAAAATAGAACTTATAGACATTACAGGTGAAGTGTTAAATAATCTCATTGAAGATACTGACAAATAAATCTCACAGTTATTCTAGAAGGGATTTAATCTCCTTGCTTGACTAGTAAATCTCAGTCAATGCTTACAGAAGAAGCGAGAGAGAGGTTCTCACTGGACTTAAGCACGAGAAAAGAAAAAGTAGTTTACTCCATGAAACTCAGGCTTAGCTTTCACTAGCTTATTTCCTTCCATGAACCTGATTTCATAATCGTGTTTTTCCATAAATTGAATAAGCTCTATAGCCTTAGGAGTAGTAATATCGGAATTTATTTCCAGCATAAAAACCGGTCTATGCTGAGCTATGAAATCTACACCACCCTTCAGCACTAATAATTCGGCGCCCTCCACATCGCACTTAACAAAGGAAATTTTCCTAGCTATTCCTAAATCATCCAACCGCTGAACCTCCACTGTAATATCTCCATCACCGTCTGTTAGATGACCCTCATAAAAATTATATCCAGAATGGTTGAATTTAGGAATAGAAAAGCTAGCCTTTCCGGAGGAATCACTTAAAGCAAAATCATGTACCACAACGTTATGAATATTTCCCGAGCTAAGATTAGTCCTCAAGTAACAGTTCACTTCTGGAATAGGTTCAAATGAAAAAACCTGCCCTTTTTCACCTACCAGATTGGAAAAGAGCTTTGTGTAAGCTCCGAAGTTTGCCCCTATATCTAAAACAGAATCTCCGGCTTTAACTAGATCATTTATAATAGTCATCTCAGGTTCTTCCTCTCCTGTTAATTCCGAAAATTTCTTTAGGTAATGCCTTGATCGCATAATTTTCAAGAGGCTATCTGGCAGAAGAGGAAACAGTATTCTCTTGGTCAATTCTTTCATTCTCAAGGAGCGTAAATTTTAGGCATTATCTTAATCTCTTCAATTTCTAAGTAATAAGGATTCCCATCTTTGGTATACTCTAAAACGGCTCCTTTTGATAATCTCAAGCCAGAAGATTCATAGACCACAGGCTCATGAACCTCTGGAACATTATTGGCTGTAACATATATTCTTCTGTATGCTGATATATTAACGTAATCACTACTTTCTCTCAATAAAAATCCAGATTTTTTTTCTCCGTTTATCATAAGAGCCGCCAATGGAATAACCACACTATCCACCATTAATCGTTTAAACTCTACAGCAGAAGCCAACTCTAAACCCATACTGATTTCGTACTTCCTAGTTCCTCTTAAATTAGAATGGACGCCAGGAATAGATGTTCGGCTAGACAAAACTACATTTTTAAAATTTATCTTCTTGTCTTGATACTCATTTGTCAACTCTAAATCTGCCGAAGACTGCACCTCTGCGAGATCTGGTTGATTTCCACAGTTACTTAAAATAAACACGAAAAGTAGCACTGTAATAGTTGTTAAATAATTCATAGGTAAGAAATTCCAATTTTCATTCCATTAATGTCAAAAATATAAGTTCTTTGCACCGATTTCACGGCTAACGCCTTAAAATCGATTGAATAATCAAACTTCTAGTAAATCTTGAAACAATTCATAAAGAAATGTCTTACTGCATTAGGTATTTATATATCTAAGAATCAGAAATATGACGCCCTCTTAGAGAAAATTCTAGAGAGAAAATTAGACGACTCATCTAATTGCGTAGATGTAGGAAGTCATAAAGGTGAAATCTTAGATCTTTTCATCAAGTACGCTCCAAACGGAAAGCACATCGGCTTCGAACCTATTCCACATTTAGCTAAATCCTTAAAAAAGAACTATAGTAATTCTGTAATCATTAAAGACTTTGGTTTAAGCAATGAGTGTGGCCAAAAAGAATTTACCCACGTAAAAAATGCAGAGGCCTTTAGCGGATTCAAGGAAAGAGATTATCAAAACAGGCAAGTAGATTTAGAGACTATTACAGTAGAAATATCAACGCTAGACCAAGCGCTATCTGAAGAGAAAATAAGTCAAGTAGCTCTCATAAAAATAGACGTTGAAGGAGCTGAATTAGAAGTTCTTGAAGGAGCTATAAACACGTTGAAAACCCATAAACCACTGGTCATTTTCGAACATGGAAAAGGAGCCGCTGACTTTTACAGCACTTCCCCCTCTGAAGTCTTTGATTTTTTCTCTCAGCGTTGCAACATGTCCATATCTTCTCTAGAAGAATATTTAGACAATAAGGACTCTTTAAGTAAACAAGATTTTGAAAACCACTTTGAAAGTGGAAACGAGTATTACTTTATAGGCCACTAAAATTCTACTTAGAGATCACGAGCGTATTCTTAAAAGTACCTTCTTTCGTTTTAATCATGACGCTGTAAACCCCTTGACTCAGGAAAGATAAATCAATAGCATTGGCAAGTTCAGCATTAGCATTATACACTTCTTTTCCGTTAGAATCAAACACCAATATTCTGCCTTGAAGTAAAGAGCTTTCAGTTTGAAGGAAATTTACCATTCCTCTACTAGGATTTGGATACAAACCGAAATCCTCACTGGTGTAATCATAAATACCTAGACAGTTTTCAACTGTCACATTTACGACATCAGTATGAGTACATCCTACATCATCTAAAATCGTTAAAATAATAGGGAATACTCCTACCCCACTATCCTCTGCCGAAAATACATAAGTAGAGTTCTCACTCCCATCCTGCCATTCATAGAGAAAGAATCCTAAAGGAGCTATAAATTCTATGGCTTCATCTAAGCATAGCGTTGGATTAGCACCCAAACTGAACTCTAGACTATTTCCTGCAGAAATAGTATACTGAAACTGATAATCACATCCATTATCATCTTCTATTTCTAAAAAGTAAGTTCCTACACCTATGTTTTCTAAATTAGGTTCAAAAGACTGGAAACTTTCGGGTCCAGACCAAACTACATCGTATGGCTCTGCCCCACCAGATATGTTAGTTAAAATAATACCGTCTTCTAACTCTTCGCATGACGTCAATTCTCCCGTAAAATTAGGAACTATAACTTCAGGCGATTCTAACGTGAATGTTTCAGTGAAAATATAACCACATTCATTCGATATTACACACGTATAATTTCCAGCAGGAACATTTTCTAATGTACGCTCCTCAGAAGTAAAATCATTAGGCCCATCCCACACTACAGAGTAATTTATTCCTAAACCGTTTATTTGTGGAACTATTCCGCTACCAGTGTCTCCTTTTATATTAGCGCACTGAACATCAGTTAAGTAACTCCCCACCTCTGGTTCGCCTATATAAGTTGATACAGTGATTTCTGAAGTTCCTACAGTTCCTGCCCAACCATCTAACTGAATATAATAAGTCTCACCAGGATTTAAACAACTGACATAACAGGTAGACGCATATCCTGAAGACCCTTCCGAACAGCCTATATAAGCATCATCATTGCTAGATAACAGTGTATAAGTCGAAAAATCAGAACAATCTTCTACTTGGTATACTGCGATAGCAGTATCGAAGTCATTTAACTCATTGCACGAAGAAACTTCAAAAGCACCATCAGTCTCTGGTACAAAAGTCACCCACATTGTATTTGAGGGGCCATTACCATCACACCATTGTCCATATGCTCCACAAAATCCGTCAGGAGGAGAGATCTCACCCGGGCTTGCTGTAGCCTCTGCGTTTTCTATAACTACAGAAGCTCCATCTATTTCTAAGCTAAAACTTTCACATGGCCTATCTCCAAATATAAATGCAGGAGTTAAATCTCCAGCAGTAAAGGTAAATGTGTTTCCTTCTCCAGTACCCAGGAGGTAAGACGTAATGACACCCTCCTGAATGACCTCGAAAATCAATCCCCCATCACCATAATCATCTACAAATATGATATCGTATTCTTGCCCCTCAACTAGACAAAATGGGCCTTCTATGAAAACTTCATTATTGGCATACCCATTACCCCCTGTTGCAGGCATACCATCTGAAGGACCAAAACATGATACTTCCAATATATTTCCAGCTTCATACAATGGAGTATCTTCACATGCCTCTCCTTGATTAGCCAACTGCCAATAAGTCTCATATCCCCAGTTATCCGTGAAAACATTCACAAACACTTCTATCTCTCCATCTAAACATTGAGATTGGACAGTCAAGCTTGAAAATAAAAGAGTGATAATTAACGCATTCAGTTTCATAAATTTCTATTTTAAATTAAGATTGCTTCAAATATATGAAGGAATAAAAAAGAACAATTTTTATTCGGAATAAGAATTGAAATAATAGACCTTTGTATGATGGATTTATTAGGTCACTGGCACGAGTTAGAGATATTTGAAATTGATAGAGATTTTGTTTACCTAGCTCACCCTGCAGGAACAACTGAAGAAATAGAAAAAACAGTAAAGAATAAGCTTACCATGGATCCGGAAATAGTTATGGAAACTAGACCTATTTTAATTCCAATGGCACATAATCAAACTGACAAACTCCTCAAGGAAGGTGCTAAGGTTTCCGTATTCCTTTACAATAAAAAAGATGGAGTCATAGCTGGAACTATGAAAGAGCCTTTAGTGGCGCTGAATAAGTTTGCTTATTTAAGGATTGTAGGAATGAATACATTTGCCTTTTTTGCAGACATGGGATTAGATGCTGACTTATTTATTCACAAAAGGGAAGAAGGAATCCAGCCAGAGATAAATAAGAAGTACATCGTGACATTAAGATTAGATGGTCTTACTGGAAAGTTAAATGGTGATTTTGATTTAGAAAAATTTTTGGAAAGAAGAGGGTATAATTATCAAAATGAGGATGAAGTAAAGTGTCAAATCATTGGAAAAACTGAGGGAGGATTTAAAATCAATGTAGAAGACAAGTATTGGGGTTATTTAACAGATGCTGAAGCTGTCACTCATATTAAAATGGGAGCTCGATTTACAGGATATGTAGAAGACAATAGACAAGGCTCTCTGATAATAAGCATGCAGCCTTCAATAGAAAAATCTATAAAAGATGCGTCTCATAAAGTTTTACTTATGGTTCAAGAAATGAAATATGTAAGACTTACCGAGGATTCCGATGAAGAAGAGATTAAGCTCAGACTAAAAATGACTAAGAATACGTTTAAGAAAGCAGTTCAAGACCTTACTAAAAAAAACTTAGTAGTAATGACCAAAAGAGGTCTAAAAATTAAAAAATAGCTAAATGAAAATTCTTCTTTCTCCAGCGAAGAAACTTAATTTCGATAAACCTGCATTATTTTTAGAATCTTCAAGCCCTGTGTTTTTGTCAGAGGCAGATAGTTTAGCTAAAAAACTTAATGCTATCTCAGCTAAAAGTTTAAGTGAAATGATGCATTTAAGCGAAGCGCTTACTTCTCTCAATAAGGATCGCTATGCTCAATGGGAAAACGTACCACAAAAAGAAGCTATCCTAGCTTTTAATGGAGACGTGTATTTGGGTTTAAATGCCAATAATTGGAGAAAAACTGACCTAGAGAACTCCCAGTCACAGATTAGAATTCTCTCTGGACTATATGGAATCCTTAAGCCTTTAGACCTAATCAAGCCGTATAGATTAGAAATGGGTAGTAAATGGTCTATAAATCAAACCAAAACAAACTTATATAAGTATTGGGGTAGCACTATTGCTTCGCAGCTAGAGTCTGAAATGAAAATAGAAGACGTTATTATAAATTTAGCCAGTGCTGAATACTCAAAGGTCCTTCTTCCTCATTTATCTCTTGGAAGAAAAGTAATCACTGCTGAATTTAAAGACTTTAGAAATGGTCAATTAAAAATGATTCAGATATTTGTAAAAAAAGCCCGAGGAATGATGGCTAAATTTATAATCGAGGAAAAAATATCGGATGAAAAAGATTTAATTAAATTTGACAAAGAGGGTTACCAATTTGATGGTAATCTTTCAACTGAAAATAAATTAGTATTTACAAGATAAAAAAACATGAAAAATTATTTATTACCAGCTCTTATTAGTTTGTCTATTATGGGCTGCTCTACAATGGCACAAGACGAAAGCAGTTCTTCTGCGAATAATGGCACAGAAAAAGAAGTTAGTTACGCGATAGGTGTGAGTATAGGAGAAAACTTAAAAGCTCAAGATTTTGACGGATTATCATATGATGATATCGCCAGAGGAATAAGTGATGTCTACGCAGGAAATGCGGCTATAGATATTACCGAAGCTCAAAAAAGGGTTCAAGGATATCAAGAAACAAAGAAATCATTGAAATATTCTGGCAACCTTAAAACAGCTGAAGACTTCTTAGCAACTAATGAAAAAAAAGAAGGTGTAATTACTACTGTAAGTGGTCTTCAATATAAAGTTTTAACAAAAGGAACGGGTGCTAAACCTACGTCTGCAGATAAAGTAACTGTTCATTATTCAGGAACCTTAATCGACGGAACACCTTTTGACAGTTCTGTTGAGAGAGGAGAACCAGCAACTTTTGGTGTCACTCAAGTGATCAAAGGATGGACAGAAGGTTTACAACTAATGAATGAAGGTGCTGTCTATGAATTTTATATTCATCCCGACCTAGCATACGGAGTAAATCCAAGACCGGGTGTAATTAAGCCAAATGATGCGCTTGTATTTAATGTAGAGCTTATTAAAGTGAATTAGGCCTCATACCTCTCATAAAACTATACTAAAGACCTCTTTCGAGAGGTCTTTTTTGTGCTCTACATTCTATAGAAAATTTTACTATCGGATGCGGATTCAATAACCAACGATTAATTTTATGTTTATAACACCATTGTGCTAGGGAACTATTTACCTTTGAGCTGAGTTGATAAAATCAGACCACATAGCTTCCATATTACAACGCTTACCTGAGTTGCCCGGTATCTATAAACATTTCGACATAGAAGAAAAACTCATCTATGTGGGAAAGGCCAAAAACCTTAAAAGTAGAGTCTCTAGCTATTTCAATAAAAATAAATATGAGAATAGAAAAACTCGCCTGCTCGTTTCTAAAATTGTAGATATAAAATTTACAGTAGTAGAAACTGAATTAGACGCGTTGCTGCTCGAAAACTCCCTTATAAAAAAACACCAGCCACGTTATAATATTCAACTTAAAGATGATAAAACATACCCATGGATAGTCATTAAAAAAGAGCGTTTCCCTAGAGTTTTTCCTACTAGAGTCATGATTAGAGACGGCTCTGAATACTTCGGTCCCTATGCGAATGTGAAGCACATGAAAGCTGTGCTCGACCTAATAAAACAGCTTTATAAAATAAGAACCTGTAAGTATAACCTTTCAGAAGAAAATATAACCGCTGGTAAGTTTAAAGTGTGCCTGGAATATCATTTAGGAAACTGCCTGGGCTCCTGCGCAGGAAAAGAGTCTGAGGAGCACTATAAAAAAGGTGTACAAGGAATTAGACAAATCTTAAAAGGAAACTATTCTAAACTTAGTAAAACCCTTAAAGCCAACCTAGAAGAACTCGCGGTTGAACTTAAATTTGAAGAAGCGGCTGAAGTAAAAAAGAAGCTAGATGTGCTTCAAGTGTTTCAAACTAAAAGCACCATAGTCAACCCAGAGATTCATAATGTAGACGTATTTACGATCTCTAGCGATCTAAAAAGTGGCTACGTAAATTACATGAAAGTAAATAACGGCTCCATTACCCAAACACAAACTACCGAGCTCAAAAAAAGATTGGAGGAGTCCGATTCAGAACTACTAGAATTTGCCATTATAGAAATAAGAAAAAGGTATAAAAGCACTTCTCAAAATATTTACACCCCTATAGAAGTGAACTTAGCTATTCCAGGAGTGAAGTTCCTGATTCCTATGATTGGAGATAAGAAAAAGCTCATGAATCTTAGCATGAGAAATGCTATATACTACAAGCGTGACAAACAGAAAGAGTTAGAACTCGCAAATCCTGAAGAACATCAAAATAGAATTTTAACCACACTCCAAAAAGATTTACACCTTCAAGATCTACCGATACACATAGAATGTTTCGATAATTCAAATATTCAAGGAACTAATCCTGCCAGTGCATGTGTGGTATTTAAAAATGCTAAACCAAGTAAAACCGATTATAGAAAATTCAAAATTAAAACTGTAATCGGACCTGATGATTATGCTAGTATGCGTGAAGTGGTTTTCAGGAGGTACTCTAGGCTTATTAGAGAGGGAGAATCACTCCCTCAGTTGGTTATTATAGATGGTGGAAAAGGACAGCTTTCTTCTGCCATTTCTGCGCTAAAAGAATGTGGTGCTTATGGAAAACTAGCCGTGATAGGAATAGCCAAGCGATTAGAGGAAATCTACTTTCCCGGAGATTCATTCCCGGTGTACATCAGTAAGAAATCGGAGAGTCTAAAACTTATCCAGCACCTGAGAAATGAAGCCCATCGATTCAGTCTTTCTCATCACAGAGATATGCGCAGCAGTAATGCTTTTAATAGCTCACTGGATAATGTGGAAGGTGTGGGACCCAAAACTCAGGCTAAACTGCTCAAGCATTTTAAATCAGTAAAAAAAATAAAAGAGGCACAACGTGAAGAGCTAGAAAAAGTAATAAGTAAAAAACTAGCGGGTGCGGTTTGGATATATTTTAGTAAGAACAGCTAATCCGAGTAACATCCCGAACTAAGAATTTACAGTCTCCAAAATATCACCATAAAACTTACTAAAAAATAAACTAATATGCTTATTTTAAGTAACTTGAAGCACATTAAGTAAAGTATAACTTTAATAATTAAAAGGGGAGTTCTCAAACACAAAAGGCACTAAACAAGTACATGAAAGATTTAATCAACCTCCTATTTATTTCCATAGACTAAGAAGGTTTATTACACCTAAAAGTGATACTGTGGTGAGTTTTAAAGTGAGCTCTATGGTTAGTTTAGTTGAGTGAAACACATAATTTTACTTATAGCACTTATTTTTATGGGGTATGCACCTAATGTTCTTTACGACTTCAAACCCGATTGCTCTCTGTCTGATTGGAAAATAGTAGACGATACTGTAATGGGAGGAAGATCTTCAGGAAACTTTTCGATAACAAAAAACGGTACAGGCTTATTTGACGGTTCTGTTTCTTTAGAGAATAATGGTGGTTTTTCATCTGTCAGACATAAAGTAAAGGATACCTCTTTAGTTGATTTCTCCTCCTTTGTTTTAAAGCTAAAAGGAGACGGAAAAAGTTACCAATTCAGAGTAAAAGATGATGTAAATAGTTATTATTCTTACAAGAAAGACTTTTCTACCAGTGGCGATTGGCAAGAAATTCAGCTTAAATTTTCCGACTTCACGCCTACCTACAGGGGAAGAACATTGGATATTCCGAACTTCTCGGGAACTTCTCTAGAAGAAATGACTTTTCTGATAGCCAACAAGGAAAATGAAAAATTTCGGCTAGAGTTAGATGTATTATCGGTAAAGTAAATATCTACTACCTAAAAGTAATGACATAAAAGAGTTGGAAATAATTCATAGTCAGTTTACTGAAAGCTAGAGTGTATTTTATCCCCTGTATTGCGACGCTAATAAATAACTCAAACACCTATTGACAAGCCGCAGCTACACCTGCATCCTCCTCTAAAGACTGCAACTTCCTAATGGTGTCATAAAAACATCTAGAAAGTAAATCGTCAAGGTTATGTATCTCTAGCCAATATTGATGTAAACTAACTCGAAATCGAAATCTCAAAGGAACTAAAATCACCATAATTCCTTAAAACCTCCTAACCGTTTATTTGATAATTTCGCTGAGATAAATTCTTCTGTTATGAAAGTTCTACTTCCTTTTTTCCTTTTATCAGCACTCTTATTAGCTTCATGCGATATAATCATAACTGAGGAGGGGCTTGAACGGAGACCTTCACCAACTCTAGACATAGACGCTAAAGCCATTATAGAAATCCCTGCTGGAACATTGGATAAATTCGAATTGAATAAAAAATCCAATGAAATAGAACACGAACATAAAGATGACACCCCTCGTGTGGTTCAATACTTGGCCTACCCTGCCAACTATGGTTATATTCCCAACACGTTGCTTGCTAAAGAAGATGGTGGAGATGGAGACCCGCTAGATGTGTTTGTGCTGGGAGCGGCTGTAAAAAGAGAAGTTAAGCTAAATATTAAAATTATAGGCGCTCTAAAGCTGTTAGACAGAGGCGAACAGGATGATAAACTATTAGCCGTATCACTAGAAACACCTTTTTGGGAAGTAAATTCAATAAACCAATTAAACACTGATTTTCCGGGAGTAAGTGTGATTATAGAAACTTGGCTCTCTAATTATAAAGGTATTGGTAAAATAGAATCTCAGGGATTTATAGAAAGAGAACCCGCATTGCAGATCTTAGAGCTAGCTCAGATTCCAAGCGAGTAATTTTAAATTATGTGCTGTTATCATTTATTGTGACTACTTTTTTATACCAAGTTTTACCTTCGGTATTCTAAAATTTAAACAAATGATTTTAAGATTAGCTCTCAGTTCACTTTTACTTCTTACATGCGCCTCTAAACCAGCCACGCCAGAAATTGACACTAAAGAACTTCCCATAAAAACTGTGAAATCTTATTGGTTTGGTGGAAAAGCAGAAATATCTAGCTATGAATTGAAACAAGCTAGATATGGAGAAATTCATGAAGGACAATCTGTATTGGTTTATGTGACTGAGCCTTTTAGCCCCTCGAAACTAGTAAAGTCTGATTACAGTTCAGAGAGTGATGTACAAGTATTAAAGCTAAACCACACTAAAAAATTCACCACCGGGATTTACCCTTACTCCATAATGACCAGCAGTTTTCTGCCTATAGAAAACGGAGAGCATTCTTTAAAAATAACATCTTCTAGTCAGGAATGGTGCGGACATACCTATATGGAACTGCAGAATAAAGAAAAGTTCGAAATAGCTATACACTCTTACTTTGAGGGAGAGTCAAGTTTAATTAATTTGAAAAAAAATCTACTAGAAGATGACATGTGGACCAAAATTAGAATCAAACCTGAAGATCTTCCCACAGGTAAACTTAAAGTGATTCCTAGTTTTTTCTACCTGAGGTTAAAGCACAAAGAAACGCAAGCCTATTTCTGTGACGCCAAAATTACAGAAGATAAAACTACGAGCACATATGAAATGAATTATGTGGGTTTAAAGAGAAAAGTATCCATCACCTTCGAAAATGAGTTTCCGTATAAAATCTTAGGATGGACAGAATCCTACCCAGATGGATGGGCAGCAGACTCTCCTATGCTTACCACAGAAGCTTCAGTACTCAATACCATTCAATCTGATTACTGGAATAAAAATTCCGTGAAAGATTCAGAATTAAGAAAAGAACTCCGCTTAAATTAGCCTGTACAAATTATTCAGTGAATCCTAGAAACTACATCATATATAAACCGGCAGGGTTCCTCTCTCAGTTCAAAGCCAAGACCAGGAAGAATAAAAATAAATTCTTAGGGGAGTTAGCTGAATTTCCGGAAGAAACCATGTCCATAGGAAGGCTTGATGCTACTTCTGAGGGATTGCTATTCTTAACCACACATGGCGCAGTAAGCCAGCTCATACGAAGTAATAAATTCGAAAAGGAATACTATGCTCAGGTAGATGGAGCAATTACGGAAAAAGCGGTAAATCTCCTTAAGGAAGGAATTGAAATAGGTCTGGAGGGAAAGAAGTACATAACTCAGCCATGCATGGCTAGAAAAATAGAAGCTCCTTTACATCTTCAGCTAAATCCATTTAAAATTCGAGGAGACCACCATGGTCCTACGAGTTGGGTTTCTATCACACTCAGAGAAGGAAAGTTTAGGCAGGTAAGAAAAATGACTGCTGCAGCTGGTTTTGCCACGCTCAGACTCATACGTTACAGGATAGGAAATGAGGTATTAACAGGCATGGAAAGTGGAGAAGTAAAAGAAGTGGAATTATTTGACCTCTAGCGCTAGTCTAAATAGCCATCATTAAATATAAAATACCCGAAATTGAAGAGTATGCTCCACGGTATGTTTTTTCTATCGTAGTAATTTGCAGAAACTCTTAAAGGACCCAGCGGACTGTGATAAATAAGGCTGCCTGAACTCACATAAAACAGCTCTGATGTAGGCTCGAAGTTAGACTCATCTTCTGGCGTTGAGAATATCCTTTCCCAAGGTCTATACACATGATTATCCATTCTAAACTGAAGTTTAGGATGAATATTTACCGTAGCTATAATTCCAGCTGAGGAATAAAAATTACTACGGTATCGATCTATAAAGAAGGATTTACTCTCAGGAATAGGCTCGAATGCGAGCGAACGAATAAGGGTAGCTCTATAATTATTAAATCGTGGCTGATTAGCAGCCCATGCAGACTCCAAATGAAAGCCTAAACTAAAGACTTTTTTATGATAAAAGAAGTTTCTATACTCTCCCTTAAACACCGTCCAACTGTGCTGTGCATTGGTAGTATCTCTTACCTCTGATGTGCTGCCAGGAATAGTGCTCTCTTCTCCATTTAAGTAATTGGCAGAAATTTTAATGAACGTTCCCATGTCGGCAAACTGCTTCCTATTAAGCGTGCTTCGCTCATATTTTCCGCCAAACACAACAGTGTTAAACTTAGTCTGATCTGTAGTATCTATGTTTGAAAAATCACCTGTTTGGTAATAATCATCAGATAATTCTGCATATTTACCTCCTAACTGGAATTTCCCTCTATTTCCTATAGGAAAACTAAGCTTTGTATTCACAAACCGTTCATTTTTCACAATAAACGAAGGCTTCACTTCCTCGAAAAAAAGCGCGAAACTGTTAAAGTAATCCCAAGAATTATAAGTGAAAGAAGCCTCGAATATCAAGGGATTTTTTAGATTCAAATCTAACTTGAAACCGGCCTTCGTTGAACTATAAAACTTGCCGAAATAGGAATTCGTAAAGAGTGATAAGTTATTTCTACCTCTAATATGGTATTTAGCCTGAAGAAAACCAGAATTTAATGGTCTGGAGGAGAAATTTCCTCCGAATCCCACTTCCATTCTCTTCTCAGACTTCACGTGAACAGTGGCTATATATTTTTGATCAAGCGGATCTAACCTTAGTGTAGGATAAGTATACCTCACTTTTTCATCTGCGTAAAGCCTAAAAAATCTTTTTTGAAATTCCTGTAACGTGATATAAGTCTGGCGTTGCAATATGTTTTTCTTCAGCGCCTGTGCCTGTAGCTCCGAAAGTCCTTCTACTTTTATTTCTTTAATTAAGATCGCGCTAAATCCATCTTTAAATTCTGCTCTTCTTTTTGTTAATTCTGCGTTAGAAACTCTATCCTTACACATGGATAGAATCTCATCCATTTTTAGCAGAGTACTTTTTCTCCCCTCATCTATTGCCTTACCTACGTCATCGAAATCAAAAGTTCCTAATCGAGAGCCAGGCGAAACTGTAAGCATTTGATCACACACATTCTCAAAATTCGTTCTGTACTGAATCATATTGACCAGCTGACTTAGGAGGTCATCTTCCTTAGGAGGTGTATTGTTCTGACTCACATTACATCCCAATATAACATCAGGCATAAACTCATCATACAGCACATCAGCTGGATAGTTGTTATACAATCCTCCATCAAATAATAGCTTTCCATCTACCACTAAAGGTTCTAAATAAAACGGATAGGTCCCCGAAGTTCTGGCGGCAAGGTTTAGCTCCCCAGTCCTAAATATTACTGACTCGTTGGCTTCTATATCTGACGCTACAGCTCTGTAGGGAATAAATAACTTATCGAAATCATAATCCGCTCTAGCACTAGCTGGACCGAATATCTCCGCGAACTTATAATCCATATACACAGGATCTAACAAATGCGTAGGAATGCTACTTGTCACGATAGAGGAAGGATTAAATTTGACATTGACGATACTGCCATCCGGTTCGTTTTCTCTCAAGTAAAAACTTAATGTATCTGGCAGTTCTCCTTGGCTCATGATGAGAAACTCCTCGCTCATCACTAATCCTTCAATTTCTGCTATAGAGTAACCCGCTGCATAGAAAGCTCCTACTATGGCTCCCATGCTAGAACCTGTGATGTAATCTATCGGAATTTCATTTTCTTCCAGGGCCTTCAAGAAACCAACATGAGCAGCTGCAGTAGCTCCGCCGCCACTGAGAACTACACCCACTTTTTGACGGTATTCCTGAGCAGAAGCGGTTAAAGAAGTTACTGTGAGCACAAAAAATAAAAAAACCTGAAGTAAACGAGTAAGGCCTCTAAATTTTCTCTTCAATTTGATATTTATTCCTACCTGGTTCATTTCTAGAGATTAGTTCGGCTAAAAAACCAGCTAAAAATAGCTGTGTCCCGAGTATCATGGCTGTTAAACTAATGTAAAACGCACTTATATCTGCTATATTCTTGGCCGGGATGTCATTCAACACACATAGAATTTTACTTCCTCCGATGTAGGCAAACCCGATAAATCCAACGACAAACATCAGTGTACCCCAAGTTCCGAATAAGTGCATTGGGCGTGTTCCGAATTTAGAGATAAAAGAAATAGTAAGAAGATCTAAAAACCCACGAGTAAACCGTTCCATTCCGAACTTCGTAGTTCCGTATTTTCTAGCTTGGTGCGCTACTGATTTTTCCCCGATTCTCCCAAAACCATTCTGCTTAGCCATGACAGGAATATATCTGTGCATTTCTCCATGGACTTCTACAGACTTGATTACTCCTTTTCTGTAGGCCTTTAATCCACAGTTAAAATCGTGCAAATGTATTCCACTCATTCTGCGAGTGGCCCAGTTATAAAGTTTAGTAGGAATAGTCTTAGTCATAGGGTCATGGCGCTTCTCCTTCCAACCGCTTACTACATCTAAACTATCCTGAGTAATCATGCGGTACATCTCTGGAAGTTCATCTGGAGAATCTTGTAGGTCTGCATCCATGGTAAAAACGACATTTCCACTAGCGATCATGAATCCTTCATTAAGCGCAGCTGATTTCCCGTAATTTCTAAGAAACTTTATACCTCTTACGCAAGAGTCCTGGGCAGAGAGACCTTTAATCACTGACCATGAGCCGTCTGTACTGCCGTCATCGATGAAAAGTATTTCATGATTCCATTTTTGAGCATCAAAAACCTTCTTTAACCAATTATACAATTCGGTTAAAGACTCCTCTTCATTCAACAATGGGATAACTACAGATACGTCCAAATCTCAGTGGGTTTAAGCTTTAAACAAAGATAGTAGTTCCCAAATGAAAAAATAGTTACGAATAAGCTTTGTTTGAATGGTATATACTTAATAACTTCGCTGCGGCAAGTCTCATACGACCAGCTCCTATTGAACTCCCCCAGGATCGGAAGATAGCAAGGGTAAATAGTCGTAGCGGTGCGATATGAGTAGCTTGCCATTTTTTGTGCCCTAAACTTTTTATTAAATTAGATAAGCTTAAATTACTATAAATCACTATTGGAATAATATATCACTGGCATTGATTCAGTAAATTGCCCCAATTTTAGACACAAATTATTGAAAAAAGTTTTACTTACAGGAGGTTCTTCGGGAATAGGATTAGCTATATGTAAACGGCTAACTCAAAAAGGGTACGATGTAATCGGCACTGCTCGAAATCCAGAGAAACACTCCAAACTCAGCTTTCCGTTAATACAACTTGACGTAACTTCTATGGATTCCATTCAGGAAGCTTTTAATCTTATAAGTGAAAGATGGGGTAGTGTAGATATTCTTATAAATAACGCGGGAATTGGTTTCATGGGTCCTGTCGCCTATTCAAAATCAGAACACATAAGAAAAGCATGGGAAACTAATGTTTTCGGCCTAATGCAAGTGACTCAAGAGTTTCTTCCACTATTACAGAAAAGTAATCGTGGGAAAATTATCAATATAGGTTCCATAGGAGGGAAAATGGGACTGCCATACAGAGGATGGTATAGTGCTGCTAAAGGTTCTTTGGAAATATTAGGAGAGTCACTGGCCATGGAACTAAAGCCTTTTGGAATAGATGTATGCACTTTACTTCCAGGAGACGTTAAAACCGAAATAGGAGCCTCTAGACTAGAAATTAGAAAAGAAGACCTTAAAGAATATGAGGCTTCCTACATGAGAATGAAGGAGGTCCTCCAACATGAAATGGATCAAGCCATGCCTGCTGAAAAGGTAGCGGTTGAGTTAGAAAAATTGCTGCGCAGAAAAAGATTACCCTTAAAATATTCTGTGGGGAGTTTTTTACATAAACTTACTCCGATTATTAAGAACTTGACTCCGCAAAGATTCTTCCAATGGTTAATTTTACGGCACTATAAATAGATTAGAAATGAAGAAGATTTTAATAGCGAACAGAGGAGAAATTGCTCTGAGGATTATGAAAACTTGCAGAGAGATGGGAATAAGCACCGTGGCCGTTTATAGCGAAGCTGATAGGGATGCTCCGTTCGTGAAATATGCCGATCAAGCATTTTTACTCGGCCCTCCACCCTCTTCTCAATCTTATTTATTAAAAGATAAAATTATTGATCTCTGCTTAAAACACCATGTAGATGGAATCCATCCTGGTTATGGATTTTTAAGTGAAAACGCAGAGTTCGCTGAGTTAGCAGAAAAAAGCAACATTACATTTATAGGGCCTAAAAGTCACGCTATGAATCTAATGGGGAGCAAACTAGCCGCTAAAGCTGCTGTCAAAAAGTTTGGTATCCCTATGGTTCCTGGCACAGATGAGGCTGTAGAAGATCCGGAAGAAGCATTAAGAATAGCAAAAGAAATAGGCTTTCCATTGCTCATAAAAGCAAGCGCTGGTGGTGGCGGAAAAGGGATGAGAGTAGTCAGCGAAGCATCTGAACTTAAAGAACAGATGGAGCGAGCTATAAGTGAAGCCATTTCATCTTTCGGAGATGGAGCTGTTTTCATAGAAAAGTATGTTACTAGTCCGAGACACATAGAGATTCAAATATTAGCAGACACCCATGGAAATATCGTTCACTTGTTCGAAAGAGAATGTAGCATCCAGAGAAGACACCAAAAAGTGGTAGAAGAGGCTCCATCTGCTGTGCTTACTCCAGAGCTTAGACATGCGATGGGCGAGAGTGCTAAAGATGTAGCTAAATCATGTGATTATGTAGGAGCGGGAACTGTGGAGTTCTTGCTAGATGAAAACCTGAATTATTATTTCCTAGAGATGAATACGCGTCTTCAAGTAGAACATCCTGTTACAGAGATGATTACTGGAGTGGATTTAGTGAAGGAACAAATATTGGTCGCTCGGGGAGAAAAACTGAGCTTCACACAGGAAGACCTTAAGATTAACGGGCATGCTCTCGAGGTGAGGGTTTATGCAGAAGACCCTAAGAATGACTTCTTGCCAGACATAGGCACCTTAAAAAGGTATGTGAGGCCTCAGGGAACTGGGATTCGAGTAGACGATGGATTCGAGGAAGGAATGGAGATTCCAATCTATTACGACCCTATGATATCTAAGCTTATCACTCACGCTAAGGATAGAAATAACTGCATCAGCAGAATGACAAGAGCCATAGATGAATATGAAATTAACGGTATTAAAACTACTCTACCTTTCTGCAGATACGCTATAAATCACGAAGCTTTTGTTTCAGGTAACTTTGATACACACTTCGTGAAAAATCACTTTTCACCAGAGAATTTAAACCCTAATTCTGATGAACTGAAAAGAAAGGCTGCTATTTTCATGACTTACCTCAGTAAGAATAGAAAAGCTGGAGGCTCTGAAAACAATGACTCACCTTCGTCTGAAACACCTACTTCGAACTGGGCTAAGAATAGAAAAGATTATTGATTTTTCACAGATCAGTTTAATTCTGTGCCTCAATAGACGACTCATTTCGAGTTGATTTAAATTTCAGAGTTACTGAGTGGCAATAAAATTGGCACAAATTTGGTTAGAATTAGAGAAGAACCAAGCCTAATGCAATCGTTGAAATTTATATTGTTTATCTTTTTCATTGTCGTCGGATACGACGGAATGTCTCAAACAGACACTTCTGGGGTATGGGTGGGTTATCTCATAGAAAACGGAGACACCATATTAGTTTCAGTAACTCCAGAGGCCAACATCATCTCTTACTCAGACTCTAATTACAGAGAATCCAGAAAATATAAAAAAGCACTTAAAAGAGTAAAGAAAGTATATCCCTATGCCATGCTCGCTTCTTATATGTATGAAGATTACATGTTCAAAATAGATGATTTCGACAATAATAGGGATAGAAGAAAGTACTTAAAAGAAGAAGAGAAGGCTTTAAAACAAAAATTCGAAGGGAAGATTAGAGAAATCACAGTGCAGGAGGGTATAATCTTAGTGAAGATTATCGATAGACAAACTAGTCAAACAAGCTACGAGGTACTCAAAGAGATCAGAGGTGGCGGAAGTGCACTTTTATGGCAAGGGGTAGCTAGAATATTCAATTCGAGTTTAAAGCACCAGTATGAACCTAATGGAGACGACTGGATGATAGAGGAAATCGTGCAGAGAATCAGAACAGGAGAGGTAGCCGTTTCTGAATTAAATATATCAATGAATTAATCTAAAGCTCAAGTCTCACTCCTCTTAGCGCTGTTCCAATTAACGTTCTCATTCCAGAGGTGCTGCCAGAAAAATTATTTACGGTAAGGTAAAATGGATATTTCTTTCCATCCCTAATGATATAACCAGCGTATGCTATTACTCGCCCTATGTATCCGCTCTTAGCTTGAATCTGGCCCTTAAAAGCTGCACCCCACATTGACTTCACAGAGAAGGACAAAGAAGCTTCATTCATTATTTTATTTACTTGCTCATTCTCTAACTGACTTTGCAGTACTTCAGTCATAAATTTAGCCGTGATATTGTTTTTTCTAGAAAGACCGCTTCCATCTTCTATATAAATCCCATTGGTATCTAATCCTTTCTCTTTCCAGAAAGCCTTTACTGCTTCTGCCCCACCCTCGAATGTAGCTGCCCTTCCACTGGCTTTTCCAATGTGTTTTAGCAAGACATCTGCATAGCTATTTACACTTTTCTTATTCAGTACTTTGAGTATCTCTATGAGCGCAGGAGATTTAGTTCGAACTAATTCTTTGGAGTTCATAAATAGCGGGCCATTCTTCTCTACCTCTGTAACAGATATCCCAGCACTTTCTATAGCCCTCTGAAGATAAGCCTGAGCAAACTGAGTTACATCAGGGAAAGCCCCTCTTACCTTAAAATCCTTCATATTAGGCGGTAGTTCGCCTTTTAAGAAAACTTGATTTCCTCCATCAAGTGAATAAATAATCACATTGTCTCCACTTTTATTTCCTGCTCTCACCTCATTAACTAGTTCTATACTCATCGGAAGAGATGGCTCTGTCTTAACCACCACACTAGCCGTTCCTGAACCTGTAGTGTTAAAGAAAACGGTGAATTCATTATCCATAAATGAAAACCCTGGCGCTCCCGCACCATAATAATTTCCTACATCATTCAGTGCGGTAGAACCTGCATTTCTGTCTCCTTCTAAAGCCCTGTCATCAATTAAAATTCTACCGTCAATTTCTGAGATGCCTTCTGCTTTTATAGCCTTTACCCATTCACCCATAAAATCTCCATAATGGGTTTTGAAATCTGGCGCTCCTAGAGTAGGGTCCCCCCCACTTTTCACTATAACATTACCTATAAGCCTTCCCTCAATAATAGTCCCTTGAATAATTAACGTGGTGACGAACTTATGGTCATACCCTAAAATCTCTAGAGCTGTTATGCTCGTTAAAACTTTTACCGTAGAGGCTGGAGCCAAACTTTTTTCGGACTGAAAGGATTGGATTTCTATTCCAGAAGGATCTAAGAGTGAAAACCCTACATTGGTATGTTTTAATTCTACATTATTCACAAAAGCGCTGAAAGCATCTGCCGGTTTTTGTGCTGAAATAAAGTTAGCCATTCCAAGAAATAGAACAAGTAGTGAAATTGATTTCATAATTAAAAGTTATCGTTATTAAACAATGTATTTAAAAGTTAGGTATAATAATCGCACTTTTTATCTAGCTCGATAAGTAATGAGATAAAAAAATATCAAAAAGCTACTGAGGAAAAAATTTAATTCAACGAACACCGAATTAGCTCTTTATTAAAGAAAAAA
>CESU01022076.1_pt1 | contig 26744 bp, 23 predicted proteins | sample 531141 | NCBI WGS metagenome assembly CESU01 (sample SAMEA2621401, study PRJEB7988) | marine metagenome | isolation source: saline water (ENVO:00002010), including
CTGCGTTGGGCGCACGATGGACGGGTGGTGGACGATCTTAGGTGTGTCCCAGAAAATATAGGATCGCAGAGTGCGCAATAACAACCGGTTTGAAACGAAAGTCGACGCTGGAGATTGGTTCGGCTTGCTGCTACAAACATGAGATCCATATCAGCGCAGTGGAAGGGCTGTCTATGAAACCTGTTGTTCGCAAGGCTGTATTTCCAGTTGCCGGTTTTGGAACACGGTTTTTGCCTGTGACCAAGGCAATGCCGAAAGAGCTGTTGCCGGTGGTCAACAAACCCTTGATCCAATACGCAGCAGAAGAGGCGATAGCGGCTGGTTGTGACACGTTGATTTTTGTGACTGGGCGCAACAAACGGGCGATCGAGGACCATTTTGACAGCAATCTCGAGTTGGAGGCAGCGTTGCGCGCCAAAGGCAAACACGCCGAGGCCGAGAGCCTGCGCAATATTGTTCCACCACACGTTAGTTGTATATTTGTCCGCCAACCTGAACAGCTTGGGCTTGGACATGCAGTGCTTTGTGCCGAACGGGCCGTCGGAGATGAGCCGTTTGCCGTTTTGCTAGCAGATGATTTTCTGATTGGCGCGTCCCCTGGCGTCACGACGGATCTGATCGAGGCATATACGCTGTCGGGCAAGTCACAAATTTCGGTTATGCAGATTGATGGACCGCAGATTTCTCAATATGGGGTGGTTCGGCCAGGGGCTGGTGTGAATGAGGTTGCCGGTCTGGTCGAAAAACCGGCGCCGCAAGATGCGGGCTCTAACTTGGCCTCTATCGGGCGTTATCTCTTGACCCCTGATGTGTTCGATATCCTGCGCCACCAACCCCCTGGACATGGCGGTGAAGTGCAATTGGTAGATGCGATTGATACCATGGCGGCAGGCGCGGCGGTTTGCCAAGTCCCCCTAGCCGGGCAGCGATTTGATTGCGGATCCTTACAGGGGTATCTTGACGCTGTAAGATACGTCGCAGACCATGAATTATACCACGAGTTCCATCCTTAAGATTTAGGTTGATATAAAACAGGTGTGAGAAACAAAATTTTATTTTGGAGCGTAAAATGATTAGTCAAGAACTTTCAGAGATAACACCCGTGCTATTGGCGGGGGGGTCGGGTACGCGTCTGTGGCCTTTGTCGCGCAAAAGTTATCCCAAACAGTTCTCAAACCTTATTGGCGATATGAGCTTATTTCAGGCCAGTGCTCAACGGCTCACCACTTCTGAAGGTATAAGGTTTGCCGCTCCAATTACGATGACCAATGCGGATTTCCGGTTTATTGTCGGTGAGCAATTGCAAGCCATCGGGATCGACCCCGGCGCCATTTTAATTGAGCCAGAAGGCAAGAATACCGCGCCGGCAATTCTGGCGGCCTGTCTTTATTCGGTCGCCCAACATCCCGATGCGATTTTATTGGTCGCCCCCTCTGATCATGTGATCCCTCAAGTCGCCGCTTTTCACGCGGCAATCGCGCTGGGGTTGGAGCAGGTCGCACAGGGCAAGATGGTCACCTTTGGAATTACCCCAACGCGGATTGAGACCGGGTATGGATATCTCGAACTTGATGCTTTGCCTAAGGACAGGGCGGTGGCCCTAAAAAGTTTTATTGAGAAGCCCGACACCCAGAGTGCTGAAAAGATGATCGAGGCGGGACATTACCTTTGGAATGCAGGTATTTTCCTGTTTAAAGCCCGTGATATGATAGCAGCCTTCGAAGCCTATGCGCCCGATCTGCTGCAACCTGTCACAGCCTCACTGAAAGATGGTTATCCTGACTTGGGTTTTTTTCGTCTTGCGCCCGAGGCGTGGTCGCAGTGCGCCGATATCTCTGTAGACTATGCGGTCATGGAGCATGCACGCAACTTATCGGTTGTACCATATTCTGCAGGCTGGTCTGATCTTGGTGGTTGGGACGCCGTTTGGCAAGAGCAGGGGCCCGATGCCGCAGGGGTTGTGACCTCTGAGAATGCCACTGCCATCGGATGCACAAATACGCTGCTGCGTTCAGAGCATGGCGACCAGCATCTGGTCGGTTTAGGTTTGGAAAATATCATTGCGGTGGCGATGCCCGATGCGGTGCTGGTGGCGGATATGTCGAAAGCGCAAGAGGTCAAGCAGGTGGTGGCGTGCCTGAACACAGGCGGGGTGCGTCAGGCTGAAACCTTTCCAAAAGATTATCGTCCCTGGGGGTGGTTTGAAACTCTGGCCATTCGTGGGCGTTTTCAGGTCAAACGTATCTTGGTCAATCCCGGCGCATCGTTAAGTTTACAAAGTCATCACCACCGCTCAGAGCATTGGGTCGTTGTGGAAGGCACTGCGACGGTGACTATCGATGATGCTATTAAAATCATCACCGAGGGTCAATCTGTCTATATCCCGCTGGGTGCGGTGCACCGGATGCAGAACCCCGGTAAGGTGCCCATGGTGCTGATTGAGGTTCAGACCGGGGCCTATTTGGGTGAAGACGATATCATCCGCTATGAAGATCAATATGCCCGCAGCTGAGCGGACGCTTGCACGTGAGATGACATAAAATGACGAAAATTTTGACCTGTTTTAAAGCCTACGATGTCCGCGGGGAATTGGGGGTCAATTTTGACGCCGAGATCTGCTATCGGATCGGGCGCGCTTTTGCTTGCACGCTGGGTGCAAAGACTGTGGTTGTGGGGCGCGATGCCCGTGCGACCTCGCCAGAATTGGCCGATAGTCTGTGTGAGGGAATGATTGCTCAAGGGGTCACCGTTCTTGATATAGGTCTTGCTGGAACCGAAGAAATGTATTGGGCGACAAGCTTTTTCGAGGCAGATGGCGGTATCGAAGTAACTGCGTCGCATAATCCGATCAATTATAATGGTCTTAAGATGGTTAAATCCGGGTCGCGACCGCTGGATCCGGAAACGGATTTACTGGCGGTAAAAGCCTGTGCGGAGGCCGCTGACTTTGGCACAGGGACACCGGGTGGCCAGCGTCAGGATCGTGCGGCAGAAGCCAAGGCAGCCTATGTGGAAAAAGTGGCATCCTTTATAGATGTGACAAATCTGCGGCCATTACGCGTTGTGGTGAATTCTGGCAATGGCGCGGCGGGGCCAACCTTTGATGTGCTGGCGCAGGCGCTGGCGGAAAAAACTGGTGCGTTTGAGTTCATCCGTCTGTTTCATGACGCCGACAGTACTTTTCCTAACGGGATTCCAAATCCACTTTTGCCCGAGAATCATGCTCCGACGCGCGAGTCGGTCTTGGCGCATGGCGCCGATCTTGGTATTGCTTTCGACGGTGATTTTGACCGCTGTTTCTTTTTTGACGAAAGCGGCCGCTTTATCGCTGGTGAATATATCGTTGGGCTGCTCGCCTCTGTCATGTTGGAAAAATATCCTGGGGCCAATATCGTTCACGATCCGCGGGTTGTTTGGAACACAAAAGATTTGGTGCAGTCCAAAGGGGGCACTGCGGTGCAGGCCAAGACCGGCCATGCATTTGTCAAGCAGATGATGCGCAAATGCGATGCGATTTATGGGGGTGAGATGTCAGCCCATCATTATTTTCGCGACTTTGCTTATTGTGACAGCGGCATGATTCCTTGGCTGGTGCTCTGCGAATTGATGGGGCGCAGTGGCAAATCTATGTCGGCATTGCTCGCCGAGCGCATGGCGGCCTATCCCTCGTCTGGCGAGACCAATTTTACCTTGCAAGACCCGCAAACCAGCATTGCCGCAGTGCTGGGCCATTATGAACCTCTGGCGCTGCACAAAGACGAAACTGATGGATTGAGCCTTGAATTTGATGACTGGCGGTTCAATTTGCGCGCCTCGAATACTGAGCCTGTTGTTCGTCTCAACGTTGAAAGCCTTGGGGATTCCGACCTTGTGGCGATCAAACTGGCTGAAATCAAAACGCTTTTGAACACTGCATAGGCTTATGTCTGAAGAGCGTGCTACATACATCTTTAAAATTAAAAGACATTTATATTATACTCTTTAAGATGTAGATCCCATAAGGCTTGGGGTGTTGTCCAAGCGCGCACTTGGATTTTTAAGGGGGTGCCAAAATGGTGAAATTTTGTGCAGGTTTAGCTGGTTGGTCCTGTCTGGCAATGCGACAGGGCTTATCCCTGACCTAAGTGCTCCGCGCCCAAGGCTTTGGCTGGTTTGTGATGTAAACGCTGTGTTCCATCACCCACTATTTAAGAGCTTTGCCATGTTTGACCCTGAGAATTTATTTCGGGATCCACGGATCCTACGGTTGTTGTCTTATAATCAGCCCGACCTGCGTACCCGCAACCACCGCTCTAAACAGCAGCTTTCTGCCGAAAAACCTGCGGTTGAGCCGCGCAAACACCCCCTATTTCCGCGCATTTTTTCACGTCGGTTTGACTAGGGCGTGACACAGGCCACTTGACCTGTGTAACAAGGATATATTTAAGCACAATTCAATTGAGGAGAAAGCATGGCACGAGTGTCGACCGGATCAAGGGCAAACGAGGAACGTGAGACGTCAAAGCGGATCGGGGCTTTGGCGGCCCTGTGGCCTTTTGTGCGGCCTTACCGCGTCATGATGACCTTTGCGATTGTCGCCTTGGTGGCCACCGCAACGGTGTCCTTGGTTTTGCCGCTGGCTGTACGCAAGGTGGTGGACAACTTTAATGTTGATGAAAGCAACCTGCTGGATCAGTATTTTGCGATGGCGATTGTTGTGGTGGCTTTGCTCGCCTTTGGCACCGGCATGCGTTATGCGTTGGTCACGCGTTTGGGCGAGCGTGTTGTTACCGATATTCGCAAGGCTGTGTTTGGGCGGGTGATCAATATGAGCCCGGCGTTTTACGACAATATTCTGACCGGCGAAGTGCTAAGCCGGATTACAACAGATACCACGCTGATCCTGTCGGTGATCGGGGCCTCTGTGTCGATTGCTCTGCGCAATATGTTGATTTTTGCTGGCGGCTTGACGATGCTCCTGCTGACGTCGGTGAAATTAACTGGTCTTTTGTTGTTGATTGTGCCGATTGTGGCGCTGCCGATTTTGACACTTGGGCGACGGTTGCGGGTGCTAAGTCGCGAGAATCAGGATTTCATTGCTGCCAGTTCTGGCAATGCCTCCGAGGTTTTAAGTGCCCTGCAGACCGTGCAGGCCTTTACACACGAGACGGCAAGCAGGCAGGCTTTTGATCAAGTCACCGAGAAAAGCTTTGAGGTGGCTGCACAGCGGATCAATACCCGTGTTTTGATGACGATGATCGTGATTTATATGATCTTTTCTGGCGTGGTTGGGGTGCTGTGGATAGGGGTGTACGATATTCGCAGCAACGCGATCAGCGCCGGCGAATTGGCGCAGTTTGTAATTTATGCCATTTTGGTGGCTGGCTCTGCTTCGGCGCTGTCTGAAATCTGGGGCGAGCTCCAGCGCGCCGCAGGCGCTACAGAACGACTGGTGGAACTGTTGCAGGCGCAAGACACCGTCACCGAGCCGGAAAATCCAGTTGCTTTGCCGCACCCGTTACGTGGCGAGATTGTTTTTGACGATGTCCAGTTTCGCTATCCGGCACGCCCGGACAGGCTGAGTTTAAGCCAGATCAACCTCACGATTAATCCGGGCGAAACCGTGGCGCTTGTCGGCCCGTCGGGAGCTGGCAAAACTACGATTATTCAGATGATCTTGCGGTTTTACGACCCCACTTCGGGGCAGGTGCGCTTAGATGGTGTAAATCTGCGCGATCTGCGCCGCGACGCCTTTCGTAATATGGTGGCATTGGTGCCACAGGATCCAGTGGTTTTTGCGACATCAGCACTTGAAAATATCCGCTTTGGCAATCCCGAGGCCAGCGATGAAAACGTCTATGCTGCGGCAAAGGCAGCGGCAGCGCATGAGTTTATCACCCAGTTGCCCAAGGGCTATGAAAGTTATCTTGGAGAGCGGGGCGTGATGTTATCGGGTGGGCAGAAACAGCGAATTGCCATCGCGCGGGCGATCTTACGCGATGCGCCAGTGCTGTTGCTAGACGAGGCCACAAGCGCCTTGGATGCGGAAAGCGAGCAGGCGGTGAAGCTGGCCGTTGAGGCTTTATCAAGCGACCGCACGACAATAATTATCGCCCACCGCCTTGCAACGGTCAAAAAAGCCGATCGGATTGTGGTCATGGAAAAGGGGCAGATTGTTGATACCGGCACGCATGATGAACTGGTCGCCAAGGGGGGGCTATATGCACATTTGGCACGGCTGCAGTTTACAGATGGTGCTGCCGAAGTATAGTGAACGGACACGGTGTGTTAAGGTGTCTGTTAAAACCGGTTGACCAATATATGCTACCGTTCGGTAAACTGTCATAAAATCGGACCTAAAGGGAGAGACAAGAGATGGGATTTTCATCAGTTGAAGATGTGCGGGCGATTGAGCGGGAAGCACCTTGGAGCCAGCGCGACCTGCCCATAACACTGTATGATATGCTGGATAAAACTGCGAATAAGATGCCGGATGCCAATGCGGTCAGTTTTCAGCTTATGTCTGGTCCGAACAGCAAGGCCGAAACTCTCAGTTGGTCACAGTTGCGCGCGCAGGTGATCCAAGCGGCGAATTTGTTTTCTCGACTTGGGATCGGTGAAAGTGATGTGGTGGCTTTTGTTCTGCCCAATTCAATGGAAACAGTTGTGGCCCTCTTGGGTGGCGCGGTGGCCGGGATTGTTAGCCCAATTAATCCGCTCCTTTCGCCAGAACATATTGGCGGGCTTCTGCGCGAGACGGGCGCCACTGTCGTGGTGACGCTGAAAGCGTTTCCCAAAACAGATGTCGCCCAAAAAACTGCCGAAGCGGTTCGGTTGGCCCCGGCTGTGACAACGGTTCTCGAAGTTGATTTGCTGCGTTATCTAACGCCACCCAAAAGTTGGATCGTGCCGCTGATTCGGCCTAAAAATCCGATTCAACATCACGCTAAGGTATTAGATTTCAGCGCCGAAGTTGCACGTCAAAATACGGCTTTGGATTTTGTCGCAGGCACGGATGACCGCGTGGCGGCATATTTTCACACCGGGGGTACCACAGGGACACCGAAGGTGGCGCAATTGCGCTACAAGGGTTTAATTTATAATGGTTGGCTGGTTGGCACCTATGTTTTCGACAACAGTGACAATGTGATTTGCCCGTTGCCGTTGTTTCATGTTCTGGCGGCGGTTCCGGTGCTGATGGGGACGGTTTTTTCCGGTGCGCATCTGGTGTTTCCAACGCCGGCTGGCTATCGCGGCGAGGGGGTTTTTGACAATTTCTGGGCCCTTGTTGAGCGTTGGGAAATCAGTCTTATTATCTCGGTGCCCACTGCAATTTCAGCCTTGATGCAACGGCCGGTTAATGCAGATATTTCGTCTGTGAAAAAAGCCATTGTTGGTTCGTCGCCCTTGCCCCGCGATTTGTTCAAACGCTTTCAAGAGGCCTCTGGGGTCAACATTCTGGAAGCCTACGGAATGACCGAGGCGACTTGTATGCTCTCGACCAATCCACCGACTGGGGAAAAGAAAATTGGTTCGGTTGGCCTGGCAACTCCTTATACCGAAATCAAGATCATCAAGCAAAGTCCGGATGGTCTTGTCGAGTGCGCCACTGACGAAATTGGCGAGATTTGCGCGGCCAATCCGGGTATTTGGGCTGGCAACACCTATACTGAGGCCGCGAAAAACGTTGGGCTTTATTTTCAGGATAAATACTTGCGCACCGGTGATTTGGGCCGGTTTGATAGCGATGGCTATCTGTGGATTACCGGGCGGTCAAAAGATATTATCATTCGCGGCGGCCATAATATTGATCCCGGCCTGATTGAAGAAGCGCTGTTGGGGCATCAAGATGTTGCTTTTGCTGGCGCCATCGGTCAGCCTTGCCCACATTCAGGAGAGTTGCCCTGCGCGTATGTTGAACTGGTTGCGGGGGCGACCGTGACTGGGGAAGAGTTGACCGCGCATTGTCAGCAGCATGTTACAGAACGCGCCGCCCAGCCAAAATATATTGAGGTCATTGACACCCTGCCCAAAACGGCAGTCGGCAAAGTGTTCAAACCAGACTTGCGCAAAATGGCTATTCGCCGGGTGTATAATGAAGCGTTTGAGGCGTCGGGATCTTTGGCGCAGGTGGAAACGGTCATTGAAGACAAAGCCCGTGGGCTTGTTGCGTTGGTGGGTCGAGGCGCTGATGAGGCAGAAGTGCAAGCGGTTTTGGGCAATTATGAACGCCCTTGGGATTGGGCCAAATAGGCACGTTTGCACAAGCGTTCAGCTTGGCAGTGTCGCGGCGATGAACTGGTAATAACTTTGGGTGCCGCCCGCGTCGGTATAGGCGCGGTTTAGCCGGTTTTTTGCGTTGAAGACCGCCACAGCATCCTCTTGCGACGTGATGGGAATACGGGTTTTGCCATCGCGTATATCCCGCATATAAGCTTTATAGGCGGCGGCGGCGCGACGGGAGAAAACCTCGTTTGCCGTGGTGCTGAGCGGGTTGAGACGCAGTTGATAGGCCGCCTGCGACACAGGTACTGCGTTGCCGTGTAATGCCACAACCTCAAGGCTGTGCATAATATCCTGTGAGGGGCGGTTGATAAACGGCCCAGCGTGGGCGCGTGACACCAGCGGATGAAAACTTGCGCCCGAGTGCGCGAAATCGGCATATGACAAGGTGTTTTGCAACGGCAGTCGCAGGATTTCTCGCCCTTGATCCAGAATAGAGGTCGGTCCGAAAGCAGCTCCGTATTTTTGCGCCAGCGGTAAAAGCTCGGCTAGATATTGGTCTTCCCATGTGTCATCTGCATCTAGAAAGGCGACATAATCGGCCGTTGCCGCCTGCAGTGCACGGTTGCGGGCAGGTCCCGCGCCTGAGCGCACCTCCGCAGAGACGGCAATGGTGATATTTTGTGCTTGCCCAGCCAAATAAGTGTAATCCTGCCCGTCATCTGGAGCGATCACTATTTGCACTTGCGCCATTGGCAGGCCTGAACAGCGAATGGACGCAACCGCCCGCACAATTGTTTCATGGGCGTGATACGCAGGTATTATAACCGAGATGCGTGGGGTCATTGTCGCGCAGGCGGAGCACCGCCCAGAAAGGCATTGCCGCTTTGATAGTTGCAGGGGTCTTCCTGCATCTCAAGGTGCAATCCGGACCCGTGGTAAGGATGGGCGCGGGCCAGTGCTTCATCGACCTGTATGCCTAAACCCGGGGTTTCTGGTGCGGTGATATAGCCATTTTCCACGCAAAGCGCGTTGCAGATCAATGCGCTGTGAAACGGGGTTTCGATGGTTTCGGCCATCAATAGATTGGGGGTTGAGACCGCCAGCTGGATGTTGGCCGCCCATTCCACCGGCCCTGCATAGAGGTGTGGCGCGAGTTGCGCATTGAACACTTCTGCAATGGCTGCAATTTTTTTCGTCTCCCAAAGGCCGCCGGCCCGGCCCAGTGCCGGTTGCAAGATTTCGGCGCCGCCGGTTTGTAACAGCGTTGCGAACTCGGCCTTAGTGGTCAGCCGTTCGCCGGCGGCAACCGGGATCCGCACGGCTTTGGCAATTTTGTGAAATTCTAGCAGGTTATCTGGTGGGACCGGCTCTTCGAACCACAAGGGACTATAGGGCTCAAGCGCCTGCCCAAGCCGGATCGCCCCTGCGGTGCTGAATTGGCCGTGGGTGCCGAACAACAGATCGGCTTGATCGCCAATGGCGCCGCGTATTGCTTTGCAAAACGCAACCGACAGCGTGATATCGGATTGTGCCGGCATGTGCCCACCGCGCAGCGTATAGGGACCTGCTGGATCGAATTTCACGGCCGTATAACCACGCTGCACACAATCAGTTGCACTTTCTGCGGCCATCTCGGGCGAGGTCCAAAACGCGACGGGGTCATGATGAGGCAGCGGATAAAGATAAGTATAGGCGCGGATGCGATCGTTCATCTTACCACCCAGCAACGCCCAGACTGGCCTGTTGCGATGCTTGCCCAGAATATCCCAACAGGCGATTTCAAGGCCAGAAAATGCGCCCATCACCGTTAGGTCGGGGCGCTGTGTAAAGCCGCTAGAATAGACCCGACGAAACATTTTCTCTATGTTTTCAGGGTGTTCATTTTGCATATGACGCCCGAAGACATCTGCAATGACGTGGGCCATCGCCTTGGGACCAACAGACGCCGCATAGCATTCGCCCCAGCCGATAAGGCCGGTATCTGTGGTCAGTTTAACCAATATCCAATAGCGCCCCCCCCAGCCCGGCGCGGGTGGTGCGGTGACAATGACCTCAAGATCTTGCAGTTTCATAAGCGCGCCTTTTAATGGTCTGATGGTAACTTAGGCTGGATGAGACCCCGGTCATAGGGGCCGGGGCAAGGAGATTTGGTGCGATGTTTTCCGATTGCGATGTGAAATGCAATGCGAAGTTTGATGGGTGGTCCCGGCCATCAGGCCTGAGCAGACAGACGCAGACGCCAAAACAATCCCAGCCCAAGCGCCATCAATAGCGCCGAAAGCAGGAAGGGTGCGCCAGGCAGATACAAAAGAGCATCGCCGCGTGAGAAATAGGCAAAGATCTGGGTCATGCCAATTAGGGCAATCATAGTTGCAAACGCGTTTAAACTGGCCAGAACACCCAGCAGCGCCCCCTGACTTTCCGTCCCCACGGCGCGTGACATAATTGCCTGTAGCGCCGGTGTGCCGATCGATCCGAGGGCCGCGAGCGGGGTCAGTGCCAACAGCAGTGTGCCATCACCGACCAATGCGATCATTGTCAGCGTTGGGATCTGTATAATCAATCCCAGCTTGACCGTTTTATTATCCCCCAGATAGCGGTTGGCAAGCCGGATCAAAACCGCCTGCACCAACACCGTGGAGCCGCCGTAAACCGCCAGCGAGACGCCGATTAACCCCGGCGACCAGCCAAAGCGTTCTGTGGTATAATACACCCAGATCGCCGGATAGACCGCGACGCTGATATAGAAACAAAAGCTGACCCATAACAGCGGGATAAGATCCTTAAACTGGCCGATATAACGAAACGCGCCCAACGGATTGGCGCGGCGCCATTCAAAGGCCCGGCGGTTGCTTGCCGTCAGGCTCTCGCGCAGAACCACTGCGCCAAATAAGGCGTTGGCCAGTGCCAAAAGTCCGGCGGCATAAAATGGCGCGCGGGTGCCAAATTCTACCAGTGCCCCGCCCAAAAGCGGTCCAAGTACAAATCCAATACCAAATCCGGCGCTGATCAGGCCAAAGTTACCTGCTTTTTCTTCAGGTTTTGAAATGTCCGCGATATAGGCTGTGGCGGTTGATTGCGTGGCAGAACTGATGCCGCCAATGATCCGCCCAAACAACAAAAGCCAGATGCCCCCGGCCAGCGCCATGATTAGATAGCCAATCGTCATCATAACCAAAGTCACCAGCAAAAGCGGTTTGCGGCCATATTGATCCGATAGGCTGCCCAGCATAGGACCAAACAGGAATTGCATCAGCGAAAATAACATCGCCATGACGCCGCCCCAGATTGCGGCCTGCCCAAGTGTAGCTGTGGGCAGAACCTCAAGCAGCAATTGTGGCATGACAGGTATAATCAGCCCAATCCCCATCGCATCAATAACGACGGTCATCACGATAAAGACAATGGGAAGTTTTGGTTTCAAATCTGTGCCTTACAGGTTTTAAAAATGGCCGGTATCGGCCATGAAATCCGTGAGGTGTTTGGCATAATCGCGCGGCTGCTCAACGCAGGGCAAATGCCCGGCATCGCGCATCAGCTGAAACTTGGAGCCAGGGATCAATTCAACGGTTTCGCGCACCAAATCTGGCGGCGTAGAGCCGTCTTCGCTGCCGGCGATCCCTAAAGTCGGCAATCGCAAGCCACTGGTTGGCGTATAGAAATCGGTGCCGCTGATCGCAGCCGAACATCCCATATATCCGGCATCGGGTTGGCGCACCAGCATGTTGCGCCACAGCGCCAATTCAGGCTGGTTGCGAAATCCATCCGAGAACCAGCGCTCCAGAATACTATCTGCCAGCGCTTCAATCCCACCTGCTTTTACGGCGGCGATGCGGTCGTTCCACATCTCGGGCTGGCCAATCTTGGCGGCGGTGTTCGACAGCACCATCGCCCGGACCAGATCCAACCGCTTTATCGCCAGACCCTGCGCGATCATGCCGCCGATCGACAGGCCGACAAACAGGCAGTTTTTCACGTCGAGATGATCCAGAAGCGCCTCAATCTCTCGTACCAAAGCCCCCATTGAATAGGCGCCGGTCGGACAGGATGACAGGCCGTGGCCACGTTTGTCATAGCGGATGATTCTCAGCCCCGTTGGCAGATGCGGCAAGATCGGATCCCACAGCCGCAAATCGGTTCCAAGAGAATTGGCAAACACCACCGGTGCGCCCTTCGGATCGCCATCGTCTCGGTAGTGCAATTGCACGTCATCGGTTTCAAACAGGTTCATTCGGGTCTCACATGTTTTGCTAAGAGGGTGGGGCTGCTGGATGTTCAGGTCGCACCCTGTCGCGGAGTTGTACAGATGTCCAGATAGGTATTAGGATAGGCGCTGCGCTGGCTGTGTTGTGGCGTTATTATGGGTGGGATCTCATCATCAACAAAGGACGGTTGTAATGCCATCTTTTACTGAGTGTGAAATCTTCTCGGGACAGTTTTTTGTGGGGCCGTAACGGGGTGTGTTAAAGATCTGGTGATTTGGGCTGGGCATTGCCACTGTGAAAGTTTCCCCCACGCCTGCTCGGCGGCTTTTAGCCGCTGGATTTGCCTGCCGCGCTAAACCATGACTTTGCACGGCGCGCTGCAGGTCTATCACAGTAGCCTCCATGTGAAATGGGGGGGGCGTCGCTGTGGCGCACCGTTGTGTTATGAGACGGCGCAACGACCTGATGAAAAGGATATTGACGCAGTAAGTTTAGACCGTCCTGAACAATTTGAGCCGCAAGCACATTATCACTATGCAGAGCGGCAAAATTGGGCCACAGTCCGTGACGGGCTTGCTAAATACCGAACAGGGGATGAAACTCTGACGGACAGAATGTGAGGATAAGATGCTTGAAGTAAAGGGTTATTGGAAGAATTATATCGATGGCGCTTGGGTCGATGGTGGTGCTGGAAAGATCGACGTGATCAATCCTGGCACTGGCGAAAAACTTGCCGAACAGGCGCTGGCTGATGCCACCGATGTGGACCTCGCGGTGCAAGCGGCCAAACGAGTTCACGCCACGGGGGTGCTGAGCGATATGCGCCCGGTTGAACGCGGACGCATGGTACAGGCGATGGGGAAATATCTTTTGGATCACCTGGAGGAAATTGCCACGCTGCTCAGCCTTGAACAGGGCAAGCCGGTTTGGGAGGCTCGGGCCGAGGTGACCGGGGCTGCGCGGTATTTCGAATATTATGGCAATCAGGCCGAAACCCTTGAAGGGCGTTCGATCCCGTTGGGGGCAGGGTATTTTGATTTTACGACGGATGAACCTTACGGCGTGTCAGCCCAGATTATCCCGTGGAATTTCCCGGTCGAGATGACTGCACGTTCGCTGTCTGCGGCCCTGACCACTGGCAATACGGTGGTGGTCAAACCGCCCGAGATGACCCCGCTGAGCAACGCGTGGTTTGCCTATGCAGCGGAAGCCGTCGGTCTGCCTGAGGGCGCGGTCAATTTGGTGTGTGGATATGGTCACGAGGCGGGCGCGGCCCTGTCGGCGCATCCCGACATCAATCAGGTGGTGTTCACCGGGTCGGTGGCCACGGGGATTGCGATCGCTTCTGCAGCCGCAAAAAACGTGGTACCCTGCGTCTTGGAACTGGGCGGAAAATCGGCTGCGATTGTGCACAGTGATGCTGATCTTGAGGCGATGGAAACCGATATTCGCAAGGGAATTTTCATCAATGCCGGACAGGTCTGTTCTGCGATGTCGCGCATTATCGTGCATGAAAGCCGCCATGATGAGCTGGTACAGCGGGCGGTGTCAATTGCCGAATCTCTATCGGTTGGGCCGGGGCTGGATCGGCAGACATTTGGCGCAAACATGGGCCCAATGGTCAGCGTCAAACAACGTGACCGCGCCGCCGGATTGGTTTCAGAGGCAGTGTCACAGGGCGCCAAGCTTGCCACTGGTGGCCGCGCGATGAATATCCCCGGGGCATTTTTGCAACCTACCGTTCTGACCGAGGTGACCCCCGAGATGACGATTGCCCAGACCGAAGTGTTTGGGCCGGTGTTATCGGTATTGCGCTTCCGCGAGGATGCTGAGGCGATCGAGATCGCCAATGGCACCGACTATGGTCTTGTCGGCGGTGTCTTTACCCGCGATCTGGATCGGGCCACGCAGGTGGCGCGTAAAATTCGTGCGGGGCAGGTGTTTGTCAACGAATGGTTTGCCGGCGGTGTCGAAACGCCATTTGGCGGCTATGGCAAATCTGGCTATGGTCGCGAAAAGGGGCGCGAAGCCTTGTGGAACTATGTGCAAACGAAAAATATCGCAATTAAACTCAAGAGGACATGATGGCTGATTTATTCAACGAAGACCTTTTTCTGAAAGGGCTAGAACAACGCAAAGCCACGCTGGGTGCGGAGTACGTGGAAAAAAACCTTGCGGCCGCAGACGAGTTCACGCGTCCGTTTCAAGAGGCGATGACCGCTTGGTGCTGGGGCTTTGGTTGGGGGGATGACGTGATCGACGCCAAGACCCGGTCGATGATGAATCTGTCGATGCTGGGCGCTTTGGGCAAGATGCACGAATGGGAAATCCATTGTCGCGGTGCGGTGACCAATGGTGTGACGGCGCAAGAAATCCGCGCCATTATCCATGTCATAGGGATTTACTGCGGCGTGCCGCAGGCGCTTGAGTGTTTTCGCGTCGCCAAAAAAGTTCTCGATCTGCCGTGATGAAAACGAAACATTAACGCGACGCTTAAGAATTATAGCATAAAAACGTTGAAATTCGTTTTTGCATCGTTGCTGTTGGTGTGTGTGTGTGACACAGTTCTATTCAAATGGCTTATTGTGTCGCCGCACCCTATCAAGCGAGTCTAGATTATGAGTGACTATTCCGTCCGGCGCAAGATTATGGTTGATACTCAGGTGCGCCCGTCAGATGTAACCAAATTTCCGATTATTGACGCGATGCTATCGGTGCCGCGAGAGCTGTTCGTGCCGCGCGCTGTGAAAGAAAGTGCCTATATTGGTGAGAATTGCACTCTGACTGCCGGTCGGGTTGTTCTTGAGCCGCGCACATTGGCGAAAATGCTGGACACGTTGGATATTCGGCGCAATGAACTGGTTCTCGATATTGGCTCTGGGTTGGGATATTCGTCTGCGGTGATCGCGCGGATGGCCGAGGCAGTGGTGGCACTGGAGGAAGAAAGTGAGTTCGCTTCTGAGGCGGAGGGGTTGTTGAACGAAATTGGTGCAGACAGCGTATTGGTGCAATCGGGTGCTTTGGTGTCGGGGGCGCCACAGCATGGGCCGTTTGATGTCATTATTTTGCAAGGTGGGGTTGAGCAGGTTCCGGATGGGGTGCTTGCGCAATTGAAAGATGGCGGTAGAATCGCGGCTATTTTTATGGATGGTGCCCTTGGCGAAGTCCGTATCGGGTATAAGATTAATGCTCGCTTAAATTGGAGATTTGCATTCAACGCCGGCGCACCTGTTTTGCCCGGGTTTGAAAAAACTGCGGTGTTTTCGTTTTGAACACGAAAACTCGCAGAAAAGATTATCTGAGAAGGCAAGAGGGAATAGCATGAGTAAGTCGTATATTGGCCGTGTTTTCAGGGACATGATTGGTTTAGCAGTCGTGTCAATGTTGGCTTTGCCTGTACGGGCGGAAACATTGGCAGATGCGCTTGCCGCAGCCTATATTAACAGCGGTTTAATCCAGCAAAACAGGGCCTTGTTACGTGCTGCAGATGAAGATGTGGTGGTGGCTGCGGCTAAATTACGGCCGATTTTGCAATGGTCCAGTACGGTGAGCAGAAGTCTTTCTAGTGGTCAGGCTGGAGCGAATGGCACATATCGGTCTGCTGATAGCACGTCGACTGTTGCGTCAGCGGGTCTTACGGCCGAGCTGTTACTTTATGATTTTGGCGTGTCAGAACTGGCTGTTCAGGTTCAGAAAGAGGCGGTTCTTGGCACCCGACAAAAGCTGTTATCGGTGGAACAAACAGTTTTGATTCGCGCGGTTGAAGCGTTCACAAATATGCGCAGAGATACTGAAAAAGTGGCATTGCGTCGCAGCAACCTAAGCTTAATCACTGAAGAGCTGCGCGCGGCAAAAGACCGGTTTGAAGTTGGCGAGGTGACACGAACGGATGTGGCACTGGCCGAGGCGCGGCTTGCAGCCTCTCGCAGCGCACTTGCGGCGGCAGAGGGCGCGTTGAGGGTCGCAGCTGAAGAATACCGCGCTGCAATCGGGCATGTGCCAAAAGCGCTGAACGGATCAAATAAAGTTTTAAAACCGGTGAAAGATCTCGATGCGGCAAAATCTATAGCTGTGCGCCAACACCCTGATATAAAAGAAATTCAGCACAAAGTGACAATGGCAGAGTTGACCTTGCAGCAAGCGCAATTGGCAAAGAAACCGACCGTGAAACTCTCGGGGTCCTACGGATTGACTGAAACGCTGACCTCGCGGGCCTACGGGCGCAGTGGTGAGATAAAATTGCAGGCAACAGGGTCGATTTATCAAGGGGGGCAAATCCCGGCCTTTGTACGTAAAAGCGCGGCCAACCGGGATGCCGCGCGGTATGGTCTGAATTTGGCGGCATTGGTGGTTGAGCAAAATGTGGCGACCGCGTACGCACGCTTGCAGGTCGCTACTGCGGAAAAAGAGGCCAGTAAACTACAAATCCGCGCCGCGCGGGTTGCGTTTTTGGGCGTGCGGGAAGAGGCGGCCTTGGGCGCTCGGACGACACTGGATGTGTTAAATGCAGAACAAGAACTTTTGGATGCTGAAAACAACATGGTCTCGGCCTTGGCTGACGAGCAGATCGCCAGCTATAAGCTGCGGTCGTCTATGGGGCGTATGACGGCTGACCTTTTGGGGCTGAATGTGCCAAAATACGATCCGGAAGAGTATTTTTCGCTTCAGAAAAATGCTCCCGCGGTTTCCGAGCAGGGCAAAAAACTAGATCGACTGCTCAAGTCACTCGTTAAAAAATAGTCGCTGTCTAGACATTGTACGAATGGAATGAAAGAGTTAGAGTGCGCTGAGGACTATACGGGTGAGGGCATGTCTGGATCATCTTCAAACGAGGACGCTAAAGATGTAATGGCGTCAATCAGGCGCGTTATCGTCGACGAAGTGCGCGATAATCCGATGGCGCGGCCACAGAGTTCCCATCAGAGTTCAAAACCAAGCGGCGCGAAAAGATTAGTGCTGGGTCCGGCCCTGAGAGTGCCCAGTGACAGTCAATTCATCCCAAGTTCGACCAGCGATACCTCGCCATCAAATGTTGTAGCAGGTTCAGATATTCGCCAAGAAGATTCTGATGCCAAAATGGATGCAGGGCACAATCCGACGGGAGGTGCTGGGCAAAAAATGTCGTCTGATAGACCGGTCTCGGCGTCCGAACTCGCGCAAGAGAAAACGTCTAAAAAGCGTCGAGAGCTGGTACGGGCCCGGCGAAAAGAGCCAGACCCGGTCACAGAGACACCAGCAAATGTGCCGCGGCAAGCACCTGTGAGAATGCCGCAGCCTGCGCCTGTGTCCAAGGCAGCAGGGCCTGTGAAACCACTGCCCCAAAAAACTGCGCCCAAGGCTGCAGCACCTGCACGCCCTAAGCCGGCCTCTGCAAGTTCTGGCCGGCGCGAGGATCCGTCAAAACTTGAAACGAAAATAGCGGCATTAGAGACATTGGTGGCGCGCTCAAAAGGGCAATGGGAACCGGATCGCCCCGAGCAAGATGCCTATGCTGCAACGCAGGACGCGCCGATGACTTGGGACAGTTCAGATGCAGAGCCGGCGCGTTCTGCCGATCCCGCGCCGCACAGCCCTCCTGCAGAGCAACCGAGCACCGAAATGGACGAAGCCAAATTTCGCCAGTTTGTCGTGGAAATTGTACGCGAAGAGCTCAAGGTACAGCTGGATATCCGACTGAACCGCTTGGTGCGTAATATTGTTGGCCGTGAAGTTAAGCGTGCGCTTGATAAGGACGATGCATCCTAAATCATGCGACCTTGCGTGCCAGAGACAGTATCTGATCCAAATCCAGCTGTTGTTCTAATTGTTGGGCGAGGGCATCCAAAGTATCCTCAACCCCTTGATCGTAGTGCGTGGTGCTTACCGCTCCAAAGTCTTTTAGAAACGCCGCTCTAAAGGCGTCTGCGGCAAACAAGCCATGCAGATAACAGCCTCTTATGCGCCCATCGATAGACGCGGCACCCTCGGGCCGGCCGTCAATATCAAGCCAAGCGCGTTCACAATCCGGACCCTGCGTTTGCCCAATGTGAATTTCATAGCCCATCACTTGGTCACCACTTGCCAGATAGGTGGCCCGGGTGAGGGCTAATGTTTTTTCTGGGCGCATCTCGGTACTGATATCCAGTAATCCCAGCCCCTCGACCGACCTCTGCCGGCTTTCGATCCCGTCGGGGTCTCGTATGTCTTGGCCCAACATCTGATATCCGCCGCACAGCCCCAAAATACGACCCCCGCGGCGATGATGGGCGCGCAAGTCGATATCCCAACCCTGTGCGCGGAAATATGTCAGATCGGCGATGGTCGATTTGCTGCCCGGGATCAATACCAGATCCGCGTCGCCGGGCAGCGCTGTGCCGGCGTGGATCATTTCAACGGTGACATCGGGTTCGTTAGTGAGGGGGTCAAGGTCGTCAAAATTGGCGATGCGAGACAGTACTGGCACCGCAATTTTGATCTTGCCACCCGCATGAGACGCCAATTCAAGCGCGTCTTCTGCTGGCAGTTTCCACGCATCTTGAAACCAACTCAGCACGCCCAGAGATGGCCAACCTGTGTGTGCGGTGATTGCAGTGAGCCCTGCGTCGAACAGGCTGACATCACCGCGAAACTTATTGATTGCGAAACCAACAATCTGTTGTGCATCGTCGGCGTCCAGAACGGCCTGCGTGCCGACCATTTGCGCAATCACTCCGCCCCGGTCTATGTCTCCCAACAGGACTACGGGCACATTTGCTGCCCGCGCAAATCCCATATTGGCGATATCGTTGCGGCGCAGGTTAATCTCGGCCGGGCTGCCCGCACCTTCAACTATGGTCAAATCTGCCTGGCTCGCCACCCGATGAAAACTCTCTAAAACCGGGGGCATCAGGTTTTGCTTTTCGCGGCCAAAGTCACGTGCCGACAGGTGTCCGCGCATTTTTCCCTGTACAATCAATTGTGACCCAGTCTCAGATTCGGGTTTGAGCAGCACCGGGTTCATATCGGTATGGGGGGCGACCCCTGCCGCCAGCGCCTGCAATGCTTGGGCCCGGCCAATTTCTCCGCCATCTGCGGTTACGGCGGCGTTGTTGGACATGTTTTGCGGCTTGAAGGGGCGGGTGGTTAAGCCACGGTTTTTGAACGCTCTAATCAATCCGGCCACCACCAGCGATTTGCCGACATTCGATCCGGCCCCTTGTATCATCAGCGCCCGACCCATCGGGTTTATGGCCATCTAAGACATAAAAAAACGCACCCGTTTGGATGCGCTTTGCCGTGATTCATGATGGTTGCCTTCACGCAGCTTCGGCTTGTTCAGCCGCATGGCGTCGCTCACTTTCCTCGCGCGAAAGCGCAACAGACGTGCGTACGCCCTTTGAGACGAAGTCCATAAGGCCGGTGACAACGCGTTCATTTGGGTCAATCCCAGCGCAAGACAGAACCTCACGACCATCGCGTGACCGCGCCCAGCGTGCAATTTGTTCCGGACCGTTACCATATTTTTTGTCATCAGCGATCGCATCATCTAACGCAGCCAGAACCACCGCAGCAAAAAGTTTCCGCGCACGGTTTCCTTGCTCGTTGTTGAAAGCTGATCCGTCAACGAAATCTTTCATCCCGTCGTCCTTTTATTATTGTTCTTGTGTTCTTGGCGTGCCGCTATCTATGGCGCAAAAATATCGATTCGCATACACCTTGAACGCAAAGCTGCCATGCGTTCAGCGCATAGCTTCATCTATGTCTACACCGAGCAGGCACGGCTTGTCATGCGCCAACACACAATATATAGGGCAGGCTAGATTAGAAACAACCTTTAGGGTCAGGCTTAAATCATGCCCAAAATCAATGGAAACGAGATTCGTCCCGGAAATGTACTTGAGCACAACAATGGCCTTTGGGCAGCTGTTAAGGTTGATCATGTCAAGCCAGGCAAGGGCGGCGCTTTTGCGCAGGTCGAAATGCGCAACTTGCGCAATGGGTCAAAATTAAACGAAAGGTTTCGCAGCGCGGACAAAGTCGAACGGGTTCGGCTTGAACAAAAAGACCAGCAGTTTCTTTACGAGAACGATGGAATGCTGGTGTTTATGGACACTGAGACGTATGAGCAGATCGAACTCCCAGCTGATTTGTTGGGCGATCGCCGGCCCTTTTTGCAAGACGGTATGACCATTGTCATGGAGTTCCATGAAGAAGAGGCATTAAATGCCACGCTTCCGCAAAAGGTGATCTGTAAAATTGTTGAGACAGAGCCGGTGGTGAAAGGCCAGACCGCCGCTAACAGCTTTAAGCCTGCAGTTCTGGATAATGGTGTGAAAGTCATGGTGCCCCCGTTTGTGGGGCAAGACGAGGACATCGTGGTCAATACTGAAACGATGGAATATGCCGAGCGCGCCTAAGGCTGTTATGCGATTAGCTGGTGGCATTGCTGCGCTGGCTCGGAACGAAACCTGTAAGACTATTTCTAGTCTGGTTCGTATCTGACGCGAGCTGATCCCGCCTGCATCTGATCGGTTGCGCGATCAAATCGCAGATAGGCCAGCCCCAGCCCGCCAGATTGGCTGTACAAGGCACCAACATTTTTTCCCTGTACCACAATGTCGGTTCCAAAGGGCGCGTGCCCGTCAACACGTACCTGTGCAAGCCCTTTGCGCAACGTGGCTTTATGCTTCATTCGTGCGGTAATTTCCTGACCGACATAACAGCCCTTTTTAAAATCCACACCGTGCAGACGTTCAAAGCCGTTTTCCAATATATAGCTATCGCCGGTAAGTTCGATCGTGACTGCCGGGATGCAGGCAGCAACCCGAAGGGCGGTCCAATCGCTGCCGTCGTTGCCCGCGTGGTCGCCATAGAGACGCCAACCCAGCGTCGGATCGCGGGGGTCTGAAACGGCGTCTTGCGGGGCTGGGCCCGTACCACAAAACACCTTGAGTGAGCTGTCACCAATCGTCACGTCGGCGCGCAGCTTATACATGTTCAATCGGGTGGCAAGCGCGGATACCGCGCTGCCTGCCACATCCATATAAATCACCTCATCATCCTGAAGCAAAAAGAAATCTGTCACAAATTTGCCCTGCGGCGTCAATATTGCCGAATATGTCAGAGTTTTAGGGGTTGGGCTGACATCGTTTGTCACCAGACCTTGCAAAAACCCAGCTCGATCATGGCCACGGATTTCAAAAATATGTCGATCACGCGTATAGGGCATCTGTCGTTCCGTTCTTTTTGGGCATCAAAGGTAGTCTGATATTGGTCTCGGCCTCTCGTATATGGGTTCTTTGTTGGGCTTTGTCATCCTGCTGTTTGTTTTGGAGGCTCAATCGGGCTGATTGATCGGGCCTATGATCTGTCAACGCGCCTACCTCCGGCCTGTGCACAGTATCCGGACTGGGGCGGCTACATTAGGCGGTTTTGGTATCGTTGAGTTGCATCTTATAAAGTTCTGTATAAGCGCCGTTGCGGGCCATCAATGCATCGTGGGTGCCGACCTCGACAACTTTGCCGTGGGCCATGACAATGATCTTATCGGCATTGCGGATAGTGGCGAGGCGGTGGGCTATCACCAGCGTGGTGCGACCCTTGCTCAACTTGTCCAGCGCCGCTTGAACTGTGTGTTCAGATTGTGCATCCAGCGCCGAGGTGGCTTCGTCAAGCAACAGGATAGGCGTGTCCCTAAGCAGCGCACGCGCGATGGCCACCCGTTGTCGTTGGCCCCCTGACAACAGGGAGCCTCGGGGGCCAACAGGCGTTTCAAGCCCCTTGGACAGCCGCGGCAGAAAATCGCTGATATGGGCTGCATCCAGTACCGCTTGCAGCGTTTCGGGGGCAATATCGGTTTGCCCAAGCAAAATGTTTTCGCGCAGGCTTTCATCAAACAGCAGGGCATCTTGGGCCACCACAGAATAAAGCTGTCGCAAATCTTCCAGACGCAGGCTGTCAACCGGTACGCCTGACAGGGTGATCTGGCCACTCTGGGGATCGACCAAGCGGGTTAATAGGTTAAATATCGTTGACTTTCCCGCGCCTGAGGCCCCCACCAATGCGGTGGTTTTTCCAGCCTCAGCTGTAAAAGAGACATTTTGCAAAACATCCGTCCCAGCATAGCTTAAAGAGACATTTTCAACTTCAATCAGCGGTGCCCCGGATGGGGCACGGCCAGGGTTCTCAGGCGACAGGAGGCTTGGTTTAAAATCTAGCAGACCTTTGACACGCTCGATCCCCGCGGCAGCGATCTGCAATGTGGCACTGAGCGTGCCAAGGCGCCGTAATGGTTCAAAAGCAAGTCCGATCGCCGTAAAAAAACTCATGAAATCACCGACGCTTTTTTGACCTGAAATAATTTCGTTGGCACCATAAACGATCACCGCCAGAAATCCGATGCCAGACATTACGTCCATGATGCCAGACATACCGCCTTGGCCCAGCACTGCTTTGGTTTGAAAAGTAATTCGTTTTTCGGCCAGAGACCGATAGCGGTTTACCTGATAATCTTCGAGGGTGTTGAGCTTGATCGGATTGATGCCGTGGAAAATTTCGTTCAACCGCGTTGAGAGGTCCGCCGAGATATCGCGCACCAACCGCGCATTGCTCCGCACAAAGCGCTGTACGAAAATTGACGGTAAAATTAGAAATGGTGTGGCAATACAGGCCACAAGCGTCCAGCGCCAATCGACTGAAACCGCGACTGCCATCAAGGCAATGACGGCAACAAAGTCGCGCCCGGCTCCGGTGATGATCGTCGCCCAGACTTGATTGATAGACCCAACATCGCCCTCGATGCGCTGCATCACCAATCCTGGCGGATGGGTGGCGTGAAAATCCCCGTCCAAGCGCATTAAATGGCCGATCATATCGGTGCGAATATGGGCAGCCGTGACTTCTGAAAGCCGCGCAAGTATGACTTTTTGCGCAATACTGGCCGAGGCACGCAGAACGAAAATACCTAAAATCAAAAACCCGACAAAAACCGCGGCATCGCTGTCGCCACCGACAAAAACCTGATCAAACATTGGCTTCATGATGTAGCTCATTGCGCCCAGCATGCTGCCCTCGATGGTCATAAACAGCATAGCCAGTAGGATCACGCCTATATGGCGGGCCATATAGGCGTGCCATAGCCAGCGGAAAAGACCCTGTTGTGGATTGTTACTCATGCCAACTCTCTTGGGGGAGGTTTGTTGTCGAACCCCGCTTGAATTTTCTCGTCATCATAATTGTTTTTGGTCCCGTCTTCAAAGCCAACCGCCGCATGGTAGTTTCGGGCTTGGTAGACGTCCAAGATATAGTGGTTGATGTTGCGTTTGGCGAATGTGATGCCAAAAGAAAAGATCGAAATTTGGCTTTTCTCATAGACCGCGGGTACCGCTTTGACCACCATCAGATAAACTGTGGCAATAAATTCGGTTGGGTTGATGCCAGATTTGCCGCGAAATACCACTGGGTGTTTTATGTCCCGCAGGATTTGAACAATTTCCAAGATCAGTACTGCGGGTGCAGCCCGATCTGCAATGAGGGGGCGATTGATGAGATTAAGGCTCATAATCTGGCACCTGTCGTTTTCAAACAGCGCAGGAGCGTACCGTGGTGACCCGTGCAGATTACTGACGGTCTGGCCGCCAAATTTTTTAAAGTGAATACGCCGTGCATGCGGTGGTTGATCCGCACGATATTTGTCAGGTGCAATTTGACGAACATTATGCCGGAAATGTCTTGCTGAATTCTGATCGAAAACTTGACACCAAATTTGGGCAGCACGGCGGGTTGCCGGGCTGCCGGAGTTGAAATGTCCGTGCCGAATGACGTTTTTAGGCGCGCGGGTAAGCCCGTGAATATGTGCATATAATTTGACAGCATGCGAAAGCCTAAAGCGACAATGACTGCGCAGGGTTTACGGGCTTGCCGCTTCTGTGGCAAGCCGATAGCAATAGGTATGACAGATGCCAACAGAATTGACCGTGGATAATAATTAGGAATTACAGATGACACTTTCACAAGGCCGCTCTTATCTTGCGATCCCCGGCCCGTCAGTTGTGCCCGATCAGGTTTTGCAGGCCATGCACCGGGCCGCACCGAATATTTATGAGGGGGCTCTGGTTGAACTGACCCATGGGCTGATACCTGATTTGCGCAAAGTGGCGCGGACCCAAGGCGAGGTTGCGATGTATATCGCCAATGGTCACGGCGCGTGGGAGGCGGCTTTGAGCAATGTTGTCGCAGCCGGAGAACGGGTGCTCTGTGTGGCCACAGGGCGCTTTGGTATCGGTTGGGGCGAGATGGCACAGGCGCTTGGGATCGAGGTGGACATGGTTGATTTCGGCCTGCATGCGCCGCTGGACCCAGAGCGGATTGGCGCGGCGCTGCGGCGGGATAACGCCCAACAACTCAAAGCGGTTTTGATCAGCCATGTGGATACCTCGACGTCTTTTGTCAACGATGTGGCCGCTGTGCGAACCGAATTGGATCGCTTGGGGCATCCCGCATTGTTGATGGTCGATTGTATTGCCTCGTTGGCCTGTGATCGCTTTGAGATGGACGCCTGGGGGGTCGATGTGATGGTGTCTGCCAGCCAAAAAGGATTGATGCTGCCGCCGGGGATGGGGTTTGTATTTTTCAATGACCGGGCGGCGCAAGCCCGCAAGGCGATGGCGCGTGTCAGTCGCTATTGGGATTGGCAACCGCGCAGCCGCCCGGAGCTTTATTACGAGTATTTTAACGGTACCGCCCTGACCCATCATCTGTATGGGTTGCGGGTATCGCTTGATATGCTGCACGAAGAAGGAATGGAGCAGGTTTGGGCACGTCATGAAACGTTGGCGCAAGCAATCTGGGCGGCCTGCGATGCTTGGTCATCTGGAGGTGATCTGAGGCTCAACGTGGTGGATCCGGCGCATCGCAGTCGCGCGGTGACGGCGGCTGCGCTGACGGCCCCTGATGCAACACGACTGCGCCAATGGCTCAGTGAACGGGCCGGTGTCACGCTTGGTATCGGTTTGGGCATGGCCCCTCCCGGCGATCCCGCCTGCGATGGGTTTTTTCGTTTTGGTCATATGGGCCATGTCAATGCGCATATGGTGCTGGGTATGCTGTCTTCGGTTCAGGCTGGGATGGCGGCTCTTGGCATTGCATATGGGGCTGGCGGGATAGACGCCGCCACTGCGATTGTTGCACACCGCGCCTGAGTATTGTGGCGCATATTGTCCTGAATACTGTGCTGTAACGGCCCCAAACCGCTAACCTTGGCGGGCCTGTTGCAGGGCCAGCGGCAAGGCTTTGGCCAGCAGCTGCATATTTTTGGCGGTGCCGGTGCTTATGCGGATACAGCGGTTTTGTGGCGCAACAAACGGCATCCGAACAAAAATGCCCTGCTCCAGAAGTGCCGCCAAAACCCTCTGGGCAAATGCGCCGTCCTGTTGGCAATCTACAGCAACAAAATTGGTCGCTGAGGGCAGGGTGGATAAGCCGTTGTCGCGGGCGATCGTGTTTATTGATGTTCGGCTTGACGCGGCCTGCGCGCGGACGACATCCAGCCAGTTGGTATCGTTCAACGCAGCCAGCGCCCCGGCCTGCGCGGCCCGGTTCATGCCAAAATGGTTGCGAATTTTGTCAAAGCTGCGGATCAGATCTCGCTGACCGATGGCATAGCCCACCCGCGCGCCTGCCATGCCGTAACCCTTGGAGAAGGTGCGCATTCGGATCAGTCGGGGATCGTTGATATCAATGGCTGGCGCAACCCCGTCGGGGGCAAATTCGATATAGGCCTCGTCCAGTACTAAAAGGCAGCCTTCAGGCAGCGCCTCTAGGGCGGTGGTAATGGTTTGGGCGGGATGCCAAGTGCCCATCGGATTGTCGGGATTGGCCAGATAGACCAGTTTCGCACCAACCTGTGCGGCCTTTGCCATCAGCGCCACAGGATCTTCGTGATCCTCTCGGTAGGGTACTTTGTGCAGGGTGCCGCCAAAGCCGAGCACATGATAGTTGAACGTCGGATAGGCCCCGTCTGAGGTTACCACGGCGTCACCTGGTCCGACCAACATCCGCACGATATACGACAACAGCCCGTCGATGCCTTCGCCAACGACCAGATTGTCGGTGCCAATGTTGTGATATGCTGCCAGCGCCGTGCTTAGATCGTGGCTGGTGGGGTCTCCGTACTGCCAGATGTGAGCAGCAGCATCGCGCATCGCCTGTATGGCGTTTGGTGAGGGGCCAAAGACGCTCTCATTTGCGCCCAAGCGGGCGAGAAACGCGGCGCCTCTTTCGCGCTCTTGGGCCTCTGGGCCGACAAAGGGCACTGTTGCGGGAAGGCTATCGACTAGCTGGGTGTATCTTGGATATGACATGCTACGATTTACACCG
>CESU01005188.1_pt1 | contig 26652 bp, 20 predicted proteins | sample 531141 | NCBI WGS metagenome assembly CESU01 (sample SAMEA2621401, study PRJEB7988) | marine metagenome | isolation source: saline water (ENVO:00002010), including
GCTGGTCATACCGTTACTGTTTTTGAAAGAGATGATGAGGTTGGTGGTTTGTTACGTTACGGGATTCCTAATTTTAAGATGGAAAAGGGAATTATAGATAGACGAATCGAAATTTTAAAAGCTGAGGGTATTATCTTTAAGACAAATACTAATGTTGGTGTAAATTATGCTGTTGAGGATTTAAAAATATTTGACAGTCTTGTTTTATGTGGAGGATCTACTAAAACAAGGAGTTTGCCAATTCAGGGTATAGACGCTGATGGTGTTGTACAGGCTATGGATTTTTTAACTCAACAAACTAAAGTATTGTTTGGTAAGGAGGTGAAAGATCAAATAATGGCTACAGATAAAGATGTAATCGTAATTGGCGGAGGTGATACAGGTTCAGATTGTATTGGTACTTCAAATAGACACGGAGCAAAATCTGTTGTAAATTTTGAAATTATGCCAAAACCTCCTGGTCATCGTTCTGCTTCTACTCCATGGCCTTTTTGGCCATTAAAATTAAAGACTTCCTCCTCTCATAAAGAAGGGGTAGAGCGCAATTGGTTAATTAATACTAAGGAATTTATAAAGGATAAGGAAGGAAAACTAATTGCTTTAAAAACTATAAATGTTCAATGGGAAGTTATTCCTGGTAAAAGACCAGAATTGATAGAAATTGCTGGTACTGAAAAAACATGGCCTTGTGACTTAGCACTATTAGCTTTAGGTTTTACTGGTCCAGAGAGTAATTTAGCAGACAAATTAGGTATAGATAAAGATGGGCGCTCAAATTATAAAGCCACATATGGAAAATATCAAACCAATATCCCAAATATTTTTACTGCGGGTGATATGCGTCGAGGGCAATCTTTAATTGTATGGGCAATATCTGAAGGAAGAGAAGCGGCAAGACAAGTTGATATTTATTTAATGGGTAAATCTGAATTGCCTTCTAAGGATATCTCAGGTGATTTAATAGCTATGTAATATTTAAAATTAAAAGTTTAGAATTTGTATTCTAATGCAAACAACACTACTACATATTATTTCTGTCAAAATTTGGAACAATCCGTAACCATAGGAATGATATTTATAGATGATAAAAATTAAAGGTCTTCCCGAAACGGAAGGCTTTTTTTATAGAAAAATTTGGGGGTTTGAACATCACAAATAAAAACAGTTAATAGTTTGTTTATCAATAAATTAAGTAAAATTTAAAAGTTATGAATTTAAGCTGATTTAAGTTTGTATTGAAATGATAAGTATGGTAATAAACTAATTTAGAAGTACAAATACAATACCTATTGCAAAACAGAATGAAAGATATTAATAAACACAGTCGAAGGTTAACTCAAGATGAGTCTCAGCCAGCATCTCAGGCGATGTTGTATGCAGTAGGTCTTACAGATGAAGATATGCATAAAGCTCAAGTAGGTATTGCGAGTACGGGCTATGATGGGAATCCATGTAACATGCACTTGAATAGATTGAAAGATGAGGTGAAAATTGAGTGTAAAATTGCAGAAATGGTAGGTTTAGGTTTTAATACCATTGGAGTTTCTGATGGAATTTCGATGGGAACCTCAGGAATGAATTATTCATTAGTTTCAAGAGATATTATTGCAGATTCTATTGAAACTGTCATGAATGCCCAAAGTTATGATGCATTAATAGCTATAGTTGGTTGTGATAAAAATATGCCGGGAGCTGTCATGTCTATGTTGCGTTTAAATCGTCCTTCTATTATGATGTATGGAGGAACAATTGCCTCTGGAAATTATAAAGGAAGAAAGCTAAATATTGTTTCAGCTTTTGAAGCTTTAGGTCAAAAGGTAGCCGGAGAAATTGAAGAAGATGAGTATAGAGAAATTATAAAAAAATCGATACCTGGTGCTGGTGCTTGTGGTGGTATGTATACTGCAAATACAATGGCTTCAGCTATTGAGTGTATGGGTTTTTCTTTACCCTATAATTCCTCTATTCCTGCAGAAAACCCAAATAAACTATCTGAAGCTGAAAGACATGCTTTGGCTATTAAAAATTTATTAGAAAAAGATATAAAGCCTTTAGATATTATCTCTAAAAAATCAATAGAAAATGCCATTGCTTTGGTAAATGCCCTTGGAGGTTCAACCAATGCAGTATTGCATTTTTTAGCCATAGCACATGCTGCTGATATTAAATTTACTTTGGAAGATTTTCAAAGAGTATCAGATAATACACCTTTAATTGCAGATTTAAAACCTTCCGGAAAATATTTAATGGAGGATGTTCATGGTATAGGTGGTACACCGGCAATCATGAAATATTTATTAGATGGTGGTTATTTGCACGGAGATTGTATGACGGTTACTGGAAAAACATTAGCTGAAAACTTAAAAGATATTGTCGCTATGGAGTTTGAAGATCAGGATGTTATTTATCCAACAGACAAAGCTTTAAAGACCTCTGGAAATATTCAAATACTTCACGGAAATCTTGCAGAGGAAGGCGCAGTTGCTAAAATATCAGGTAAAGAAGGATTATTGTTTGAAGGGAAGGCTGTTGTTTATGACGGAGAACAGGCTGCAAATACTGGAATTTCAAATGGTGAGGTTCATAAAGGTGATGTAGTTGTGATACGATATGTAGGACCTAAAGGTGGTCCAGGTATGCCGGAAATGCTTAAGCCAACTTCGCTGATCATGGGAGCAGGCTTAGGAAAGTCTGTAGCCTTAATTACAGATGGTCGTTTCTCTGGAGGAACGCATGGATTTGTTGTTGGACACATCACACCAGAAGCTCAATCTGGTGGTGCTATTGGAGTATTAAAAACAGGAGATGTTATTAGAATTAGTGCAGAAGACAACACGATTAATGTATTAATCTCTGATGAAGAATTAGCAGAGAGAAAAGCAAAATGGATAGCTCCAGAACCAAAGCATAAAAAAGGAATTTTATACAAATACGCAAAAACAGTAGCTTCAGCATCTAAAGGATGTGTTACTGATTTATAAAAAGAAAATATATGGACACACAAACCATAAAATCACAAGAAAAATCTATCAAAACTACAGAGCGTATTTCTGGTAGCGAGGCAATTGTAAGGTGTTTAATTGAAGAGGGAGTAGATATTCTTTATGGATATCCAGGAGGAGCAATTATGCCAGTTTATGATGAGTTATACAAGTATCAAGACAAAATTCATCATGTATTAACGAGACATGAGCAAGGTGCAACACATTCAGCTCAAGGATATGCAAGAATTTCTGGAAGAGTTGGGGTAGCTATGGCTACTTCAGGTCCGGGAGCAACCAATTTAATTACTGGTATTGCAGATGCACAAATAGATTCTACACCAATGGTTTGTATCACAGGTCAAGTACCATCTCATTTATTGGGATCAGATGCTTTTCAAGAAACAGATATTGTAGGAATTTCTACACCAGTTACAAAATGGAATTGTCAAGTAACTAGGGCGGAAGATATACCAGAAGTATTGGCAAAAGCATTCTATATTGCCAAAAGTGGAAGACCAGGGCCAGTATTGATTGATATTACAAAGGATGCTCAATTTAAGGAGTTTGATTTTTCATATGAAAAATGTACACATGTAAGAAGTTACAAACCAGTTCCAGAAACAGATGTTTCTAAGGTTGAGGAAGCTGCAAAATTAATAAATGCTGCTAAAAAACCTTTAATTGTTTGGGGGCAAGGAATTATTTTAGGTGAAGCAGAAGAGCAATTAAAGGCTGTTGTTGAGAAAGCAGGAATTCCAGCTGCTTGGACAATTTTAGGAGCTTCTGCAATTCCAACTTCACATCCATTAAATGTAGGTATGGTTGGTATGCATGGAAATTATGCTCCAAATATTTTAACTAATGAATGTGATGTGTTAATCGCAATTGGAATGCGTTTTGACGATCGTGTAACAGGCAGCTTAAACACTTATGCAAAACAAGCCAAAGTAATTCACTTTGAAATTGACCCTGCAGAAATAGATAAAAATGTAAAAACTGATGTAGCTGTTTTAGGTAATTCTAAAGTAAGTTTAGATTTATTATTACCATTATTAGAACAGAATTCTCATAATGAATGGCATCAAAAGTTTAAAGACTTGTATGAAATTGAATACGAAAAAGTAATCAAAAACGATTTATATCCCACAAAAGAGGGCTTAACAATGGCTGAGGTTTTAAAAGAAATCAATATTCAGAGTGAAGGAAAAGCTGCAATTGTAAGTGACGTGGGTCAACATCAAATGATTGCTTGTAGATATGCTGATTTTAATGTGACTAAGAGTAATATTACTTCTGGTGGATTAGGAACTATGGGATTTGGTTTACCAGCAGCTATAGGAGCAAAAATGGCAGCTCCGGATCGTGAAGTAGTTTCTATTTCTGGTGATGGAGGTTATCAAATGACCATTCAAGAATTAGGTACAATTTTTCAGCAAAAAGCAGCTGTAAAAGTGGTTGTTTTAAATAACGATTTCTTAGGAATGGTACGTCAATGGCAACAGTTATTTTTTGATAAAAGATATGCCTCTACAGAAATGGTAAATCCAAATTTTGTTGCGATTGCAGAAGGGTATTATATCAAAGCTAGAAAAGTTACCAAACGCGAAGATTTAGCAGAAGCTGTAGCAGAAATGATGCAAAGTAAAGAAGCTTATTTTTTAGAAGTTTGTGTAGAAAAAGAAGATAATGTATTTCCAATGATTCCATCTGGAGCAAGCGTTTCAGACATAAGATTAGAATAAGATGAGTACAGAAGAAAAACAACTTTATTCAGTATCAATTTATACTGAAAATAATATTGGATTGTTGAATAGAATTTCAGCAATTTTCCAAAGAAGACATATCAATATAGAAAGTTTAAATACTTCACCTTCTGAGATTGAAGGCGTTTCTAAATTTACAATTGTTGTAAATATGAACGAAGTAAATATTAAAAAAATTCTAGGTCAGATTGAAAAACAAGTAGAAGTAATAAAATCATATTACCATAGTCTTGATGACATTATTTATCAAATAGCTGGTTTATTTAAAATAAAGTCAGAATTATTATTTGAAGAACGTCAAATACAAAACATTATTAAAGAAAGTAATGCTAGAATTGTAACAGTTAATAAAGACTTTTTTGTACTTGAAAAATCAGGTAAAAAAGAAGAAATAGTAGAATTGTACAATAAATTAAGTCCATTCGGAATTATGCAGTTTACACGTTCTGGGTTAATTGCGGTTACCAAAGAAGAAATGAAAATATCATCATTATTAGAATCATACAACAACTAAATAAATTAAAATGTCAAATTATTTTAACACATTAACTTTAAGACAAAAATTAGAGCAATTAGGACAATGTCGTTTTATGGATGCTTCAGAATTTGAAGACGGAGTAAACGCTTTAAAAGGAAAGAAAATTGTTATTGTGGGCTGTGGTGCACAAGGTTTAAATCAAGGTTTAAATATGAGAGATTCTGGCTTAGATATTTCTTATACTTTAAGACAAGCAGCGATTGATCAAAAAAGACAATCTTACATTAATGCAACTTCAAATGATTTTGTTGTAGGTACTTACGAAGAAATGTTGCCAACTGCAGACTTGGTTATCAATTTAACTCCAGATAAACAACATACAAATGTTGTAAATGGTGTGATGCCATTGATGAAAAAAGGAGCTACTTTAAGTTATTCTCACGGATTTAATATTGTAGAAGAAGGAATGCAAATTCGTAAAGATTTAACAGTGATTATGGTAGCACCTAAATCTCCTGGATCCGAAGTTCGTGAAGAATTTAAAAGAGGATTTGGAGTGCCAACATTAACAGCTGTTCATCCAGAGAATGATCCAGAAGGAAAAGGTTGGGCACAGGCAAAAGCTTATGCAGTTGCTACAGGAGGTCATACAGCAGGAGTTTTAGAATCTTCTTTTGTAGCAGAGGTAAAGTCTGATTTAATGGGAGAGCAAACTATTTTATGTGGTTTGTTACAAACAGGAGCAATTTTATCTTTTGATAAAATGGTAGCAGAAGGAATTGATGCTGGTTATGCAGCTAAGTTAATTCAGTATGGTTGGGAAACTATAACTGAAGCTTTAAAGCACGGTGGTATTACAAATATGATGGATAGATTATCTAACCCTGCAAAAGTAGAAGCATTTCGTTTATCTGAAGAATTAAAAGATATCATGCGTCCATTATTCCAAAAACATATGGATGATATTATGACTGGTCATTTCTCTAAAACAATGATGGAAGACTGGGCAAATGACGATATTAACTTATTAACTTGGAGAGCTGCAACTGGAGAAACTGCTTTTGAAAAACAAGTATGTACTAATCAAGAAATTACAGAGCAAGAGTATTTTGACCACGGTACTTTATTAGTTGCTTTTGTAAGAGCTGGTGTAGAATTAGCTTTTGAGGCAATGACAGAATCTGGTATAATAGATGCATCTGCATATTATGAATCTTTACATGAAACACCATTAATTGCAAACACAATTGCAAGAATGAAATTGGCTGAAATGAATCGTGTAATTTCAGATACAGCAGAATATGGATGTTATTTATTTGATCATGCTTGTAAACCTTTATTAACTGATTTTATGAAAACAGTTTCTACAAACGTAATTGGTAAATCTTTTAGTTCAGAGAATGGTGTTGATAATCAAGAATTGATTAGAATTAATAAAATTATTAGAAATCATCCAGTAGAAATAGTTGGAGAGCAGTTAAGAGCTTCTATGACAGCTATGAAAGTTATTAAGACAGTTGTTTAAATAAGAAGTAGTTTATTAATCTTTTTTATGAAAACCAAGGTAATTTATAGACCAACAATAGAAGCCATAAAGAAAGCTTCTCTTAACCTGCAAGAAGTTGTTTTGAAAACCCCATTGGTTAAGAATGATTATTATTCTAAAAAATACCAAAGTACTATTTTGTTTAAAAGAGAAGATTTACAACAAGTAAGGTCCTACAAAATAAGAGGTGCTTATAACAAAATATCTTCGTTAACTGAAAACGAACGTATTAAAGGAGTTATTTGTGCTAGTGCTGGAAATCATGCTCAAGGGGTTGCGCTTTCGTGTAAGTTGTTAAAAATTCATGGCGTAATTTATATGCCTACTCCAACACCCAAGCAGAAAATTAATCAAGTAAAAATGTTTGGAGAACAATATGTAGATGTTGTCTTGATAGGAGATTCATTTGATGATGCAAAATATGCTGCAACTCTTGAAGCAGAAAGGTTGCAAAAAACATTTATTCATCCATTTGACGATGAAAAAATTATTGAGGGTCAGGCAACTGTTGGTCTAGAAATCTTAGAGCAAACAAATGCGCCAATAGATTATGTTTTTGTGCCAGTTGGCGGAGGTGGGTTGTCATCAGGCTTGTCATCTTATTTCAAACAAATTTCACCAAATACAAAAATTATAGGTGTAGAACCAGAAGGTGCTCCGTCTATGTCTGCATCAATTAAAGCTAATAAAAACATTGTACTAGATTCTATAGATAATTTTGTAGATGGTGCTGCAGTTAAAAGAGTTGGAAATTTAAATTTCTCACTGTGTAAAGAAAATTTACATGATATGATTACCATTCCTGAGGGAAAAATATGTCAAATTATTTTAGATTTATACAATAAGGAAGCTACAGTTGTGGAACCAGCAGGAGCTTTGAGTATTGCAGCTTTAGATATTTATGAAAACGAAATAAAAGATAAAAATGTAGTGTGTATAGTGAGTGGTAGTAATAATGATATTACTAGAACTGCAGAAATTAAAGAACGTGCTTTACTCTATGAAAACATTAAACATTATTTTATTATCAGATTTCCTCAAAGAGCAGGTGCCTTAAGAGAATTTGTTGCCGACATTTTAGGTCCAGATGATGATATAACTCATTTCGAATACACCAAAAAGACAAATAGGTACAAAGGAGCCGCAGTTGTTGGTTTAGAATTAAAGTCAGCTAATGATCTTGAACCGCTTATTGCTAGAATGAAACGTCATAACTTTTATGGTGATTATTTAAACGATAAACCAGATTTATTTCAATTTTTGGTTTAGAGATGTTTAATTTAGTATTGTTAAATCATTAATAATGTTTTATATTTAATCTATGATGAATATACCAGATCAATTCAAAATAAAAAAAACAATTTCACAAAACACCTATTTAGTTGATGGGGTTTTAAAAACTTGGAAAGGAGAGACAGCAGATGTTTATTCCACCATTTCTTCAACAGATACATATAAGCCAACATTATTGGGGTCTATTCCTCAATTAGGTGAAGAGCAAGCAAACGAGGCATTGAATTCTGCTTGTCATGCTTTTGATAGAGGTAAAGGACTCTGGCCAACAATGAAAGTTGTAGACAGAATTGCCTGTATGGATAAGTTTGTGACTCAAATGAAAACCAAACGAGAGGAAATTGTAAACCTATTAATGTGGGAAATTGGGAAAACTCTCCCAGATTCACAAAAAGAATTTGATAGAACTATAGACTACATCTACGATACGATAGAGGATTATAAACAAATGGATAGAGACAGTGCTAAATTTAAAAAAAATAGCGGTGTCAATGCTCACATTAGAAGAGGACCTTTAGGGGTGGTTTTGTGTCTAGGACCTTATAACTATCCGTTAAATGAAACTTTTTGTTTGTTGATTCCTGCACTAATTATGGGAAATACAGCAATTTTTAAGCCTGCCAAATTTGGGGTGTTATTAATTTCACCTTTAATGGAAGCATTTCAGAATAGTTTTCCAAAAGGTGTGGTAAATATTATTTTTGGTAGAGGGAGAACCTTGGCAACTCCTATTATGAAATCAGGTAAAATAGATGTTTTAGCTTTAATTGGACATAGCTCATCAGCAAAATCATTACAAACACTACACCCAAAAGTTAATAGATTGCGTTTAGTTTTAGGTCTTGAAGCAAAAAACCCTGCAATTATATTACCAGATGCAGATTTAGATGTGGCTATAGAAGAATGTATAGCTGGTTCTTTGTCATTTAACGGGCAACGTTGTACAGCTTTAAAAGTATTGTATGTTCATGAAGATATTGTTGAAGAATTTAACAAGCGATTTTCTGCACGAGTAGATGAGTTGTCATTCGGAAACCCCTGGGAGCCTGGAGTTAAATTAACTCCTTTACCTGAACCAAATAAACCTGCATACATTCAAGGATTGATAGACGATGCTAAGAAACACGGTGCTTCTATTTTAAATGCAAAAGGGGGTGAAACTTCCGATAATTATATATTCCCAGCTGTTTTATATCCAGTTAATAAGCAAATGGAAGTATTTCATGAAGAGCAATTTGGCCCGGTAGTCCCTGTAATTTCTTTTAAAAATATTGATGAACCATTAAATGATATCGCAGATTCTAATTATGGACAACAAGTTAGTTTATTTGGAAAGGATATTCACACGTTGTCTCCTTTAATAGATAGTTTAGTGAACCTAGTCTGTAGAGTAAATTTAAATAGTTCTTGCCAGCGTGGGCCAGATGTATATCCTTTTACAGGTAGGAAAGATTCTGCTGTAAGTACTTTAAGTGTTCACGATGCGTTACGTTCTTTTTCAATCCGTACTTTTCTTGCCTCTAAAGACAATCCTTACAATAATTCTATTCTTGAAGAATTACTAGAAAAGAAGACATCTAACTTTATAAGTACAGATTATATATTGTAGAATAGTTATTTTTAATATGCCATTTTTGTATTTTTTATAATTAAAAGTTCCTTAATTAAGAAATACATAAAACTTCAAAAAAATGATTTTGGAACCATTGTTATTCCAAAATCATTTAGCATATTTGATCCATGTTTAGTACAAAAAATAATATATATATAGTTTCTAACGCAATGCCCAAGAGCTTGCGCCGTCGCTAATTCTTAAAATTAGCACACAACTATTATTCACTATTTATTTTTAAACATTGATCACTTTCCATTTCATACCATTTTTTTTATCTCCAATTATCTTAAAAGATAACGAGATTTCTCCGCGCATTGTTTTTTCACGTCGCCCTTTGGGTGTGTGTTAATTTTTTGAACTTAGGTGAGTCCGGTTCTATTTTCTATCAAAACAGTACAAATTAAAGTTTACAATCAATTCAAATTATCATTTTGGAAATTATTATTGCTAATAAATCGCATGCTATTTATGCAAAGATTATTTGTGAAACTATTGCTGATTCTGCCAACGTAAGAGGAACAGGAATAGCAAAAAGAACTACAGATTATATCATTCAAAGAATGAACAATCAAAATGCTGTTATAGCTCTTGATAATGGGAATTTTGTGGGTTTCTGTTATATAGAAAAATGGGATCATGGCAGATTTGTAGCTAATTCAGGATTGATAGTGCACCCAGATTACAGAGGAAAAGGAATTGCCAAACTTATAAAAGAGAAGGTTTTTAATCACTCTCGATTAAAATTTCCAGAAGCTAAAGTATTTAGTATAACTACTGGATTGCCTGTCATGAAAATGAATAGTGATTTGGGGTATAAGCCAGTAACATTTTCAGAGCTAACTAAAGATCAATCATTTTGGAATGGATGTCAAACCTGTAAAAATTATGATGTTTTACAAAGAACATCGCAAAGTATGTGTTTGTGTACTGGGATGCTTTATGATCCTCAAAAAGTAAAAGAACCATCTAAAAAAATATCAATAAAGGTTTTTAAGCGATTAAAACAAATAAAGCAATCACTCTTTTTAAGAAATTCTTTTATAAAGTTGACCAAATTAAAAAATGAAAAATAAATCATCAACCAGAAAAATTAAATTAAAATTATGAAAAAGAAACTTGTATTAGCATATAGTGGTGGATTAGATACGTCTTATTGTGCTGTTTATTTTTCTAAATATTTAGATTATGAAGTTCATGCTGTATCTGTAAATACAGGTGGTTTCACAGATTCAGAAATTGAAACCATAGAACAGAAAGCCTATACTATGGGCGTAAAAAGATATCAAAATATTAATGCAGTTGAATCGTACTATCAAAAAGTAGTTAAATTCTTAATTTTTGGGAACGTTTTAAAAAACAATACTTATCCATTGTCTGTAAGTGCCGAAAGAAGTATTCAAGCAGTAGAAATAATTAAATATGCTAAAAAAATAAATGCAGATTATGTAGCTCACGGAAGTACTGGTGCTGGTAACGATCAAGTTAGGTTTGATTTAATTTTTCAAACACTAGCTCCTGAAATAAAAATTTTGACTCCTATTAGAGATCAACATTTAACAAGACAAGAAGAAATTCAATTTTTAATAGCTAATGGAATAGACATAACATGGTCTAAAGCCAAGTATTCAATTAATAAAGGGCTTTGGGGAACAAGCGTTGGAGGTCAAGAAACACTAACCTCTCATCTTCCATTGCCTGAAGAGGCTTACCCGTCTCAGTTGCAAAAAAAAGACAAACAACAACTACAATTAACCTTTTTAAAAGGAGAATTAATTTCAATAGATAATCAAGATGGGTTGCCACAAGAAAATATTGAAAAACTAAACAAACTAGCCTCTAAATATGCAATAGGAAGAGATATACATGTAGGTGATACCATTTTAGGAATTAAAGGGAGAGTAGGTTTTGAAGCAGCTGCAGCAAATATTATAATTAAATCACATCATTTGCTAGAAAAACATACACTCACCAAATGGCAATTACAGCATAAAGAATACCTATCTAATTGGTATGGGACGCATCTGCATGAAGGATTATTTATAGATCCAGTAATGAGAGATTTAGAATCTTTCTTAGCAAACAGTCAAACACAAGTTTCAGGTCATGTTTATGTTACCTTAAAACCATATCATTTCACTATAGAGGGTATAGCTTCTGAAAATGATTTGATGGATACTGATTTTGGAACTTATGGTGAAGAAAATAAATGTTGGACAGCAGATGAAGCGAAAGGATTCATTAAAATATATGCAAATCAAAGTAAAATAGTTAAACAAATACACAAATGATAGACGTAGGAATTATAGGGGGTGCAGGATATACTGCAGGTGAATTGATTCGAATTTTATTAAATCATAAAGAGGTTACTATCAAATACGTTTACAGTACTTCAAATGCTGGAAATAAAGTAAGTGCTGTACATCAGGATTTGGTAGGTGACACAGAATTAATTTTTTCAAGTAAAATTAATTCGAATATTGATGTATTATTTTTATGCTTAGGACATGGAAATTCAAAAGATTTTTTAGTTAAAACAGCTATTCCATCAACAACAAAAGTTATTGATTTAAGTACAGATTTTAGACTTAAAAATGATGCCATTTTTCAAGGAAGAGAATTTGTATATGGGCTGCCAGAACTTCATAAAGAAAAAATCAGAAATGCTAATAATATTGCAAATCCGGGTTGCTTTGCTACGGCATTACAACTGGGTGTTTTACCGCTGGCATCTAATCATTTAATTCATGATGATATACATATAAGTGCAGTAACCGGTGCAACTGGAGCTGGAACTTCGTTGTCAAAAACTTCTCATTTTACATGGCGAGATAATAATTTCTCTTACTATAAACCTTTTAAACATCAACATTTAAAAGAGGTGCATCAATCAGTAAAACAGTGTCAAGAAGAGTTCTCCTATGACATCAATTTTATTCCAACCAGAGGTAATTTTTCCAGAGGAATTTTTGCAACGATGTATACTCAGTATTTTGGGAGTTTAGAGGATGTGATTAGCGTTTATAATGAATTTTATAAAGATGCTGCACTAACTTTTGTTGCCCATCAAGAATTGCATTTAAAGCAAGTTGTTAATACGAGTAAATGCTTAATTCATATAACTAAACATAAAAACAAATTACTAATAACAAGTTGTATAGACAACCTATTAAAAGGTGCGTCGGGTCAAGCAGTTCAAAATATGAATCTAATGTTTGGATTTGATGAATCTGAGGGCTTGAAATTAAAAGGAACATATTTTTAAAATAAATAAATTATGAAAATAGCAATCATAGGAACAGGTAATTTAGGGTGCTCTATAGCCACTGGATTAATTACTCAAAATGCAATTACCTCATTGTATTTAACCAGAAGAAATTTAGAAAATATTAAAGAATATAAAGGGTATTCAAATGTCTTTTTGACTTCTGATAATAGAAAAGCAGTTAAGAACTCAGATATTTTAATTTTTGCTGTACAACCTGCACATTTAGAAGGAATTTTAAATACTATTAAAGATTTGCTCACAGAGAAACATGTTATAATTTCTACGATTACTGGTTATTCTGTTTCAAAAATTGAAAATAGTATAGGTGAAGATAAGTATGTAATAAGAGCCATGCCTAATACTGCCATAGCTGTAAGTAAATCTATGACTTGTTTATGTAGTAATAAAAAAGGGGCAGAAAGAATTAAAATAGCTGAAGCTATTTTTAACAGATTGGGTACGTCGATAATAATTCCAGAAAGTCAAATGCAAGCAGCCACAGTAATATGTGCTAGTGGAGTGGCTTTTTGGATGCGATTAATTAGGGCAACAACTCAAGCTGCAATTCAGTTGGGTTTTGATGCACAGGAAGCACAAAAATTATCTATGTATACTTCTGAGGGAGCAGCACAATTATTAATTGCAACCGGAAATCATCCAGAGGAAGAAATAGATAGGGTAACCACTCCTAATGGATGTACTATAGAAGGATTAAATGAAATGGAACACAAAGGCTTAAGTTCTTCTCTGATTCAGGGAATGGTGGCCTCTTTTAATAAAATAAATAGTATTAAAACAGATCAAATATGAGTTTATTTAATGTATATCCGTTATTTGACATTAAGCCTGATACAGCTAAAGATGTTTTTATTTATGACGAGCATGGAGTAAAGTATTTAGATCTATATGGAGGACATGCAGTTATTTCTATTGGTCATTCTCATCCAAAATATGTATACAACATTGCTAAACAAATTAATAAAATAGGATTTTATAGTAATTCTATTCAAAATCCTTTGCAAAAAGAACTCGCTACAGAACTGGTAGAGGCCTCAGGGTGCAATAATTATCAATTATTCTTATGTAACTCGGGTGCAGAAGCGAATGAAAATGCATTAAAACTAGCTTCTTTTCACACGAAGAAAAAGAAAGTTATTGCCTTTAAAAATGGTTTTCATGGAAGAACTTCAGCTGCAGTAGCAGTGACAGATAATTCTAAAATAATTGCACCCATTAATGCACAACAAGAAATAGAGTTATTTGATTTGGGTGATATTACTGGGGTAGCAACTGCATTAAATAATAATGACGTTTGTGCGGTTATTATAGAATGTGTGCAAGGTGTTGGTGGACTTGATGAAAGTACTACGAGTTTTTATAAAAGGTTGCATGATCTATGTAGAAAATTTAATGTGGTACTCATTGCAGACGAAGTTCAATCTGGTTTTGGAAGAACTGGTGATTTTTTTGCGTTTCAAAAACATAAAATCACCCCAGACATTATATCCATGGCAAAAGGAATGGGTAATGGTTTTCCAATCGGTGGAATTTTAATTCACCCGAAAATAAAAGCCTCGTTTGGACTATTGGGAACAACCTTTGGAGGGAATCATTTAGCCTGCACGGCATCTTTAACAGTTTTGGAGGTAATAAAAACAGAAAAACTTCAAGAAAATGCAAAAGTGATTTTTGATTATTTTAAAAAGAAAGCACAATCATTGCCTCATTTAAAAGCTGTCAAAGGAAGAGGGTTAATGCTGGGGTTAGAATTTGATTTTCCTATATCCGAACTAAGAAAAAAACTTATTTACAAGCATCACATTTTTACAGGAAATGCTAAAAATCCGAATGTATTAAGAATTTTACCATCGCTAACCATACAGAAGAAGCATGTAGATATATTTTTTACAGCTCTAAAAACAGAAGTATTATGAAAAAATATATAACAATTAAAGATATAAAAAACATAAAGCATACTGTTCAGGAAGCTATTCAATTAAAAAATGATCCCTATCAATTTGAAAATTTAGGCAAGTATAAAACCTTGGTAATGCTTTTTTTTAACGCCAGTTTAAGAACTAGACTTAGTACTGAAAAAGCTGCTAAGAGCCTTGGAATGGATGTAATGATTCTAAATATTAAGGATTGTTGGAATTTAGAATATGACAACGGAACCGTTATGAATCTTACCAAAGCAGAGCATATTAAGGAGGCTGCTAATGTTATATCTCAATATGGAGATGTAATAGCTATTAGAGCATTTCCTTCTCTTACAGACAAAGAAAAAGACGAAACAGAACAGGTGCTACATAGTTTTGTAAAATATGCTTCAGTACCAATTGTTAATTTAGAAAGTGCTACGTCACACCCATTGCAAGCGCTAGCAGATGCTATTACTATTAGTGAATTGAAAACAACTTCAAGACCAAAAGTTGTCTTAACCTGGGCGCCTCATCCAAAAGCTTTACCACACGCTGTAGCTAACTCTTTTATTAAAATAATGAAAGAAATAGATGTAGATCTTTTAATTACGCATCCGAAACACTATGAATTAAATTCGAATATTACCGAAGATGTTACAATTAGCTATAACCAAGAGGAGGCTTTGAAAGATGCGGATTTTGTGTATGCTAAAAATTGGAGTAATTATCAAGATTATGGTAAAATTGTGTCTGTAGAAGAAAATTGGATGCTAACCAATGAGAAATTAGGAAACGCAAAGTTTATGCATTGTTTGCCAGTAAGAAGAAATGTTGTTGTAGAAGATGCTGTTTTAGATGGTGAAAACTCGTTGGTGATTGAACAAGCAAATAATAGAACTTACGCGGCTCAAATAGTATTAAAAAACATCTTAAAAACATTATAATGAAAACACTAAAAGTTATAAAAATAGGTGGGAATATCATAAATAATGAAGTTGATTTACTCTCTTTTTTAAAAGGTTTTTCAAATTTAATTGGACCCAAAATTTTAGTTCATGGAGGAGGTAAATTAGCTTCAAATTTATCTAATAAAATGAATATTCCAGTTCAATTAATAGACGGAAGAAGGGTTACAAATGCAGAAACTTTAGATATTATAACCATGGTTTATGCCGGTAAAATAAATAAAAATATTGTAGCTAAACTGCAAAGCTTTGGATGTAATTCTGTTGGGTTTTCTGGTGCAGACGGAAATACAATTATTGCTAATAAAAGGCCTGAAACTCCAATAAACTATGGTTTTGCTGGAGATATAGTAAAGGTTAATATAGATGTACTTAAAATACTAATAAACAATGATATAACAAATATATTTTCTGCAATATCTCACGATAAAAAAGGACAATTATTAAATACAAATGCAGATACTGTTGCTTCCGAATTAGCGATTGCTTTTTCGAATGATTATAAAGTTGAATTGTATTATTGTTTTGAAAAAAAAGGGGTGCTAAAACGAATGAATGATGAAAACTCTGTGATTAAAAAAATAAATAATAAAAAATACATAGAATTAAAAAAATCTAACATAATTAATGAAGGCATGATTCCTAAATTAGATAACTGTTTTTATGCGCTAGATCATAATGTTTCAAAAGTTTGTATAGGACAACCTACCATGCTTTTTGATCATCACTCTAATTTTACAACAATTCAAAAATTATGAAAAAAGAAAAATTAATTTTAGAGGCCATTTTATTATTGAAAAATTTAATAAAAACACCATCATTTTCTTCTGAAGAACATCTGACAGCTTTGTTAATAGAATCTTGGTTTCAAGATTCTAATATCACTTTTAATAGAACTAATAATAATATTTGGGCCATTAATAAACATTTTGATGAAACAAAACCATCCCTCTTATTGAACTCTCATCATGATACTGTTAAACCTACTAATGGATATACCAAAGATCCTTTTGATCCAGTCATTAATGCTGGTAAATTATACGGCCTTGGCAGTAACGATGCCGGAGGATGTTTGGTTTCTTTATTGGCAACATTTTCTTTTTTTTATCATCACAAGAATTTGAAATACAATTTGGTTATGGTTGCTTCTGCAGAGGAGGAGAGTAGTGGAGAAAACGGATTAAATAGCATGCTGTCTATTATGCCTGAGATAGCTGTTGCTATTATCGGAGAACCTACTTTAATGCAATTAGCAGTAGCAGAAAAAGGCTTGGTGGTTTTTGATGCCAAAGTAATTGGTACTCCAGGACATGCTGCTCATAAAAATGATGATAATGCTATTTATAATAGTATAGAAGTGCTAAAGTGGTTTCAGGAGTATACATTTGAAAAGCATTCGGAAAGTTTAGGAGATGTTAAAATGACTGTTACCCAAATACAGGCAGGCAAGCAACATAATGCTATCCCCTCTGAAGTAGCTTTGGTGGTAGATGTTCGTGTAAATGATAGGTATTCAAATAAAGAAATTGCTGAGATTTTGGAAAAAGAATCTCCATGTTCTACAATTGTTCCAAGGAGCTTACGATTAAATTCTTCCTCTATATCAGTTGAACATGACCTAATTAAAGCAGGTTTAGAATTAGGAAGAAAGACTTATGGATCTCCAACATTATCCGATCAATCTGTTTTAAGTTGTCCTTCTTTAAAATTGGGTCCTGGAGACAGTACGAGATCACATACCGCCGATGAATTTATTTATTTGCAAGAAATTGAAGAGGGGATTACCCTGTATATTAAACTATTAGAAAAAACATTATTAGATACTAAAGATGAAACTCTGGGATAAAGGAATAAAAATAGACGAAAAAATAGAACAGTTTACTGTTGGTAATGACAGGGAAATAGATATGCACATAGCAAAATATGATATAAATGCTTCATTAGCTCATGCAAAAATGTTGTTTTCTATTGGTATTATAACAGCAATAGAACTTCAGCAATTAGAGAAAGGATTGTCAATTTTAGAAAAACAAATTCATGAAGGAACATTTGTTATTGAAACTCAATTTGAAGATGTACATTCTAAAATAGAATTTGAATTAACCAATATGTTTGGAGAGGTTGGTAAAAAAATTCATACGGCACGGTCAAGAAATGACCAAGTATTGGTTGCTTTACAGTTGTACTATAAAGATCAATTACAAACAATAAAAGGGCTAGTGGGTACTTTTTTTGATACATTGTTGAACCTTGCAGAACTTCATAAAAAATGTTTATTACCCGGTTATACTCACCTTCAAGTGGCTATGCCATCTTCATTTGGGTTATGGTTTTCTTCCTATGCAGAGGTAATTGTAGATGATGTATATCTTCTAGATGCTGCTATTAAAACAATAGATCAGAATCCACTTGGTTCTGCTGCAGGTTATGGAAGTTCATTTCCGATAGACAGAAAATTTACAACAAAAGAGCTTGGTTTTGGTGCTCTTAAGTACAACGTCATAGCTGCACAAATGGGAAGGGGAAAAAATGAAAGAACAATTGCAGCTGCATTAGGGGGTATAGCAAATACTTTATCTAGGTTTTCAATGGATATTTGTTTGTATATGAGTCAAAATTTTGATTTTATTGCTTTTCCAGATTCATTAGTTACTGGAAGTAGTATCATGCCTCATAAAAAAAATCCTGATGTATTTGAATTAATAAGAGGAAAGTCAAATAAAATTCAAGCTTTACAGATAGAAATGACTTTAATTACAAATAATCTCCCGAGTGGTTATCACAGAGATTTTCAACTTCTCAAGGAAAATATGATTAATTTAATTGAGGAAATGAAAACTATTTTAGAAATTTTCAATTACTCTATACAACAAATTAAAGTGAAGAAGATAGATTTTCTAGATGAGAAATATTTGTATTTAAGTACAGTAGATTCTATTAATAATTTAGTGATGAAAGGACTTTCTTTTAGAGAGGCATATCAACAAATAGGGGCTTCAGTGACAAATGGAACTTACGAGTATACCAATGCCAAGGAACACACCCATATTGGTAGTATTCATAATTTATGTCTAAATGATATTAGAAAAAAATTTCCTAGATAGTTTTAAATAATGGTAGATTGTCCAAGATGAATGTTAGTGAAATTTACATTAGTATCATTAGGATTGTTAATGAAATCTTCGATAAAATCTCCAACCTTGGAAGTAGTAACCATGTCTGTTTTTGAATTTAAATCTGGTGTTGTAATTTGTAATTTTAAAGATTTATCTACAGCTTTTCTTACTAGAGCTGCTTCCTTAGTTAGTTGAAAATGATCCAATAACATAGCAGCAGATAAAATAGAGGCAATAGGGTTAGCTATGCTTTTTCCAGTTGCTTGTGGGTAGGAACCGTGTATGGGTTCAAATAAGGCATATTTTTCACCAATTGATGCGGATGCTAGTAAACCTATTGATCCACCTATAACACTAGCTTCATCACTAATAATGTCTCCAAACATATTTTCTGTAAGAATTACATCAAATTGTTTTGGGTTTAATATCATTTGCATTGCAGCATTATCTACGAATAAGAAGTCTAGAGCTACTTCTGAATATTCTTTTGCTACCTCTCCAACTACTTTACGCCACAACCTAGAGCTCTCCAACACATTAGCTTTGTCTACTAGGGTTACTTTCTTATTTCTGTTTAAAGCTGCTTTAAAGGCTAAATGTGCTATCCTTTCAATTTCAAAACGATTGTATTCACACAAATCTGATGCTGTATTTCCATCTTTGCTTAGTTGCTTTTCTCCAAAATAAATCCCACCAGTTAATTCTCTATAAATACTAATATCTGTACCTGAAATAATCTCTTTTTTTAATGGAGACTTGTCTAGAAGTGTTTCGTATGCTTTTACAGGACGGATGTTAGCAAATAACCCCAAAGATTTTCTAAGTTTTAACAAACCTTGCTCAGGTCTTACTTTTGCTGAGGGGTCGTTGTCATATTTTGGATGCCCTATGGAACCGAATAATATAGCATCTGTAGTCATGCAAAGTTCTAGTGTTTCATCTGGTAAAGGATTTCCAGTTTTGTCTATAGCTATTGCACCAACATTAGCTTCTTCAAAAATAAACGTATGGTCAAATTCTGAAGCTATAGCTTTTAATACTTTAATTGCTTCATTGGTTACTTCTGGTCCAATTCCGTCTCCTGGTAGGGTGGCTATTTTTAATTTCATTTTTTTTGTTTCCGAAAAGAGTGGAAATATAAGATTTTAATTTATAATAATTACTTTCTCTGAGTTTCAAAAGCCTCGATCATTTCTTTTTTACTTAATAGATAATCAATATCATCATATCCATTAATCATACATGTTTTTTTATAAGGATCAATTTCAAAATTTTCAAATAAATTTGTGTCAGCTATTGAGATTATTTGTTTTTCTAGATTTACTAGAATTTCAGTTTCTGGTTTTTTATGGATAGTATCCATTAAAACGGTTAAAAAACCTGGAGATACTTGTAAAGGTAAAAGACCGTTATTTAAAGCATTCCCTTTAAAGATATCTGCAAAAAAACTTGAAACAATTACTTTAAACCCATAGCCAACCAATGCCCAGGCTGCATGCTCCCTACTTGATCCACATCCAAAGTTATCACCAGCAATTAATATACTTCCTGAGTATAAAGGATTATTTAATGAAAATGCTGTATTGGGAATTCCATTTTTATCAAATCTCCAATCTCTAAACACATTGTCACCAAATCCTTTTTTATCAGTAGCTTTTAGGAACCGAGCTGGAATTATTTGATCTGTGTCAATATTTTCTATGGCTAATGGAATTGCTTTAGATATTATTTTCGTAAATTTTTCCATTAATTTAATTGTTTTGTTATGTCTATAATTTTCCCTTCAACAGCTGTAGCAGCAGCAACAAGAGGACTTGCTAAAATAGTTCTAGATCCTTGACCTTGTCTTCCTTCAAAGTTTCGGTTAGAAGTTGAGACACAATATTCACCTTTTGGAATTTTATCATCATTCATAGCTAGACATGCTGAGCAACCTGGTTGTCTCAATTCAAAACCAGCATTATCAAAAATTTCTTTTAATCCTTCTTCAATAATTTGAGCTTCTACTTGCTTGCTTCCAGGAACCAGCCAAGCAGTTACATTTTCTGCTTTTTGTTTTCCTTTAATAAAACTAGCAGCTACTCTAAAGTCTTCAATTCTTGAATTTGTACAACTACCTATAAAAACATAATTAATGCGCTGATCAATTAACGATGATCCAGCTTCAAAATTCATGTATTCTAAAGACTTTTTAAAAGAACTATTATTTTCTTCAGGAATAGTTTCTGTAATTTTTATACCCATTCCAGGATTTGTTCCGTAGGTAATCATGGGTCCAATATCATCTGCATCAAAAATATATTCTTGATCAAAAACAGCATCAATATCTGATGGTAAGGTTTTCCAATAGGCTACTTTTTTGTCAAAATCTATTCCTTTAGGCGCAAATTGTTTGTCTTTTATATAATTAAAAGTTGTTTGATCTGGAGCAATCATTCCCCCTCTAGCTCCCATTTCAATACTCATATTACATACAGTCATTCTGCCTTCCATACTCATGTCTTCGAAAACATTACCTGCATATTCACAAAAATATCCAGTTCCAGAGTTGGTACCAAGTTTTGAGATTATATATAAGATAACGTCTTTTGGAAGCACTCCTTTTTTGAGCTTTCCGTTAACAGTTACTCGTAAACTTTTTGGTTTTTTTAAAAGCAAGCACTGGCTTGCAAATACTTGTGCAACTTGGCTAGTTCCAATTCCAAAAGCAATGGCACCAAAAGCGCCATGGGTGGAGGTATGGCTATCACCACAAACCATCGTCATTCCGGGTTGTGTAATTCCAAGTTCAGGAGCCATCACGTGAACAATTCCATTATACTTGTGCCCTAATTCATATAAAGTAATATTATTATCAGAACAGTTTTTAGAGAGTTGTTCCAATTGATTTTTAGATAACGCATCTTTAATTGGTAAATGCTGATTTATAGTTGGAGTATTATGATCTGCTGTAGCCACAATTTGATCAGGTCTAAAAACAGGAATTGATCTATCTTTTAGTTCATTAAAAGCTTGTGGGCTCGTAACTTCATGAATAAGATGCTTGTCTATATAAAGCACTTGTGGTCCATCTTTAATTGAATCCACAACGTGTTGATCCCATATTTTATCAAAAAGTGTTTTACTCATAGTATTATATCGTGAGGTAGTGGCTAAACTTTTAATATTTGATTTGAAATACTTGTAGATTCTATGATTTGATGAATGTCATCATCATTGACTTCCTTCTTTCTGTCTGCAAAACTTAAAAAACTATTATAAACTATATCTAGTTGTAATTTTGTTAACTCATAACCTGCAATTTTTGCTCTGTAAGCTAATGCTGCTCTACCACTTCTAGCAGTTAATACAATGGCAGATTCTGTAACTCCAACATCTTTAGGGTCTATTATTTCATAGGTCTCACGGTTTTTTATGACACCATCTTGATGAATTCCAGAACTGTGAGCAAATGCATTAGCGCCTACAATAGCTTTGTTAGGTTGGGTGTAAACCCCCATACTTTCACTTACTAATTGGCTTAACCCGTATAAATGTTTAGTGTTTATGTTTGTGTCTAAGTTGAGGTAGGGATGTTGCTTTAAAATCATTACTACCTCTTCCAAAGCAGTATTTCCTGCTCGTTCTCCAATGCCGTTAATTGTACATTCTATTTGTCTAGCACCGTTAATAATACCTTCTATAGAATTTGCAGTAGCTAATCCAAGATCATTATGACAATGGCAAGAAATGATAGCATTTTCAATTCCTTTGACATTTTCTTTTAGATATTTTATTTTGGCACCATACTCACTTGGTAGGCAATATCCTGTAGTGTCAGGTATATTTAATACTGTAGCTCCAGCTCTAATGGCCTCTTCACATACTCTAGCTAAGAACTCATTTTCTGTTCTACCAGCGTCTTCTGCATAAAATTCAACATCCTCAACAAAAGATTTCGCATATTTGACTGCTTCGAATGCACGGATGAGAATATCTTCTTTGTTCGAATTAAATTTGTATTTGATGTGTGATTCTGAAGTACCTATTCCCGTATGAATTCTAGGTTTTTTTGCATGCTTGAGAGCTTCAGCAGCAATTTCAATGTCTTTTTTTACAGCCCTAGTAAGACCACAAACAGAGGCATTTTTTACTATTTTTGAAATTTCTTCAACAGATTTAAAATCACCTGGACTAGAAACTGGAAAACCTGCCTCGATAACATCTACACCCAAAATATCAAGTTGTTCCGCAATAATAATTTTTTGACTTGTATCTAGCTTACAACCAGGGACTTGCTCTCCGTCTCGAAGTGTTGTATCAAAAATTTGAATGGTGGAATCTGACATTTATTGAAATATATTTTTGTATTGCCTTACGAATTTATATTTTGGATAGCTCTTAGACATCTTTTAATTTTATATTATTACGATGTTCAACAAGATAATTAATACTTAAAAATCTAATATTCAATAACTTAATAAGTTATTTTAAATATGACTAAATCTCAAAAAGATAATTTATTTCAACTCATTAAATCGCTTTCAAAATCTGAAAAAAGGCAATTTAAATTATACGTTGGAAGGTTGGGTGTTAATGCAGACTCAAAATTTCTAAACTTATTTAATTTTTTAGACAAAGCAACAACATATAATGAAACTTCTATCTTAAACAAAGGGGGGATTAAAAAACAACAATTAGCTAATGTTAAAGCGCATTTATACAAGCAGATTTTAATTAGTTTAAAATTAAGTCCGTCTCATCAAAATGTTCGATCTCAAATTAGAGAGCAACTAGATTTTGCCTCAATTTTATATCACAAAGGGTTGTATAAACAGAGCCTTAAAATTCTTGAAAAGGCTAAGGAATTTGCTATTTTAAACGAAGAAAAAAACCTTGCATATGAAGTTGTTGAATTAGAGAAAGTAATTGAATCTCAATACATTACAAGAAGTATAAGTAGTAGAGCTGATGAGTTAACTATACAAGCCAAAGAGTTGAGTGCTTTAAATGTTATTGCTAGTAAATTATCTAATTTATCTCTTCAGCTCTACAGTATAATTTTAAAATCTGGGTATGTTAAAAATGAAGAAGAAAATATTTACATTAGAGATTACTTTTATAATAGGTTGCCAAAATTCGATATAAGTCATTTGGGTTTTAGAGAAAAATTATGGTTATATAAAGCGCATTTATGGTATAGTTTTTTAACTCAAGATTTTTTAAATTGTTATAAATATGCATCAAAATGGGTGACCTTATTTTATGAGAATCCAATCATGATTAATTCACATCCTGTATTTTTTTTAAAAGGCAATAATTATTTATTAGAATCTCTATTTTTTATTAGAAGAAAAAAACGTTTTGAAAAAACACTTTTGAGTCTGGAGAAAATTATAAGTAGTGACGGATTCCCAAAAGATAACAATATTGAAGCTTTAAGTTTCTTATATATAAATCTTCACAAAATAAACTTATATTTTACTGATGGTAATTTTGATGAGGGTTTAAAAATTATTCCTGAAATCGATTCGCGATTGGTTTTTTTTAAAAATAGAATAGATGAACATCATGTGATGACCTTTTACTATAAATTTGCTAGTATGTATTTTGGTTCAGGAGATAATGATACCTGTATCTTTTATTTGGATAAAATTATTTCGAATAAATCACTGTCTATGAGACAAGACTTGTTGTGTTTTTCCAGAATCTTAAACTTATTTGCACATTATGAGGCTGGTTATGATTATCATATAGATACGCTACTTAAAAGTACCTATAAGTTTTTGCTAAAAATGAATGATTTACATGAGGTACAGAAAGAAATGATTAAGTTTATTAAAAGCTTACAAAACATTTACCCGCAAGACATTAAAAAGGCTTTTATAAAATTACATTCAAAATTAAAAACTTTTGAGGATGATCCATATGAGAGTAGAGCTTTCTTGTATCTCGATATTATTTCCTGGTTAGAAAGTAATATTCAAAATAAACCCATAGGAGAAATCATAAAAAATAAATATTCCTTAAATATTGATAGGTGATTTTATCAGATTCATAAAAGTGCCCTATAAAACTACTTTTTTTTTTCTCAACTAAATTTAAGTCATACATTTGAATCGTGATACAAATTATAGAATACATAACTAATACACTACAAAACAAGATAATAGTCAACTTATTTGTGATTATTATCATCTCTACTATTACCCTTTAGGGGTATATTTTTTTCATATAAATCAGGTTAACAATTCGAGTTTCGATAGCATCGAAAAATCTATAAAATTTTTCAAAACTTTTATAAAATGAAAGTATTAAAGTTTGGTGGGACATCAGTCGCCAATTCAAAAAACATTAAAAAAGTATTAAATATTGTTGCTAATTCCTCTGCAGAACAAAATGTAGTAGTGGTAGTTTCGGCATTTGGTAAAACAACAAACGCACTGATTAAAGGTGCTACATTGGCAGCACAAAAGAATGAAGAGTATCTTGAGATTCTAAAAGAGCTAGAAAATCATCATTTTAGGGTTGTACAAGAATTAATACCAACAAAACACCAGACTTCTGTAAATAGCCGTGTTAAACAATTGTTTAATCAGTTGGAAACTATATATGAGGGTTGTTTTTTACTTAGAGAACTTAGTCCGAAAACTTTAGCTAAGGTTTCCAGTTTTGGTGAATTACTATCTTCTTATATCATTGCAAAAGCAGCTAACGAAAAGTTTGCTACAGTTTATAAAGATAGTCGAGAATTAATTGTTGCTTCAGATAATTATAACAATGCAGCAGTAGATTTTTCTGCTACATTTAAAAATTGTGATGAATATTTTTCTACCCATACACAGCAAGTAACTATTATACCTGGTTTTGTAGCTAGAACCGTTCATGGAAAAACAACTACACTTGGAAGAGGTGGATCAGACTTTACAGCATCAATAATAGCTGCTGCATTAAATGCTTCAGAATTACAAATTTGGACAGATGTAAGTGGTATGTTTACAGCCAATCCATCTATTGTAAAACAAGCATCTGTTATTGATCACATATCTTACCATGAGGCTATGGAATTGTCTCATTTTGGAGCAAAAGTAATTTATCCACCTACAATTCAACCAGTTTTAAGGAAAGAGATTCCAATAGTTATAAAAAACACATTTCAACCAGAAGACTCAGGAACTTTAATTACTAAAGAAACGAGTATTAATAAGCCAGTAAAAGGGATTAGTTACATCGAAGATATCTCTCTAGTAACTCTTGAAGGAAATGGTATGGTTGGTGTTCCTGGTTTTTCTAAACGTTTATTTGAAGTACTTTATTTACATCAAATAAATATTATTTTAATTACTCAGGCCTCCTCAGAATTATCTATTTGTCTTGCAATTTCTGACGATGATGCCTCAAAAGCAAAAACGATTATTGATGAGGTATTTGAATATGAAATTCAATTGCAAAAGGTAAAACCTGTTAAAATTGAAAAACAGTTATGTATCATTGCCTTAGTTGGAGATAATATGAGAAATTATCAAGGATTAAGTGGTAAAATGTTTAGTGCTCTAGGAAAGAACAACATAAATATTCGTGCAATAGCTCAAGGTGCATCAGAAAAAAATATTTCTGCTGTGATTGATAAGATAGAAGCAAAAAAAGCATTAAACACTTTGCATGAACGCTTCTTTGAGGAAAGAATTAAAGAATTAAATCTTTTTGTAACTGGAGTAGGTAACGT